>Ga0208648_1000835_pt1 | contig 28475 bp, 28 predicted proteins | sample AntAceMetag02UKL_FD_184772 | JGI IMG/M metagenome (GOLD analysis project Ga0208648, IMG submission 184772) | Saline lake microbial communities from Ace Lake, Antarctica - Antarctic Ace Lake Metagenome 02UKL (SPAdes) (version 2) | ecosystem: Environmental > Aquatic > Non-marine Saline and...
CCCCTTCGAGTTTCAGGAATTCACCGCACACTGAATGCGGCGGCAGTGGTTCTCTTTGAGATCTTTTCCATTTCCCTCAGCTGGACAATTACCATGGGGAAATTTCCTATGGTGATTCCGAACGCATCTCGCAGTTCAGAGTATTTTTTAGCTTCGCGAACTGCCTTTGTTATGAAAGCGGCACATGAAAGATCCACGGTAAGGCGAGAACAGGTAAGCACCACACCAACAACATTTGCAAGGCCTCTGTCAAGAGGGCCGACAGGATACGCGACAGCTCCGTTATAAGTGAGTTCTGCCGTTGTAAGTTCGCTCGTTCCCATCTTCCATTTTATGCGGTCAATGGTGTACCCATTTCTTATCTCTCTTTCCTTGTTGCCGGGCAGCCACGACGGGACCACAAAGAGGGCCACATTTTCAGATCCGGCAGGTTTTGCTGTTACCACAGCATAGTCCGCATGCGTGGCCGAGCAGAAAAATTTAGAGCCATACAACCGCCAGGCACCATCTTCCTCAACAGCTTCGAGTAGATTGGACGGCACATCGGATCCACCCTGTATTTCAGACAGGAATTGGGCGCCAATTCCAAAGTCTCCATCCACTCCTTCTTTACAGTGTTGAAGTATCTGTTTGAGTTCCGGGGTGTCGGCATATCTTTCGATAACAGCCACAAGTCCCTCGGTGCAGGTTACAGGGCACGCAATGCATGCCTCGCCATTCTGGTAGATGAGGAACATTTTGACAAGCTTTGTCCAGGGGGATGTCCCGGAGGAAAATAGTCCTTCCGAAAACACCTCTCTTTCCATGATCTCAGTTTCGTGTGGTCTCACAATTCTGTCGATGCGATTGTGATGGCCGTCATAATGCATCATGTATGGACGCTTTTCCGGGCACGAAATGGATTCTGCCATATCCCGCCACCTGAACGAAACCTTCGGAGAAATCTCACGTGCCGCCCTGTCCACATCTTTCCACTCATCACCGGCAAAGTATTTCACTATCTTTTGAATAAAGGGGTCATCAAGGTAGTGTTCAACATTATCCGGAGTGTAACCGTAAATTTTTATTCTGACTACTGATTCCTGAATTATGGCTTCGGGTTTGCCGGCTCAGGATTTTATCCTCAATAACCGCGCGTAGAGATTGAATAGATTTTATCTTGACACCCAGCTTTGTTTTCTTTAAGTTGATTACCCATGTCATAACGGTTGCTATACAGTTTTAAAACTCCGGATTTAACTCTTCATGCGACGGTCAGGCATTCTGGTTAATATACAAACCCTTTTCAGAAAAAGATTGAAGAATTGAGGTGTTTTTATGGATATGAAGCGGGAGTATTACGAGGACATTGAACTTATCGGAAGCGGGGTCGTTCTTTTTTGGTCGGTGGCGTTTCTTATTTTTCTCTTCACCCTTCCCATCTACATGCAGAACTACTACATCTATCTCCTGAATATCATAATGGTCAACGTAATACTCGCAGTGGGGCTTAATATCCTTGTCGGATACACCGGTCAGATATCGCTGGGACATGCCGGTTTCTTTGCGATAGGGGCATATGCAACAGTCTTTCTGATGACGCATTTTCAGGTGCCCTTTATCTTTGCCCTTCCGCTGGCGGCTTTTATCGCGGCATTTTTCGGTTTTATCCTCGGCCTGCCGGCTTTGAGACTGGAGGGTCCCTATCTTGCGATCGCGACCCTTGGCTTTGGTCTGGCTATCATGCATGTCATAGGCACATGGGATATCTTTGGGGGTAGGATGGGACTCCATGCCCCGCCCCTGGATCTCGGAATACCGAAAGCGGGCTTCAGTTGGGTGCTGGAATCTGATGTCAGCATGTACTATCTGATACTGATCATTGCCATCATAATGATAGTGGGCGCCATAAACCTCATGAAGACACGCATAGGAAGGGCTTTTGTCGCAATAAGAGACAGCGATATTGCGGCTGAGGTGATGGGGGTGAATCTTACCATCTACAAGACCCTTGCCTTCGCGATAAGCGCGTTTTACGCGGGGATAGCGGGTGGACTGTTCGCGTTTGTATGTGGCTTCTTCGATCCCTTTACCTTCAATATGATACTTTCCATTATATTCCTCGTTATGGTCGTTGTCGGCGGGCTTGGCTCGATCCTTGGTGCTGTCATGGGTGCCACGCTGATAACTTACCTGCAGTACGATCTGCTGAAGAATGTGGCTGAGGCCCCATACGTGGGAGACATGCTTATCTTTATTTCCAAAAAATGGTTTACCGTGATCGGGCTGGAGAATTTCGGGAGTATAGCCCTCGGACTCATAATGATAGGCATAATCATATTTGAGCCGCTCGGCATGTATGGTATATGGATAAGGATAAAGAAATACTGGATGACGTGGCCCTTTTAACCCTTTTGTTTAAAGCGGGATGGCTCGTGGCGTTCACTGACACGTTTATATGGAGAGGATATGATAGGACAACTAATAGTTGAAGGTCTGGCAATAGGGGCCTGTTACGGTCTGCTGGCGATAGGCGTGGTGATCATATACAAGACGTCCGAGGTGGTAAACTTCGCGCAGGGAGAGATGGCAATGTTTTCAACATTCATAGCCTATCATATCCTGTTGCACTATCACTATCCATTCTGGCTGGCCTTTATCATCACCATGGTGTTTGCGATCCTGCTCGGTGTGTTTATCGAATTTGCCTTTCTTCGTCCCGCAAAGGAACCCACAGCCCTTGGGCTTATTGTGCTTACCCTTGGAGCCGAAATGCTCCTCATGGGGCTGGCGGGATGGAAATGGGGTGCGGAGCAGAAGTACTTTGAAATCCCCATGTCGTTCAGTGCTACCCACGAACCGATAAAGGGAGTTATCATAAGCGACTGGGCGATCGGTGTCTTTGTCACAGCCGCCATTCTTATGACGCTTCTGTACCTTTTCTTCAAGTATACCCGTGTGGGTGTGGCAATGAAGGCCACCCAGCAGAATAAAAATGCCGCCAAGATCATGGGTGTCCGTGTGGAAAGGATGTTTTCCCTCGCCTGGGGTTTGAGCTCATTCATGGGGGCTATCGCCGCCATGTTTTTTGCCTCGAGGGCAACGCTGGATCCCAACTTTATGATGGAACCATTCCTCAGGGCATTTGCGGCCGCCGTCCTGGGCGGCCTGATGAGTATCCCGGGTGTTCTTATCGGGGGCGGGTTGCTCGGACTGATAGAAAACTTTTTCGGCTACGTGTGGCCTGAGTGGAAACCGATTGTTGCCTTTCTTGTGATCGTGCTTGTTCTCTGTGTCCGTCCCAGCGGCCTTTTCGCAAAACATTATGTAAAGAAAGTATAGAGTGAGATCTTTGAAAAAAGCAGCTCTTTGCATAAAAATTCTAGTGGTTTTGTCGCTATTACCGGTTGTTCTTCAGGGATGTGCGGATACAGGGGGAAAGCTGGAGTTATTTGTTGAGAAGCTCCGTATAGAAAAAGCTGTCGATAGATATTTTGCTGCCGAGATTAATAGAGATTTTAAAGGCGTTTATGACTGCCTCGCTCCTTCTTCGATATATTGTTCCACACACACTTACGGGGAATATCTGGAACAGGTGCAGGGCTCGCCTGTCAGGATAAAGGATTATCACATTCTGAATATACACGATCTGAGGAGAAACCACGACAAAGTTAAGTACCCCAAAATAGAGAAGTTTGTGCGAGTTGAGGTAGATGTAACGCTGTTGTACGACGACTCGAATAAAACAATGGAGGTCAATCAGGATTTTACATTCATCAAAGAGGGAGGGGAGTGGTATAAGGGATGAACTCTAAACAATATACTAAAAGGTGGGAAATATTATGAAGATCAGGAGAACATTGTTTGCAGTAACGCTGGCGATTGTTTTTATGTTTGTATTTGCTATGGACGTCTCAGCCGGCAGACCGGGGTTCGATGACAAGGAGATCAGGATAGCGCAATTCAGCCCCCAGACAGGCCCCGCGGCTCCCTGGGGATCTGTCGCTCGTGGTAGTGGCCTTCTATTCCAGGTAGTCAATGAAGAGGGAGGGATTCATGGGAGGAAAATCAAATATTTCCTGAGGGATTCACAATATAATCCGGCAATGGCCAAGGCCGTGGTCAAAGAGTTGGTGGAACGAAAAGGGATATTTGCATTTACCGGTGGTGTTTCAGGGGCAGGGGGTACAGCGGTTAAAGGATACCTTGCAAAGAACAAAGTTCTCTGGGTTGTGCCCGGCACCGCTGCTATTAATACGGTTGCCGACAGAGACAAAGAGTTTCCACCGAGCCCCTACCGCTTCTGTTCTTATCCGCTTTTTGAGGACGAGGCAAGCATTGTTACCAAGTATGTTGTAGAAAAACTGGGATATAAGAAGATAGGCTTTTTATATCAGAATGACGTTTTTGGTAAAGGTGGACTGTCCGGATGTAAACAACGGCTGGATGCCCTGGGGATGAAATTAGTAGAGGAAATTCCTGTAGAACCCACCGAAAAGGATCTCGCATCACAGATGCTGAGGTTTAAAAATTCAGGGGCAGAGGTTGTCCTTATGTGGGTTAGCCCTACTCTCGCAGTCATTACCTTAAAGACCTGCGCAACAGTTGGCTATAAACCACAATGGGTTGCCTTTGACGGTCTCTCCGATTACCCTCTTATGTATAAAATCACAGGAGGTCTGTTTGAAGGTGTGATAACAACAGCGTTTACTGAAACCCCTGACTCAAAGAATCCTCTTGTGGCAAAATACCATGAGGCAGCTAAAAGGCTTACCCCGGAAGAGAGATGGGGCACCTTTTATCTTGCTGGCATACAATTTGCGGAGCCGCTGATAGAGGCCCTGAAGCGCGTAGGACCGAATTTAAGCACGGAAGCCTGTATTAAGGAACTTAACTCATTTAAAAACTGGAAAGGTTTAGGCGGGGCAATAACATGGAATAAAAATTGCCATCAGGGTACTGATTCTGTCCAGATCCAAAAATGCGGTCCAGTGGGAACGTATGAGCTTTTGCAGGACTGGACCCCTAATGAACTCGCTACATGGAAAAAGTGAGTGGCATAAACTAAAATAGGGAGGGGAAAAGTTATGAAGATCAGGAGAACATTGTTTGCAGTAACGCTGGCGATTGTCTTTATGTTTGTATTTGCTATGGACGTCTCAGCCGGCAGACCGGGGTTCGATGACAAGGAGATCAGGATAGCGCAATGGGGACCTCAGACAGGGCCCGGGGCGCCATGGGGTTCGGTAGCCAGGGGAAGTGGCATACTTTTCAACCTTGTCAATGAAGAGGGAGGTATCCACGGAAGGAAAATCAAATATTATGTAAGGGACGACCAGTATAACCCCTCGCAGACCAAGGCGGTGGTCAAAGAGCTGGTGGAGCGCAAGGGTGTATTTGCCTTTGTCGGTGGTACTGGAAGCGCCTGTGGAATGGCGGTAAAGGACTACCTGAAGAAGAACAATGTTATCTGGGTGGGTCCGGCCACATCGATTAATGAATATGTGTTTCCGCCTCAAAAATACCTTTTTGCCGATTATCCGCTCTATCAGGATGAGGCGAGCATTATCACAAAGTACCTTGTGGAAAAAATGGGATTGAAAAAAATCGGATTTTTCTATCAGAACGACTCATACGGCAAGAACGGCCTGGCAGGGTGTAAACAGCGGTTGGATGCCCTGGGGATGGAACTTGTGGCAGAGATCCCGGTTGAACAGGGAGAAAAAGATCTTGCGTCCCAGATGCTGAAATTCAAGAACTCCGGCGCGGAAGCAGTAATCATGTGGGTCAATCCGACTACAGCCGTTATATCCCTCAAGACCTGCGCCACCATCGGGTATAAACCGCAATGGGTTACTTCCAGTACGCTTTCCGATTATCCGCTTATGTACAAGATATCGGGCGGTCTGTGGGAGGGAGTTATCACCGGCGCGTTTGCCTTGCCACCCGATTCCACGAATCCTTTGATGGTAAAGTATCATGAGGCACAGAAAAGGATGGCGCCTGAAGAGAGATGGGGAACGTTCTATTTTGGGGGCATATACTTTGCCGAACCTCTCGTTGAGGCCCTGAAACTCGTAGGGCCTAACCTGAGCACAGAGGCCTGTCTGGATGCACTGAATTCACTCAAGAACTTTCAGGGGATAGGACCGCCTATAACCTGGAGTGAAGACTGTCATCAGGGGACTGATTCCATAATGATTCAAAAATGCGGACCAGGGGCTTCCTACGTAACCTTGCAGGATTGGACATCCAATGACCTTGCTACGTGGAAAGAATAAGTGGCATAAACTAAAATAGGGAGGGGAAAAGTTATGAAGATCAGGAGAACATTGTTTGCAGTAACGCTGGCGATTGTTTTTATGTTTGTATTTGCTATGGACAGCTCCGCCGGCAGACCGGGGTTCGATGACAAGGAGATCAGGATAGCGCAGTGGGGACCTCAGACAGGGCCCGCGGCGCCATGGGGCTCGGTAGCACGTGGCCCTTCAGTGCTGTTTAACCTGGCGAACGAAGAGGGGGGTATCCATGGGAGAACGATCAAGTATTTTATAAGGGATGATCAGTACAATCCGGCTCTTTGTAAGGCGGCGGTCAAAGAGCTGGTTGAGCGCAAGGGGATATTTGCCTTTGTCGGCGGGGTGTCGAGTGCAAGCGGGATGGCCGTGAAGGACTATCTTGCAAAGAACAAGGTTATCTGGGTGGGACCGGCCACGTCGATTAATGAATACGTGTTTCCAACCCAAAAATACCTCTTTGCCGATTATCCGCTCTATCAGGATGAGGCAAGCATTATCACAAAATATCTTGTGGAGAACATGGGGTTCAAAAAGATCGGGTTCTTCTATCAGAACGACTCATACGGCAAGAACGGTCTGGTAGGCTGTAAACTGCGGCTGGATGCCCTGGGGATGGAATTGGTGGAGGAGATTCCGGTTGAACCGGGGGAGAAGGATCTTGCGTCCCAGATGCTGAAATTCAAGAACTCCGGCGCGGAAGCAGTGATCATGTGGGTCAATCCGACGACGGCCGTTATATCCCTCAAAACCTGCGCCACAATCGGGTATAAGCCGCAGTGGGTTTCTTCCAGTACACTTTCCGATTATCCGCTTATGTACAAGATATCGGGCGGCCTGTGGGAGGGAGTTATCACCGGCGCGTTTGCCTTGCCACCCGATTCCAAGAATCCTCTGATGGTAAAGTATCATGAGGCGCAGAAGAGGATGGCACCTGAAGAGAGATGGGGGACATTCTATTTTGGGGGCATATACTTTGCCGAACCTTTCTTAGAGGCCCTGAAACGCGTAGGGCCTAACCTGAGCACAGAGGCCTGTCTGGATGCACTGAATTCACTCAAGAACTTTCAGGGGATAGGACCGCCTATAACCTGGAGTGAAGACTGTCATCAGGGGACTGATTCCATAATGATTCAAAAATGCGGACCGGGTGCTTCCTACATAACCTTGCAGGATTGGACACCCAACGACCTTGCTACGTGGAAAGATAAATAGAAATCTTTTTTGAAGAATAAACAAGACAGATCGCGGCGCAGATTCGCACAGTAGTGCTGTGTGGTCTGCGCCCGATCAAATATGCTAATAAGACTACATAATATGAGGGGTAACTCTGATAATGTCTCTCTTCAAGGTTGAAAATCTCAGCATAAGCTTCGGGGGTCTGAAGGCGGTGGACGATGTGAGTTTTGAGGTCGAGAAAAACTCAATATTTTCCATAATCGGTCCCAACGGGTCAGGTAAGACCACTATATTTAATCTGATAAGCGGTATATATAAACCTGACACGGGAAGAATTTTCCTGGAAAATGAAAACCTGGTGGGTTATCTGCCGGACAGGATAGCAAAAAAGGGCATAGCACGCACCTTTCAGAACATAGAACTCTTTAAGAATGCAACTGTTATGGACAACCTGATGCTGGGACGTCACATACACATGAAGACCGGTATATGGAGCGGAGCCACAGCCACTCTTTTCGGCAGGAAATCCAGGGCGGCAAAAGAGGAGATAAAGAACAGGGAATTCGTAGAGAAGATAGTTGATTTCCTTGACCTTCAGGCTGTAAGAAACCAGTTTGTGGCAAATCTTGCCTATGGGAGGCGGAAGCTCGTGGAGTTGGGCAGAGCGCTGGCCCTGGAACCCACCATACTTCTTCTGGATGAGCCATCCGCGGGGATGAATACTGAAGAGAAAGAAGATTTAAACATCTGGATCAAGGATATACAGGAAGTATACAAGATTACAATTCTGTTGATTGAACATGATATGAACATGATCATGGGCATTTCCGACCGGATACTTGCGATAAATCAGGGAAAGAAAATCGTGGAGGGGTTGCCTCAGGATGTGCAGCATAATCCTGAAGTCATAGAGGCCTACCTCGGGGAGGAAGGATAATGCTTAAGATAAAGAACATAGAGACATGGTACGATCTGATAAGGGCTCTTCACGGGATATCCTTTGAGATAAAAGAGGGCGATATAGTAACCCTCCTCGGCTCCAACGGAGCGGGAAAGACCACCACGCTGAAGAGTATCATGCAGATACTCGAAGATGATGACCAGCCCGAAAAAGGTTCCATAGAGTTTCTGGGTGAAAGGATTGACAGGAAGGATACCGAAGAGATCGTCCGGATGGGCATAAGCTATGTGCCTGAAGGAAGAGAAGTATTTCCCGAACTGACCGTACTGGAGAACCTCCTGATGGGCGCCTATACGAGGAAGGACAGGAGCGAGATAAAGAAGGATATAGAAGATGTGTTCAGGCATTTTCCCATACTCAGAGAGAGACAGAAACAGGAGGCGGGATATATGAGCGGGGGCGAGCAGCAGATGCTGGCCATCGGGAGGGCTCTGATGAGTCGCCCAAAGCTTCTGATGCTGGATGAACCATCTTTGGGCCTGTCCCCTCTTCTCACGAAGCAGATATTCAATATTATACGGGATATCAATAAAGAGGGAGTGACCATTCTGCTTGTTGAACAGAATGTCAATATGGCTTTGAAGTACGCGGACTTTGCCTTCCTGATGGAAAGTGGCAGGATAGTGCGTGCCGACAAACCGGATGTACTGCTCGAAGATGAGGATGTGAAGAGGTTTTATCTTGGGATTGACACAGAGGAGACAACCGCTGATGGATACAGAAAGGCTCAGTCATCCAAGAGATATAGAAGAAAAGTCAGATTTCGCTGAAAACACGAAATTTACCGGGAGAGAATAAAACTATGCAAGCAAACACCCTGCCTAAGGCCCTTGTCAATATAGCCGGGAAACAGCCCGACAGGACCGCGTTGAGGATGAAAGATTTTGGCATCTGGCGTGACATTACCTGGAGACAGTACCTGGAAAATGTGAAATTCACGGCGCTGGGTCTGAACAGCATAGGGGTGAAAAGGGGCGAACATGTTGCCATTATCGGTGAAAATAAGCCGGAATGGCTTTATTCAGCGTTCGGCGTGATGTCTCTCGGCGCCACCTTTGCGGGTGTTTACACTACTAATCCCGCAAAGGAATGCGAATATGTGGTTGGACATTCTGATTCTGTCATATTTATCTGCGAGGATGAAGAACAGATGAACAAAGCCTTTATCTTCAGAAAGAATATCCCGCAGCTGAGGAAGATTATAGTGTGGGATATGGAAGGCCTCAGGGACCTTGAAGACCCGATGGTGATAAGTTTCGACAAGATTATTGAGATCGGCAGAGAAGCTGACATGGAAGATCCCTCTCTCTACGATACCCTTGTAAAGGAGGGTAAACCTGAGGATATAGCCGGGATCATTTACACCTCCGGAACAACGGGCCCTCCGAAGGGCGCCATGCTCCATCACGAAGGGTACCTGTGGGTGGGCGAGCGGGCAGCCAAGATAACGACAGCCAGCGTAGATGATGAATCCATATCGTTTCTCCCTCTTAATCATGTGTATGAGCAGATCTTTGACATGATGATGCACATGACGGTGGGACATACGGTAAACTTTACCGAAAACACCGATACGGTGATGAACGACATGATGGTTGTTTCGCCCACAATATTTCACGCGGTACCCCGGATATGGGAGAAATACTATTCCGCTATCGTGCTTAAAATGGATGACGCCACATGGTTCAAGAGGACGGTTTACAGGCTGGCGGTGAAGATCGGCGCAAAGTACAACAACCTCAGGCTCGCCGGAAAGAAGATACCGTTTCCATTGTATGTCGTTTACCATCTGGCATACTTCTGTGTCTTCTGGAAGCTTAAGGAAAGGCTGGGTTTTGACAGGACGCATCTGGGATTTTCCGGCGCCGCTCCGATATCGCACGACATCCTAAAGTTTTTTCAGAGTATCGGTATACCGATCCGCGAGGGCTATGGCATGACGGAGACATCAGGGGTTACCCATATGGGGGGTAAATTTGATTTCAAGCTTGGCACGGTGGGAAAGGCGCTGCCGGGGACCGAAGTAAGGATAGGAGAGGGTGGAGAGATTATTGTCAGACACAAGGGGATTTTCAAGGGATACTACAAGGATGAAGAAAACACCAGAGAGGCCCTTGAAGATGGCTGGATGCATACAGGAGACGTGGGAGAGATCGATGAAGATGGGTATCTCAAGATAACGGACAGGCTGAAAGACCTGATCATCACGGCGGGAGGCAAGAATATTGCCCCTCAGTTTATAGAAAACCAGCTGAAATTTTCCCCCTATATCAATGACGCGATAGTAATAGGGGACAAGAGAAAGTATCTTTCGGCCATAATTGTTATAGACGAGGAAAATGTCGTGAAGTATGCCCAGGACGCAAAGGTTCAGTACACCACCTTCGCGACACTTACAAAGACGGAAGAAATTACTGAATTGATACAGCAAGAGATTAACAAGGTGAACAAACAGATGGCCAGGGTAGAAAATATCAGAAAATTCAGAATCCTGGACAAAAAACTTTATACTGAAGATGGTGAAGTAACTCCCACAATGAAGGTCAAAAGAAAGTCGATAAACGAACAGTTCGCCGACCTCATAGAGTCAATGTATTAGAAAGTAACAGATTACAGCTCTTCGGGTGTAAATGCCACCACGTTGTCTATTAACGCACTGTCGGTAAAGAGCATTGCCAGCCGGTCAACACCGAGGGCAATCCCCGAAGATTCAGGCATATTGGTCAGCTCCGATAAAAACTTTTCCGGCATAGGGTAAGTCACCTTGCCGGATTTGCGACGGTCAATCTGCTCCTCTTCAAAACGCACCCTCTGCTCCTCCGCGTCGGTCAGTTCCGAGAACGCGTTGGCCAGTTCAAGCCCTCCCATATACAGTTCAAACCGTTCCGCCACTTCCGGGTCAGTCTTTTTTGCTCTCGCGAGTGCACCCATAACCACTGGATAATCATACAGAAATACGGGTCTTTCTGTCTCGACGATTCTGGATTCGATCTCGACTGCCATGATTTCATCAAAGAGATTGCTTTCCAGCGCCCTTCTCAAAGACGTAGGGGAATAACGTCTGAAGGCGTTTTCGACAGAGATTCTCTCCCACGGTGTACGAATGTCGATCTTTTTTCCACGGTACTGTATGGCCCCCTCATGACCGAGGCTGAGCGCGACATGGACAATAAGCTCTTCGCACTCTTTCATCATCTGGCGGTAGTCAATGCCGCTTGTGTACCATTCGAGGAGTGTGAATTCGGGAATGTGGAGTGAGCCCCGCTCTCCGCCGCGAAAGCATCTGGTAATCTGGAATATTCGAGGATACCCGGCGGCCAGCAATCGCTTCATGCACAGCTCGGGTGATGTATGGAGGAACCATCCATCAGAAGGGATGGCGTCGATGTTGCGTTCCGGGGCGGGGCCTGGAACCCTGCAGGGTGTTTCCACCTCCAGATAGTCTCTGTCTATGAAGAATCCGCGTATCGCCTGGACCATCGCGGCGCGGGTGTGAAGGGCGTTTCTTTTTTGTGCAATCTTCCAGCTTTCATCCATTACTCTTTGACGCGGGTAAGATACTCGCCGGTTCGCGTGTCGATTCTAATTTTTTCCCCCTCTTCGACAAATGGAGGTGCCTGAAGAACATAGGCTGTTTCCACCTCTATCGGTTTGGTCCTTCCCGTAACGGAATCCCCCTTTGCCCAAGGCTCAGCTTTGGTGACTTTAAGATCTACGAAATTAGGGAGGGTGATTCCGAGCGGCTTCTCCCCGAAAAAAAGGATTTCAACATCCAGATTATCAGACATGTAGTTTTTCGCGTCGCCGACCTGTTCATCGGTAAGGTAAACCTGCTCATATGTCTCCGTGTCCATGAAACAGTACTGGCTGTCTTCCTCGTAGAGGTACTGCATCTTTTTTTCCTGGAGATTGGCTGGTTCAAAGGTTTCCACGGAACGGAAAGTTCGTTCGAACTGGTTTCCATTGATCATATTTTTTAGTTTACATCGATAGAGTGATTGTCCCTTGCCCGGTTTTGAAAAGGTGAACTCGACGATTACATAGGGGTCACCGTCGATCTGGATTTTCAGGTTCTTTCTCAAATCGCTCGCGTTATACATTGTTTACTCCTGCAGTCTTGACGATTTAAACAGATTTGACTTTCTAATCTATTTGTCGGGATATGTCAAAAGATTGTTGGAACATCCCTTCAACTACTCATCGAAGTCAGTGCTTCCTGCCGCCGGGGCGTTTCATTAATGCCGGCGAACCTATCGTCTCTTCACGGATGATTCAACTGATTAATGCTCCGGCAACAATATATGTCAAAGCCGTCATTGCGGCGAAAGCCGGAATCCAGAATTGGTCTGGATGCCGGATCGGGGTCCGGCATGACATTTGATATGTTTAATTGCCGTAGTAATAATGAGGATGTTATGTCGGAATCAAATGAGTTGAGGGTGACATTATGTTTTCCAGGGCGGTTCTCTGTATTTCAAATTCATCCTCGTTTTCCATTGGTTTCCACGGAATGATATCATCGAATCGTATTGTCACCCTGGCAAAGGGTTTTGGGAGCATAAACCGGTCCCAGCTTTGGAAGTACCATGCACGGTCGGCGCCGACATAAACAGGTACGATAACGGATCCAGCCGCATTCGCTAATCGCACGACGCCTGCCTTGACGATTCCGGCAGGCCCTCTCGGGCCATCAACGATATGCGCGGCGAGACTTGTTTCCTTGAGCTTCATTATCATGTCACCAAGTGCCTCGCGACCTCCCTTTGAAGAAGAACCCCTCATAGCATACCATCCGGTGCGCTTTGCGACACCGGCGATAATGTCTCCGTCAAAACTTCGGCTGATCATGAGGCCGGGTCGCAGGTGCGAGTATTTCTTGAAATGCCGGATTAAAGAAAAAAACTGCTGGTGCCACGTGCAGAGCAGAACCCTCCCTCCCTCGCTGATATGCGTGCGCCAAGCACCTTCATTTTCTATGGTCAGGCGAAATGTTGATGAGTAGGTTCGTATGAAGTGATACAGGAACCAGACAAATGGTCTGGAAGTGATAATCTGGAACTTCCATTTTTTTAACAGAATTTTAAATGGTTTGCTTAGCATTGGGCAGGGCCCCGGAAATAATTGTTAAGGGTTGCATTCCCTTGTTATCATTGACGTCTAACGTAGTAATAATGAGGCGAGTACTGTTGCTACAGTTCGTCGCGAAGTCCGGCAAATTCCCTGAGCAGTTTCTCCTCTTTTCTGCTCAAAGCTGTTGGAATTTCGACCGAGACTTGAACAAGTTGATCACCTCTTCCGAATCCTCGCAGATGGGGAATTCCTTTGCCTCTAAGTTTAAAAACCTTGCCGTGAGGAGTACCCCCGGGTATTTTTATCCGCTCCGCCCCCTCGAGCGTGGGAACCTCGACACTTCCTCCAAGGACGGCCCGGGTCATTGGGATTGACATGCGACAGACTATATCGGCTCCATCACGTTCAAAGAAATTGTGAGGTTCTATGTAGATAAAGACATAAAGATCGCCCCTTGGGCCACCGAATTCACCCTCTTCGCCTTCACCGCGAAGCCTCAGTCGTGAGCCGGTTTCCACGCCGGGCGGTATCTTGATCTGCAATGATTTGGCGACCCGTGTTTTGCCTGTTCCCCGGCAGGCCTTGCACCTCTTGGCAATTATCCTTCCAGCGCCGTGGCATTGCGGGCAGGCCGAACTGATGCTGAAAAAACCGCTTGACCGGGTCACCTGTCCAACACCACGACAGGTAGGACATACGGACGGTTGTGTTCCGGGCGCCGCGCCGCTGCCTTCGCATTTCCCGCACTTCTCAACTCTTTCAATCTCTATTTCCGGAGCTGTTCCGAATGCGGCGTCCATGAAAGACACCTTCAGGTCGTAACGGAGATCGGAGCCCTGTCGGGCAGTTGTCCTTGATCTTGCCCTGCCGGAGCCGAATCCGAAGACATCTTCAAATATATCGCCAAAACTTGAAAAGATATCATCGAATCCCGAAAATCCCTGGAAGCCGTTTCCCCTCAGTCCCTCGTGTCCGTAGGTGTCGTAAATTTCCCTTTTTCTTGAATCGGACAGGACCTCGTATGCCTCCGCCGCTTCTTTGAATTTATCCTCAGCCTCTTGGTCTCCCGGATTTCGGTCAGGGTGATATTTCAAGGCCATCTTTCTGTAGGATACCTTTATTTCGTCATTTTCAGCGGTACTGCTTACACCAAGGATTGAGTAATAGTCGTTCTTCATGTTTTATTTTATGGAATCCTGTCCGATAAGTAGATTTGCCGTACGTACGAGTGGATCGTAATATATACGAACGGCGGAGCTAAGGTAGTTACTGTCTGACGGCATGTCAAGAGTTTTAAGGGAGGTCTTGTCCAGCTATGCGCCTCAGGGCCTCTTTGTATTTTCCCATCGTTTCGGCGATAACATGCTCCGGCAGCTGGGGGGCGGGAGGTTTCCTGTCCCATTTTGTTGAGATGAGATAGTCTCTCAGAAATTGCTTGTCAAAACTTTTCTGAGGTCTGCCCTCCTCATAATCATCTTCAGGCCAGAATCGTGATGAATCTGGTGTCAGAAGTTCATCTATCAGTATCAATTCACCTTCGATCGTTCCAAATTCCATCTTGGTGTCTGCAATTATGATTCCGCCCTTCCCGGCAATCTTAAGGGCCCTGTTGTAAATATCAATACTGATATTGATGATCCTGTCCGTCATTTCATGGCCGATCAAATTTTCCATCGCCTTCTTTGTTATGGGGACGTCATGCTCACCTTCATCGGCTTTGGTAGAAGGCGTGAAGACAGGTTCCGGGAGCCTTGCCGATTCGTTCAAATCTTCCGGGAGGCGAATCCCTGAAACGGTCCCATCCATCTTGTAATCTGTCCATCCAGAACCGCTCAGATATCCACGGACAATACATTCCACCGGCAGGGCGGCAGCTTTTTTGACCAGCATGCTTCTTCCCTGCAGGATGTTCTTAAAGGGCGAACATTCTTCGGGGTACGTGTCGACATCCGTTGAAATCAGATGGTTTGCTATTATGTCATCCATCTGGCTGAACCAGAAGGCGGACATGCGTGTCAGAATCATTCCCTTTTCAGGAACTGGATCGGTCATGACGACATCAAAGGCGGATATTCTGTCCGTTGCGACGATAAGGAGTTTGTCTTCGACTTCATATACATCCCTTACCTTGCCCCTGCTGAAAAGTTTCAATCCTTCAAGTTCTGTCTTGATCAAGGTATTATTGCCCACAGGTAATCTCCCTTCTTTATCTCAGAAACGGGTTGTTTTCACGTTCATTCTTTATGGTTGAGGTTGGCATTCTTCCATAGTTGTGTCCCGGCAGTACGACGGTATCATCAGGGAGTGTCAGCAGTTTGTTCGTGATCGATTTACGCATGATCTCCCATGATCCACCGGGAAGGTCTGTTCTTCCGAGGCCCTCTACAAAGAGGGTGTCGCCGGTGAAGACGTAACCGGGCGTATAGAGACAGACACCGCCTGGCGAGTGACCGGGAGCATGTATGACACTCAGTCCGATCTTTCCAATGGTGATGACATCGCCATCCACCACGGCAATATCCGCCGGGGGAGATGGCTTGGCATTGAACATGCGGAGAACCATGGAGGGAGTTGAAACAAGCATGTCTGCGTCGTCTCTGTGAATGATAATATCCGCTCCAGTCCGTTCCTTCATGTCGGCATTTCCGGAGATATGATCAACATGTCCGTGGGTGTTGACGATATACTTGATTGTTATGCCGTTGTTGTCAGCCTCTGTCGTTATACGTTCAATGTCCGCGGCGGGGTCTATAACCAGCCCCTCTCCGCTTTCTTTGTCACCCACTATATAGGCGAATACCGCCATATGGCCTACCTGCATCTGTTTCAGAAACATTAGCGTACATCCTCCTGATGTATTTTAAAAATCCGTGCTATATTTTTTTTGTTTCAAAGTCAAACTATTTCAAATATTCGCAGGCGGGTGAAATCTGTGGCAATGCAGAGAGTAGTAGCATGAACCAGACAGAGAAAGCATTCCCGGCAGCTGGGTTCAATCAGCTGTCCAGCCCGGAGCTTCCCTTCAGTTCAGTCCTATCTTATCGGCAACTTCGCGCATGCCGTTAATGGTGTCTTCAATGAGTTCACCTACTTCAACTCCGAGCATTTCGGCTCCTTTCTGGATGATTGAACGGTCCACGCCGGCCGCGAATGAAGGGGTCTTCCATTTTTTTCTGACCGATTTTACGCTCATGTCCATGACACTTCCGGAAGGCCTTACCATTGCGTTGGCGGTGACGAGGCCTGTCATTTCGTCTATCGCATAGAGAGTTTTCTCGAGGGTGCTCTTCGGTTCCGTATCAGAGCATATTCCCCATCCATGGGATACAACAGCGCGGATATACTCCTCTGGCCAGTCATGTTCTTCAAGGATCGTCCTTGTCATTGTGCAATGCTGATCCGGGAAACGTTCATAATCGAGGTCATGAACAAGGCCGATAATTCCCCATTTGTCTTCATCTTCACCATGCTTCCTAGCGCAGTAACGCATAACCCCCTCTACCGAATAGGCGTGTTTGCGCAAACCTTCGCTTTCGTTATATTCATGCAGAAGTGCGAGGGCCTCATCGCGGGTCGGTACCATTTTTGTCATAACTGTTCCCCCTTCCTTTTTAATATGGCTCCAAAAAAGCCATCTGTTCCATGGCGGTGTGGAAATGACCTGAAAGTACCGGTCCGATCCACCAAGTCGGTAAATAATGAGGTTGGACATGCGTATTCAAAATCCGGATGAGTGGACAGAAATTCCCTTACGACCTCTTCATTCTCAGCGGATGAAATGGTGCAGGTAGCATACACTATTATCCCTCCCTTCTTCAGGTAAGAGGCCGAGTGATTCAGTATCTCCTGCTGGAGAGGGGGAAATTTTTTCATGTCCTCCGGTGTGGTATTCCATTTGATTTCGGGATTTCTCCTCAATGTTCCCAATCCAGAGCAGGGGGCATCAACAAGAACCTTGTCGAACTTTCCACGAAGATCATTTTGCGAAGGTTTTGTCGCGTCGTGGACAATGGGTTCGATGATTGTCGCGCCAAGCCTGCGGGCCAGGGCGCGCGACGATTCGATTTTTTTGCTGTTTATATCCATTGCAATTATTCTGCCGGTGTTCCGCATCAATTCAGCCATGTGAGTTGTCTTTATGCCTACACCGGCGCACACATCCAGCACCATATCCCCCGGTTTCGGACATAAAAGGAGGGATATCAACTGTGATGCCTCGTCCTGTATCTGTATGTATCCTTTTTCGTACAGCGGCATCTTGCCGACAGGTATATTCAGGTCAGAGAGAACGATGCCGTCCGGCGAATATTTTGAAGGTGACGCGCCACAGTCGCAATCATCGAGCAATCCGATCAGGTTGGATCGGGTGGTTTTCAGCCGGTTCGCCCTGATCGCAACCGGTGGTATCTCATTGTTGCTCTTGCACAGAGCGAGTGTATCTTCAACACCAAGTTGCTCCCCCCACATTTTTACAATCCATAACGGGTGAGAATGCAGCGCCGAGATATGAAGCAGAGGGTTTTTATCGAAGGCAGGATATTTTATGGTATCCATCCTTCTTGCAGCGTTACGAAGGATCGCGTTAACCAGCCTTGAACGCCCGGGATATAACTGTTTCGTCATTTTAACAGCTTCGTTTGTCGCGGCATACGCCGGCACCCTGTCCGCAAACAGCAGCTGGTAGAGAGCCACTCTCAGGATATTGCGTATCCCGGGCTCCATACTTTCGAAGTCGCCCGTGTATACAGCGCGAATAATCCAGTCCAGGCGTTCTCTGAGGCGGAGAGTTCCATATACAAGCCGGGTCAAAAGCCCCCGGTCCAGTGTATTGGGAAAGGCATTTCTTGCAAGATATGCGTCCAGGAGGGGCTGCGCGAAGGCCCGGTCCTCCTCAACTCTGGTAAGAATCTGAACAGATAGATTGCGTGGGGAATTCTTCATGAAGTGAGATCTTTCACAAGGTAATCTCTATTCAAGTGTGTCACCCGGCAAGAGACGATACCCTCTAAGAAAATCTTCGATAAACATACGTTTTTTACCTTCAAGCTGCACATCTTTGATATATATATGTTTGTCCCTCGCGGCCACCTGCAATCCAGCTTCCATCAGTCTCCCCGGAGTTCCCGGCGCTTTTTCACCTGAAGAGCATTCTTTTCCAGGCACTGCGTAAAATATCTTCAGTTTTTTGTCCCCGAGAAAGGAATATGCCCCGGGATGAGAGGAGAGTCCCCTGATGAGATTTATGATCGTTTCCGCTTCATTGTCCCAGTTAATGTGTCCTGTCTCACGGGTAAGACGAGGTGCGAAGCTAGCCAGAGAGTCACCCTGTGGGATTCCGGCAATCGTGCCGGACATAACACCATTTACAGTTCTGATCAGGAGTCTCGCGCCCATGGAGGACAGTTTTTCATGGAGATCGTCGAATGTGCTGTCGATGTCAATGTCTGCTTCCTCCTGCAAAAGTATATCCCCTGAATCCACCCCTTCATCCATAAGCATTATGGTAACGCCTGTCTTTCTGTCGCCATTGATAATGGGCCAATTAATGGGCGCTGCCCCTCTGTACATAGGGAGCAGAGATGGGTGCACATTGAGGCATCCGAATTTGGGGGCATCGATAATCTCCTTCGGAAGAATCTGGCCGAACGCGACCAGAACTACCATGTTGGGAGATATTTGCCTGAATATATTCAGAAAATTCTCGCTACGGACGCGGGCAGGCTGATAGACTGGTATCCCCAGCTCCAGGGCACAGGTCTTGACAGGCGGAGCGATGTATTTTCTGCCTCTGCCCTTTGGCTTGTCCGGTGGAGTGACTACCCCCACAATGTTATGGCCATTGTCCACGAGGGCCTTCAATGAAGGGATGGCAAATTCCGGGGTTCCCATAAAAAGTATGTCTGGTTTCATAACAGTTATCCTAACACCTTTTCATAATTTTCCGTATACCCTTTTGTTCGACTTTATTCAATCACGTCGCCAGGTGCCGGCAACACTTTTCTATTTTGCATTTGACTATGGATATGCATTTTAATAGGATACCACAATGATGCCGATATTATCCAATAGTAGCTACTCAGGTATGAGTAGTTACAAGGCACAAAGGTACAACCCAGGCAACTTCGTGCCTGAGAATTTAAATCAAATATTATGTTTTGGTGGTTTTAGTTATGTCTGAGCAAAAAGAATCCGTAGAAAAGTTATTTTCGAATCCGGGGTTTCCGTTCAAAGCGCTCCTTGATTCCGCCTATTTTGCTATCATTGCCATAGATAAGGAAGGATATCTGGCATATATTAATAAGGTTGCGAGCTCTCTGCTTGATCTCAAGATGGAGGTAAATCCCCGCTCCATTCACTATTCCGACATCGACAATGATACCTGGCTCGACTTTAAAAAGATTATAGAAACAAGGGAACCCCAGATAGCGGTTCCTGTTGCAGGCAGGACATGCGCGTTACTGTCCAACAGAACCCCCATCATCTGGGAGGGCGAACTGGTGGGGGTGATGAGTGTGTTTCATGACAAGGAAGAGTACGAGAAAATATCGCAGCACCTGTCCAGATATCAGATGTTAGTGCGTGAGGTTGAGGCAATCATAGGTTCTTCATATGATGGAATATATGTGACCGACGGTGACGCCAATACGATAAGGGTAAATAGGGCGTACGAAAATATAACCGGCATTAAGGCTTCGGAAGTAGTTGGTCGTAATATGCGAGATCTTGTAGATGAGGGTTATTTCAGTGAAAGCGTTACCCTGAAAGTCCTGGAGGAGAAAAAGACGGTAACCCTCTCGCAGAAGTTGAAGACGGGAAAACATATACTGGTAACAGGCAACCCGTTTTTTGATGATGAAGGCAGAATAAAAATGGTTATGACCAATGTTCGGGATATGACCGACCTGGACAGGTTGAATCAACAGCTTGAAGAATCATTGGAAATGACAAGGGTCTATCGGGATAGGCTCCAGGAGCTGCAGCAGTCGGCATACGCATACAAAGACAATGAAATTATACGGGCAATCAGGGCGAAGCGGGTAATAACATACAGGAGGTTAGATTATGGCGTTAATGAACGCAAAGCAGTACGAAGAGAGCTTAAGGAAGTTGAATTTTAATGTGTGGATGTTTGGCAAGCGGGTGGAAAATGTAGTAGATAACCCCATCATCCGCCCCTCCATGAATGCCGTTGCCGCGACCTATGAATTCGCGCACTACCCGGAGTATGAGGATCTTATGACGGCCACGTCCCATATCACGGGCAAGAAGGTCAACCGCTTCTGTCATATTCACCAGAGCACGGAGGACCTGGTCAAGAAGAGCAAGATGGGCCGGCTTCTCGGATCGCTCACTGGTTGTTGCTTCCAGCGCTGTGTGGGGATGGATGCCATGAACGCCCTCTCGATGACCACGTATGATATCGACCAGAAGTACGAGACGGGGTATAACAAGCGCTTTTTGAAATATCTTGAATACGTACAGGAAAACGATCTCACCTGTGACGGTGCCATGACGGACCCCAAGGGTGACAGGGGCCTAGCTCCTCATCAGCAGCCTGATCCGGACATGTTTATGCACGTGGTGGAGGAACGCGAGGATGGGATTGTGGTCAGGGGTGCGAAGTGCCACCAGACCGGTGCCGTTAATTCTCATGAGATCATTATCATGCCCACGATCAGCATGCGTGAAGAAGACAAGGATTACGCCATCTCCTTTGCTATCCCGGCGGACAGCGAGGGGATTACCTACATCATGGGCCGTCAGTCATGCGATACCCGCAAGCTGGAAAAAGGTACCATGGACCGCGGCAACCAGATCTACGGTGGTCATGAGGCACTGGTGGTCTTCGACGACGTTTTTGTCCCCTGGGATCGGATCTTTATGTACAAGGAGTGGGAGTTTGCCGGCCAGCTGGTGGAACAGTTCGCATCGTACCACCGACAGAGCTACGCCTGCAAGGCGGGGGTCGGCGATGTCCTTATCGGCGCCGCCCAGACCGTTGCCGAGTACAACGGTGCTCAGAAGGCATCACATGTCAAGGACAAGATCATTGAGATGAACCACCTCAACGAGACCCTTTTCTGCGGCTCTATTGCCTGCGCGGCCGAAGGCCATAAAGAACCGAGCGGCACCTACTACGTCAACACACTCCTTGCCAATGTCTGCAAGCAGAACGTGACACGCTTTCCTTACGAGATCGCCCGCCTGGCCCAGGACATTGCCGGTGGATTGATGGTGACCCTGCCCTCCGAGGAGGACTTTCGCTCACCGGAGGTCGGCAAGTGGATCGAAAAATACTACAAGGGAAATGCGAAATTCCCCACGGAATACAGAATGCGAATACTACGCCTGATAGAGAACATTACCCTGGGTACGGCCGCTGTCGGTTATCTGACCGAGTCGATGCACGGTGCCGGTTCACCCCAGGCTCAGCGGATCATGATTTCTCGGCAGGTCAATATGAATGCAAAGAAGAAGTGCGCCAAGAAACTGAGCGGTATTCCGGAGGATGAATAACATACGCAAGATCGGCCTGAAGTACTGCGGGGGTTGTACCCCGCAGTACGATCGGGTACAGGCGGTGGTGTCTATCAAGAGACGCCTGGCGGGCAGGATCGAGTTTGTTTCGTACGAGGACCGGGATGTTGAAGGGGTTCTTGTCGTAGTCGGCTGTCCCACCGCCTGCGTCGATATAAAGCCATTTGAGGGGTTTCCTGTATGGGTGATAACCAGTGAACGGGATATCGGAAGTTTCGTTGAAAAAATATTACAAATGGAGTGAGAGAGAGTGGTTATGCAAGATTTCATGAAGATGTGCGAAGCCAACAATCCTGGGGAACCGGAGTTTCTTCAGGCTGTTTCAGAGGTTGTCGAATCGGTGGAGCCAGTTTTGGAAAAACATCCTGAGTATCGCAGCGCGAAAATTCTGGAGCGCATGATTGAACCGGAGAGGGTTATCATGTTTCGTGTCCCCTGGGTTGATGACAGGGGCGAAGTCCAGATCAACAGGGGCTACAGGATTCAGGTAAACAGCGCGATAGGTCCCTACAAGGGTGGCTTTCGTTTCCACCCTTCAGTCAACCTGAGCATACTCAAGTTTCTGGGCTTTGAACAGACATTCAAGAATGCTTTGACGACCCTTCCAATGGGCGGGGCCAAGGGTGGATCCAATTTTGATCCAAAGGGAAAATCGGATAATGAAGTCATGCGTTTTTGTCACAGTTTCATGTCCGAAATATTCAGGCACATAGGTCCCAACGCGGACGTCCCTGCCGGTGATATAGGGGTTGGTGCGAGAGAGATTGGATTTCTGTTTGGCATGTACAAGAAACTGACCAATGAATTTACCGGTGTTTTGACAGGGAAAGGGCTTACCTGGGGCGGCAGTCTGATACGTCCCCATGCAACGGGATATGGTGCGGTTTATTTTGCCTCTGAGATGCTGTCTACAAGAAATGAAAATATTAAAGGAAAGACGTGTCTTGTATCAGGTTCTGGAAATGTGGCCCAATATGCGGTGGAGAAGATCCTTGAATTGGGCGGCAAGGTAGTGACACTGTCAGATTCTTCGGGATATATATACGATGAGGCGGGTATTGATCGCGCCAAGCTGGACTTTGTAATGGAGCTCAAGAACATCAAACGCGGCCGTATCAAGGAATATGCCGACAAGTATCCCGAGTCTGTGTATACACCGACTGATCCTTCTCTCAACTATAATCCCCTCTGGAGCCACAAGGCGGATGGCGCATTCCCCTGCGCGACACAGAATGAGATTAACGAAAAAGATGCACAGAATCTTGTGAACAGTGGCGTTCAGTTAGTGGCCGAGGGAGCAAATATGCCGACAACACCTGAAGGTATTAAAATATTCCTGGATGCAAAGATTCTGTATGGGCCGGGCAAGGCGGCTAATGCCGGTGGTGTTTCAGTCTCCGGTCTTGAGATGACCCAGAACAGTATGCGCTTGAGTTGGACACGCGAGGAAGTAGATGATTATCTGAAGAAGATCATGAAGAGCATCCACACCGCTTCTGTTGAGGCTGCGAAGGAATATGGTACGCCCGGCAATTATGTCAATGGCGCTAACATAGCCGGTTTTATCAAGGTAGCAGAAGCTATGATGGATCAGGGTGTTGTGTAAAAAACGTATAAAATTTAAGGCGGCGGCTTTCATTGCCCACATTGATTGATGGAGTCGTTGCCCACTTCTAAAGTTCCTTTGTCCTGTCGCGTGTTCAAATCGGCTTGTATCGATTATTCCCCTTTTCTCTTGTCAATAGGAAAAATATCGTATAGAAATTCTCTGGTGAAGTGAAGTTGCGGACCCGGCGGATAACGCTGTCTTTCGGATAATATGTGAAGCGGGGTAGTTTATGAACAGGTATCTTTTTGCCTTTTTTATTATATTAGGGGTGAGTGATTTTATATATGGGGTTTTTTTCAAAGACAGTATAAGCGTACTCATAGGAGGCCTTATAGTCTTTATTGCGTTCTATATTGTGAATAAAAAAAGAAAGAGCGAAAAAGACGAAAACTGTAAATGACGGCCCGGTTACGGGATACTGGATTAACCCTTTGCAACACGTAGCGCGTCTGTCAACCTTTTTACGGCTTCATCCTTCCCAAGTATATCAATGAGAGTCGGTATGTCAGGACCGTGGCAGTTTCCAAAAAGCGCGAGTCGGATGGGGAAATAGAAATTTTTCCCTTTTACACCCAGTTCACCGATCGACTGTTTTGTCAGTGAAGATATTTCCTCAGGTTTCCATCCGGTCTTTTCCCCTAATGCCTCGACCCAGTATGAGAAGATACGCTGAGAGTCTTCCTGCCCGATAAGTTCTCTGTCTTCATCCGAGAATTTCAGGTCTTCGTAGAACATCCTGGCATGTTCAACGATATCGGCAAGACGATGGACATAATCACGCGCGGTGATGATTACTTTCAGATATTTGTCATTGTCACTTATATCTACACCGGCTTTTTCAAAAAAAGGCCTCGATTGATCGGCGATATATTCCACATCGAGACTTCTTATGTACTGACCCCCCATCCAGTTCAGTTTTTCTATATCAAATACAGCCCCGGCCTTGTTGATTCTGTCCAATGAAAATGCATCTTCCAGTTCGGTGAGGGAATATATTTCTCTGTTATCTGCCGAGTGCCACCCGAGAAGCGCGATAAAATTCAGCAACACCTCAGGCAGGTACCCGTTCTCGATATAACTTTCGACAGAGACATCACCCTGTCGCTTACTCAGTTTGCTCCTGTCGGAATTCAGCAGCAGGGGGAGATGAACGAACACGGGCGCCTCCCATCCGAAGGATTTGTAAAGAAAGATATGTTTCGGAACACTGGAAAGCCATTCTTCTCCGCGTATAACGTGAGTGATCTTCATGAGATGATCGTCCACCACACTCGCGAGATGGTAAGTTGGGAATCCATCGGATTTTATAAGAACCTGGTCGTCAACCATTGAGTTGTCAATGGCAACCCTGTCGCGAACAATATCATCGAAAACCGTTTTTCCCTCTCGTGGATATCTCAGGCGAATGACGAAAGGCATCCCATGAGACAGGTTGTCTTCAACCTCATTCTTTGAAAGGCTTCTGCATTTGCGGTCATACATCGGCGGCATTTTCCTCTTACGCTGCTCCTCCCTCAGATTGTTCAGCCGTTCCTCGGAACAGAAACAATAGTATGCGTTTCCGGAATCCAGGAGCTTTTGAGTATATTTTTTATAGAGGTCTGTTCGTTGCGATTGTATGTAAGGTCCGTAGTCTCCTCCGATATCAGGGCCCTCATCATACTGGAGCCCTATTTCTTTCAGTGAGGAAGTGAGCTTTTCCAGTGCTCCGGGAATGGATCTTTTTTGATCTGTATCTTCAATCCGCAGGATAAACGCCCCACCATGTTTGCGGGCGAACAGATAGTTGAACAATGCCGTTCTCAGCCCCCCGACGTGCAGATACCCTGTCGGACTGGGCGCAAACCTTACCCTTATCTGATCATTCTCTTTATGCATCTTGACTATCCAGTTATTTATTTGTTGATGTTTCCTGACATCTGTCAGCTATTTTGCCAGAGGTGGTACTACAATTTTTTTTGTCAGATTACAAGCCCGATTCTCGTGCATCGACTGTCAACGAGGGGCAATCATCGGCATATCCCTTGCTTTTTTGCGGGATTGTACTATATAACCGGGACAAATGCGAAAAGATGTTACTGGTGGTTGATGAAGCAGAAGGGTGATTTTGTTCATCTGTGTCAGCCGGATACAGATAAATCATGCGGTGCCTGTTGCGGCTTATATAATTATGCAGACAGCACGAAGGAATCCCTGGTCAGGAGACTGAGAAATCGGACGAGGATATTTCGAGAGACGGTCAGGGGAACTGCAGACCTGAAGGTGTTTTTGGACAGGATAAAGGGGCTTGAGTTTTCCGAGAAGCTCTATGAGGTAATTCACTGCTGTGAATACCTGGGATTTCTCGACGGTAAGGAAAAAAAGGTGGGCTGCCTTCTTCACCCCCTTCAGAACAAAGGGGTGGACATGAGAGATGTATCGTTCTATGGAAAGGAATTGTGCGATGGGCATTTTTGTCCCAGCTATCAATTCATATCCCGCGAAGAGAAGCTTGCCATGATCAGGATTATTGACGACTGGTATCTTTATGGTCTGTGCATTACCGATATAGATCTTGTAAAGGAGTATTTCCGCTTTATAAGCGAAGGCATATATGAGGTTCCGCATCCTGACAGGTTTAAGGGCAGGCTCAGGGATATAGCCCTCAACTTTTTTTCATTGAAGATTTCATGGCCCTTCCGATCAACGGACACGAACCGCTTTGGAAAATACTATTTCGACGGTTCACAATACATGATAAGTCACATCGATTATGAAGCTCTCGGGTGCGAAAGGTCAAAATTCGACAAGATATTCTTGAGTCTTACCTCAAGATTCAGGACATTCGAGGAACTCAGAAAGGGTGAAGAGATCATCCGGGAAAATATAGACGAGTTTATTTCCTCTTATAAGAGGGATGTCAGGAAATCATTATGAACATCGCGGTATGGCTCGAAGCTCAATAAAAAGGCGGTCTATTGAAGTGTTGAAAAAAAAGATTCTGTATTCAAAAGAAGTTATCGACAGTCGCGTGAAAGAACTGGCCGATGCGATTTCAAATGATCATGAAGGAAAAGAAGTTGTGCTCATAGGCGTCCTCAAAGGAGCCTTCATTTTTCTGGCTGATCTTGCACGGTACCTGAAAGTATCGCATAGTGTGGATTTTACAAGGCTGGCAAGTTATGGCTCCGGGATGGCGAGCTCCGGGAACATAACCGTCACGAAGGATATAGAGACGGATATAGAGGGCAAAGAGGTGATTATTGTGGAAGATATAATTGATACCGGAATTACGATGACATTTCTGCGAGAAAGACTTGAAAAAAGACAGCCGGCTTCCATAAAGATATGTACGTTGATAGACAAGAAACACAGAAGAAAAATCGCCATTGATGCCGACTACGTGGGCTTTGCTGTGCAGGAGGGCTTTATTGTGGGATACGGGCTTGATTATGACGAAAAGTTCCGGTGCCTGCCGGATATTTACATGGTAGAGGAGTAGAGCAATGATTATCCAGTGTAAAAAATGCGGGACAAAATACAGATTTGACACATCGCTGATAGATGGCGAGGGGAAATGGGTCAGGTGCACTCGCTGTGAGGATGTTTTCTTTCAGGAGAATCCTGCAATGGAGGAGGTTGCTCCCTTAACAACTCCGGCACAACCGGAAGAAGAGATCCATGAGAAACCGCACAAAGAGAGTGCGGAGGATATAGACAGGATATTTGATCAACTGGAACCCGCAGATGATATGCAAGCCCACAACCTCGAAGACGACGGAGGGTTTGATGATATCGATAAAATCACGATATATCCCGATGCCCCGAAAGTAAAGAATGCCCCAAAATCCCGGTTATCCGGCTGGAAAATAGTGATCAGCCTCATATTGATTATCCTTCTGTCGGGGGGGATTTATCTATGGAATTCCCCGCAGGTAACAAAAATGATAGTGGACAGGATTTCACCGCAGGTGGAGAAATTCATAGCGGCATTGCCCGAAATGGATAAGATTATCGGGACAAAGAGTAAGGATATTTCGAATGAAGACCTGGCCGAACTGAGCGCGGACCTGATAAATGTAAAGGAACGATTCGCGAAGAACTGGGTTGCGGGAAACATAATGGTGGTTGAAGGTACCGCAGTCAATAACAATAAATATTCGGTGTCCCATATAAGAGTCAGAGGCAAGATACTGGATTCATCGGGAAACATCCTTGTCGAAGAGGAATCTAACTGTGGTAATATCCTTACTGATGTGGAGCTGAAGGGTCTGACGGAGAAAGAAATTATAAAAGAACTATCCAATCCTTATGGTAGAGAGGTTTCTAATACAGGCATAGAACCTGGCGCAGGCATTCCCTTTATGCTGGCCATGGTGATGCCGGGTGGCGATGCGAAAGAATTCCTGGTTGAACTGGCTGGTATAGAAATTGCGGATAACTAATGGCCGCTGTTCGGAATAGATTTTACAAAGAATGACAGGCGGCTGATACGACTTTATTTTTCTATGTTCCTTTGCCACTATTGCCCTGAGCGGCTGTAGTTTTCGTATATTTCCGACAAGGGTATAATTCCCTCTCTCACAATAACTGGTGGATCAACGGTAGTGTCCACAATGGTGGAACCCTTCCCGCCCGGTGTCCTGCCCCCGTCGATGACGGCATCCAGACTTTTTCCTATGCTGTCCAGTACCTCTTCAATCGACACACATTCCTCCTGCCCGGAACGATTAGCGCTGGTGGCGGTGATGGCGCCGGAGAGCCTCTGTGCAAGGAGAGTAGCTACGGGATTGCTGGACAGGCGGATGCCGATTTTCCCCGTTTTTGCCGTCAGTTTTCCGGGAACATCTTGAGACGCGTTAAA
>Ga0208648_1000838_pt1 | contig 28394 bp, 22 predicted proteins | sample AntAceMetag02UKL_FD_184772 | JGI IMG/M metagenome (GOLD analysis project Ga0208648, IMG submission 184772) | Saline lake microbial communities from Ace Lake, Antarctica - Antarctic Ace Lake Metagenome 02UKL (SPAdes) (version 2) | ecosystem: Environmental > Aquatic > Non-marine Saline and...
AGGCTTTTTAAGTGATAATTATGCTTTTATTGATTTATTTTTCTGTGGCTACACTATCTTATCAATTCTTGTAAACCCTTGCTAAATAAGGATTCTATAAAAAACTTTCCGGAATAAGGGTTATACCTACATATTAGAATCGGAAAAGAGTCCGAATCGATTCTATATCGGTTTTACAGAAGACCTCGAATTTCGCCTTAAGTCCCATAACCATGGACACAATCCACACACATCAAAATACAAACCATGGCGAATCAAAACAGCCATTACCTTCACAGATCGCCAAAAGGCCCTCGATTTTGAGAAACACTTAAAAAATCCTTTTTGTAATCGATAAATTGAAGCCGGTATTTTTTGTGAAAATCCAAAGTTGAACTTGGCTTTTTCACAAAAAATGGGGTGGGCTCTCGGCATGATTAAAAGAGATATTACAACAGAGTTGATATATGCCGCTTTTGATTCTCTTTAGACTTGTTATTCTCAGACATGGCGCTCTCCTTTAGGCTTAATGTCTTCGTTACAATTCATTCTCATAACAGTCTTTAATTTCTTCTGGCTGGATACACAAGCAATCATTTACGAAAAAAAAGATATTCAAATCCTCTCCTTCCAAAGAAAAACCCGGTCCAAAGCACCGGGTTGTAGATTATTTGATTATTCTGTGTTTGTTTCATCTAATTATAAATAGATAAATGAACGATCAATGGGGTATCGTTAAACTAAATCTGCAAACTATTTGCATAATCGAAGCTGATTATATCTCCTACTTTTGTTTCATGATACCCTCTCTCTTTATGTGAGAATTCTCGAATTTGGGTAGCATTAAAACTTTGAAAAAATTTCTTTATTGAAAGTAAAACTTCTAATTCACTATCAGAAAACACTGATAAATCGGGGGCAACCTCAGAATAAAATTTTTCCCCAAGATATTCTCCATAGTCAATTTCTTCAACTCTTATTGCTTTTTCGTCATGAATAAGGGTCGCAAAATAATGTTCATAATTATCCGGAACAGGCCCATGATGAGCATGAGCATACTTAGCTCCGGATATTGATATGGCATAATCCTTAAAACACTTAAAATCCGCATAAAAGATAAGCTTACATAGTTTAGATTTTAAAACGCCGTCTTTGGCGAAAAATTTAATCATTTGGAATAGCTTATTGAGATCAAGTTTTTTATACCCGCTCTCAATAGAAGGTTCATATTTGCCAAAACGTTCTGTAAGAATGTTTGGAAATGAACATACTTCTTCTACTGCAGCTGATAACTCACTTAGAAGTCGATTCCTTTTCTTCTCCGGTAAAAAGCTTCCATTTTTATTTATTAGCCTATGTAAATTTTCCGGATTTTTGACGAGCTGTAAAATTCTATCATGTGCATCATCTTGAAGCGCACCGTTTTCATAACGACTGAGCGTAGCTCCTCCCCATCCAATTAGCTTGCTGAGCTCTTTTTGAGTAAGCCCATAAAGCTTACGCATTTCACGAATCTCTTCTGGTTGAATCATCCCATGTTTGCGTCGATATTCTCGATAAGCCTTATCTAATGGATCGTCTTTTGAACCAGGGTCTTCAAATTCCTCCCCACATTCTGTACATTTATAGTATTCAACTTCAATTTTTATTAACTCTCCTCTAACGCTAAGTTCCTCAGTGGTGATTATATGCTCTAATTCAGAAATTTTTTCACAATTTGGGCAAACTCCTTTCATTATCATCGCCCCCTTCCCCTTTTATTTGTTTTTTCTTTTTTTTAGAGGATTAATAATTGGAAATTCAGCTATATGGAAAGAAATACATTTCGCGATTCTTACTGAACCAGTCTCAGCGATTTTCAGTTTAATATAAATATCATAACCACTAATATTTTTACCGAACTCCCAAATTACGCCTGGCCTATCCTTGTCTGGTTTCGGGCCGGCACAATAATCAGATACTGAAAGGTTCAAAATTTCGTTTTTACAATTCTTTCTCGTAAAACCCAGCTGTAATAAGGACTTTTTATTTTCTTTACGACCAACAATATCTAACCCCCTTTCTTGAGTAACTATTTTTTTAAAATCCTTTAAAAAAATTGATGCCTGTATTTCAATCGGCATTTCCAAAGGAGTCCCTCCAGCAAAATCAGATCTGCTCAGTAGTTCTCCAAATTATATATCATATAATGTTCATGTCAACAAAAATATATCATATGATATATTGTTCGGCCCTTTTTATAATTACTTTATGTGTTTCTTCGATACTGTTTTGAAAAAAAGGTATGCAGACGTGTGTTATAAATTCTGGAATCAAAATGCATGTATTCCAGCATTTATCAGCGCTGTTTTTAATGAATGGTATTAATATTGGGTTTGATTTTTAAAAAAGCGCCATCTGTACTGAATTTTTTGATGAAATAGAATGGTGTAAGTTTTGGCTGACAGCGTCAAGGTTATGTTCCTGAAGTTCGGCGGGCCAATCTTTACAAAATTCCCGCTGGGGCTTATCTGAATAATCGACCTCAAACATCCCGGCATCCGGCTTTGTGATATTCACAGGGTCATTAATTATCAACTCCTTTTCCTGTGCGGTTATCACTGGGAAGCCATAATATAAATTTTCGTATTTAAACCTGCCCTTTGTTTTTAACCGGTCAACAACAAACTCCATATGTTTGGCAAGTCTTTTCCGAATTAACTGTTTGGACGAGTCAACGATAACATCCTTAATACGATCAATAACATTTTCCAAAGAGTAGTCTATTTCGTAACCGATGCTGTTTCTTCCTGAGGCAATTGCGGCGGCTGTTGTTGTTCCTGTTCCCAAGAAAGGATCAAGAACCGTATCCCCCTTGGCCGAATACATATTGATGAGTCGATACACAACCTCAAAAGGATAGGCCGCACTCCTCAATCGAGAATTTTTATCTTTTAAAGCTTGCGGTGTTCCTTTGACATCAAACCACACATCCGAAAACCAGCTATTGCGTTCCTCCCAGAAAATAGCACTTTCACGCCTTATTTTTTTATCTTCTTCTTTCTTGAATTCCCGCTTCGGGCCTTTTCTTAAAATCAAAATGTATTCATGTTCCAAGGTCACATAAGCACCTGCCGGAAGCATGCCTGACCCCATGAACTTGTTGGGAGCATTGGTCTGTTTCCTCCACAGTATGCAAGGTAGCGCCGAGAAACCAAGTTCCAGCGCACTTTTCAATATTCTCATGTGATTCGGATAAAGAACAAAATTACCGTTGATGGTTCTGGTTGCATCCCCAATATTGACGCAAGCAAAACCACCGAACTTTAGCGTCCTGTAGACCTCTTTCCATACAGGGTCCAGCACTTGATGCATCAATTCAAATGCATTTGCACCATCCTCTTTTTCCAAAGCCTTCTTAACAGATGAGCTTTGCTTGGCGAACATTTCATCCCACATTGCAATCATCGGGTAAGGCGGTGATGTTACCATGAGATCAACGCTCTCTGAGGGTACGGTTTCCATATTTTTTGAGTCAGAATATATGACTTTATGATTTGTTTTCATATTGTCAGTCCATTTACAATGACAAAACCTTCTTTTTAATTTTCACAACCATTGTGTATTTATTCTTTAAAATCAAATGGTTTAATGTTACTGCCATCGATACAGAGCAATCCATATTTATTCAACAATTTCATACCCTATTGCTCTATATCCAGCAAGTCTTCTCTTGTACATTTTAGCGAGCATTGGCACTTCAATATCAACGTAATCTAAAATAAACACCTCATTTTTCAAGTAATGCGTTCGGTGCAGACGACCGGCATACTGAGTAAGAGTCCCTCTCCAAGAAATCGGCAGGGTCAGAAATAGAGTGTCGAGTCTTTCAGCATCAAAACCCTCTCCGAGGTACCGACCTGTTGCAAGAACAACCTTTTCAGCTGTATCGGGCAGATTTTCGAGTGCATATAGCGCTGTCTGTCTTTGCTTTTTTCCCATCCCGCCTTTCATTACAATTACGTTTTGGATATGATTTTCGAGCAGTAACTTCAGCTTTTCAAGATGCTCCTTGCGTTCTGTTAAGATCACTGGAAACCGATCATTAGAAATCGCCTCCAATACATCATCTACGATCATCTGGTTGCGTTCATCATTATTTATCAACAATTCATAAAGTTGATGAATTGCAGTATATCCGGCAAAGTCAAATGATGGACGAATTCGTAAGTTTGTCTTTCTGACAATAACCTTGTGAGCAAACGGTCTTTTGGCAGCCTGCTTTTTATCGTCAACGTTGTATCGAACCGGTCCACAATTCATGAAAATAATAGGATGGTGACCATCTTTTCGGATTACTGTTGCCGAAAGACCGGTAACGTACCTGGCTTTGCTCTGACGAGCAACAATTTCAAAACTGCGGGCCGAAACATGATGACATTCATCCACAATGAGATGGCCATAACCAGCGACGATATCATCTACAACGCCTTTTCTACTCAGACTCTGAATCGTAGCAACATCGATGATACCTGTTGGTCTACGTTTACCGCCACCGATTTGACCGATCACTTCCTCGGATAAACTGAGAAAAGTATTCAAACGAGTGATCCACTGATCGAGCAATTGTTTTCGGTGAACGAGAACCAGAGTATTCACAGCTCTTTTTGCAACTAAATATGCGGAAATCACGGTTTTCCCGAATGCGGTGGATGCGGATAAAACGCCGATATCATGCTTCAGGATGGCATCAGCGGCTGTCTGCTGTTCCTGCCGTAGCACCCCAATAAATTCAACATCTAATTTATTTCCTTTGAACCTCTCGTCGATAATTCTTGTCTGGATCCCCAAGGAGCGCAGAAGTTCGATTGTATCTTCGAGGCAACCCCTTGGAAGACCAATGTGTTTCGGATAGTCCTCACAGCAATGAACAATGCGAGGTTTATCAAATGTTGGGAAACGCATTGCCTGCGCCTTATAAAATTCCGGGTTTTGGAAAGCCGCTAAACGGATCAGTTTGTTATTTAGCGCCGGCGGCAAACCTTCCTTCGCGATGTATATTTGATTCCCAAGAACCAAATCGATATGACACGGTAAAGGACCTGTAATCTTAACTTCTTGTCTTTTGCCGGATGGACTATAAAGCCAGGGGGAAATCTCTTTTTCATCGGTATTAACAAACCTGACACCAAGTACCCCACCCCGATAGGCGGTGTTGTCAACAATAGATTGCACTTCTGCGAGGTTCATCCGTCGAATTGAAGACAATAAAGCCCACTGGTCAGGATAAGGGATGAGGTTATCATCAACAAAGAGAGTGTTATTCTTCTCCCTCGGCTTTTTCTGCAATGGAAGCGCGATCAGATTCCCGAAACCTCCTTTTGGTAGGGTGTCTTGGCTGGGAAAAAATCGATCGTAGGAATTGAATCCCATCTCAGGCCGCTCTTCCATGGCTTGGGTCAACATAAAAGCGCCCAACTGACGGGCGAGTTTGGCTGGTATCGCTTCAGAAAAAAAGATCCAGACATGCCCACCACTTCCAGACCTTGATCGTTCTAACGCAGCAGGCACGCCGAACGCACGGCAGGTTTCCAAATAAGCAGTGGAGTCTTTCATCCACGTTTCTTTGTCGAAATCTACTGTCAGAAACCAGCATGTTTCATCTGTGAGCATTGGATAAACACCAATGACAAATTCACGCTGATATCGGTCGCTCGGATCAATGCCCACTAGGTGTTTGTGAATGACATTGTCGGTAATCGGTATGAAATCCCGGTTTTCACACTCACCGCATTTGGTTTTGGGTTTTTGACAAAACGGTTTGATCCACTCATTACGGCAAACTGGCTGGTAACCGTTTTTGCCGGTACGCTTACTTTCAAAACGCTTTGAAAAAACATCTTCCCGGCCTCGGAACAAGGATCGAAAGAGAGCGATTTTTTCCTCCTCCGCTGATTCATTCGTTACTTTGACTTCAGGTAATCGGATAGTCAGAACCCCTTCATTCGTTATGGAATTCCGTAGGCTCCAAAGCTGCTTGATTTTGTCCCGCAGCTCCGCCCTTCTTGCATCTATCGAATCTAACTCATTAGAAATACTTTTGATTTGTTTATCTATATGCAATAACTTTTTCAAAACAATTGGCCTTCAATTAATTCTTTGTACAATGAAATTAATGTCTTTTTGGATGCCACCCTTTTTCAGAACTCCACAAAAAAAGGAAATTGTTCTCTGTAGCAGCAGCTTTAAATGGCGGGGCCAAAAAGTCACGTAGGTTCTTGATAATATCTTCGAAATCGTCAGACATACCCGGTATAGAATTCTTATTAAGAAATGCCTTCCACTGAGAGCGTTTGACACTATCCGTCGCAAATTCATCGCTAAAAACAAGTGGGGGAGTTGAGGGAATGTTGGTCTTTCTTCGCTTAAAAGTCGATTGAATAGCTTTAGCGAGAACCGGGCCTTCATATGAAAACAGCATAGCCATCCAAAAAAGGTCAAAAAAGTCTTTCATACGACTATTTTGCATTCCAAGACGGACCATGGACTGTAATTTTTCTGCAACAACCGTTTCTTTTGGATATGTGCGGATTCTTGGGCTGGGCATTCCAAGCATTGACGGGAAATCATGTTCTTCCGTCTTTGGAGTAATCGCATTACCATATGCAATATCTACTTGGAGTGGTATTTTTGCCTTTCCCAATAGACCCATCAGTTTTACACGGCTCCCTCCATATTCTTGTTCTTCACGAATTTCGGTTACGCGAATGCTGCTTTCGTCAAAAACAATTCCATCCGGTTCCACCTTGTTTACACATATTTCTTTGAATATTGCTTTAAGGTGTTCCGGAGAGCTATCTCCCAAACCCAAGAGATCTATATCTTTGGTGGGTCTAAATCGAAAGTTTGTCCAAAGTTTAAATAGAAAGGCTCCCTTGAGAACAAATTGTTCAGAATATTTAGACGTTGACAGGCGATATAAAAATCGTTCTAAGCCAAATCGGATCAAGATAAGCTGAAAATCCTCATTCTGATCGCGGCTCATATTCAGCAGGCGCTGCTGTATGGATTGATCTATATTTTTCATTATAGCCCTAAACTACTGCCTCCAGATAAGGTCTCATGACATTCGCTACCCTGCACACCTTTGCAAAATGCCAGAGCTCATCATTCGTACAATGCTGTTCCCTCAGACATTCGCGCAGAGCTTCCAGAGCCACATCGAGACCGATTTTATTTCTGTACTTAAAACAATCTGCCACGGTTTTGGCCGGGTTGTAGATTTTAACCGTGACGCCTTCAATAACGCGGGTTTCGATGCCGGCATTAAGGGCATGGCCTGTGAACCTGACAATTCTTACAGGTGGATAATCCATCTTTGGTTTTCCAGCTCTTCGATCAATCGCAATCCACACTTTAGAGGGACTCTGGGTGCCAATATCATGAAACTGTAAAGCGGAAAGTAGGCATACAACAGCGTTGGGAATCTTTCTTCCGATAAGAGCCAGGCTGTGATGTTCGGTAACATCTGCATTTGCAAGTTCGTACAGTCCCCGACTGGTTTTAACCAGAACCCCATCCTTACAAAGTCTCCGAAGTGATTCGTGGTGAAGGCCTCTGTCAGATAGATCCCGGGTACGAATTACTCCCAGCCTTTTTACAAGATCAAGGACTCTCTCCTTTTGGTTTTTTTTTGGCCGCATGTGTAAATTTATAAACATTTAACAATAAATGTCAATATATTTGCACATTTGTTTGCCATCGACTTCTTGATCGCCTTGATATCTTTGAGCTTTTTTATCGGCTCAACCTTAATTGTTGATTTCCTCTCGGGATGGTTTGGATTGCCTATGTTTTTCTTTTGTTCATTAGGGGTTGCCGGGATTCGTGGGTTTGTTAAGTTTTTTCTGATATTCAGTGAATTAGAATGATACCTGTGCACGGGGACTTTCTATTGATTTTTCTGGTAGTAATCCCTAAATTTTTCTGCAAAACTTCCACGCTGTATTCTAATTTCGATAACAATTGGCAGCCCGGTCGGTTTCAAAGCACCCGTAACGTTCTCCCGGGTAGGGTTCGGCACGCCATTTTTGTGAAAATCCAAACTTGAACTTGATATTTTCATAAACGACTCAGGGATCAGGCCTTCATTCTTCACGCTGCGCATAAAACTGACAGGAATGAAAACCTGCCCCACCTGTCTTCACACAGCTCTTAATGATCTATACATGGAAACGCATAATTTCATAGATATCCTCGTTTCCGGAGTCCGCCAGGTGGATAAAGCAATCCTCCAAGGAGGCTTGTCAGCCTCTGGCTTGCTTGTGCGCCTTCGGCGCATTCAAATCAGCCAGAGGCTGACGAGTCCCCCACCCAAAAGCCGGCGGATAAATCAGCCAGAGGCTGACAAGTCTCGCCCCGACCAGCCTTCTAATATGAAAACAGGGAGTTCTTGCGAACTCCCTGTTTTAATTTTGTTGAAAGTGGAATGGCTTAAATGGTCCGAAAATGGGATTGTCTTGACAAGAAAGTTGACAAGTTTTTGGCTTAATTGACTCTGAAGCGATCCTCTTTCAGAACAAATCTCACAATTGTTTTAATTTATCCCGATCCAAATTTGATTTGACAGGATCGTAAGGCGGCTCATCACATCGCTTGATATCTAAAAACACAACTTCACGGCCTTTAGCTGACGTCAATATATATTGCAGGTATATGGAATCAATGGTTGTTGTTCAAATTGGTTCGATCAAAAGTTTGACTTTAATTTTATCTTCAGAAATTCTTTCATGCCGACAAACTTCTTGGTAGTGATATGGTAATGCAGTTATATCAATATATTATAGCGACTTTTTTCTGATATTTCTGGCATTTCTGGTACTTTTAAAAATCCCAACTATCGACTTCTTGACTTTTCATTAAAGTGAACTGGCTGTACCCTAATAGCTGAGCGTAAGCCATCGTTACTGCCAGATTCTTATGTCCGAGTCGATGCATGACTTCGTATATAGGCATATTATTCTTGAGCCATAGTGAAGAGGCTCGGTGTCTGAGATTGTGCCAATTGAACCGAGTCATCATTTTAGTTTTCCATGTCTCTTGCCAGTTGGATAGATTCCCCTTAGCATTTTTTTCATTCACTCTTTGAATTGTCTTATCGAGGAAGACCGGATGAGAACTCCAAGTCTTGAAGATCCTCGCATTATGTGAACTTGGTAGCTTAAACTCATCCACGATTAATGGCATAGGTACACGTCTGTATACTAAGTTGGTTCCTTTTGATTTCCTACTCCAGAGAGTCACAAGGCGTTTATCGAAGTCCAGATCCTTTACCTTCAGGTTGAGAGCTTCCCCTAAGCGACATCCAGTTTGCAATACGAACAGGAACAGCAGTCTTTGCTTAGCATTAAGGTTCTGTTCAACCATATCTAATTCCCATTGCTCAGGTACATACTTGATCCTCTCAGTAATGGGAAACTTCTTAGTTCTTGCCACAGGGTTTCTCTGATCAACAAGATCATATCGGTCGATAGTCCATTGAAATAGAGCATGAAGAGCTATCCTTAAACGATTGGCAGCATAGTTATCTTTACCAGCCTTCTTCAGTCTCTTCGCTTCAGCATTGAACAAACGCTGAATCATATCACGATTGATATCAAATATTGAAAAATCCTTACCCCAAGCATCGATAGCTTTTTGCAGATAAGCTTGTGTTTGTACTGCATATAACATGGTCTGCTGTAATTCTATTTCTTCAATTCTCATCCTCACAACATCACCCAACTTCATACGGATCGTACCATTCGATGCCATGCGTTCAAGATGCGTCTTTCGAGAGACCAGTGCGTCACCTTTCTCCAATGCTTTGGTAATGCTTGAAAGAACACAGTCCACGGCTGCCTGAGCATCCTTTTTGGTTTTTACTACCTTGGAAACTTCGTTGATTAAATCTCCTTTTTTCATGTTTTTTCTCCTTTTCAGCCGGCTACTATGCTTATAGGTTCTCTCCTTCATTCTGGGGCTGATTTGGATTCTCTTCGGCTTTTATAGTCTTTTTATCCAGTTTCCGTTGACTTTTTTGATAGTAATGAAAAGAAAAGGATCTGTGAGCAGACTTTATTGAGGTTTAAGGTCTGATGATAGCGAGTTGTGAAGGTATAAACTCAAACCAAACAAAAGGGCATCCCCTCAATATTAGAAGGAATGCCCTTTTTATTCAGAACATAAGGTTAAATCACAGTGACATTTGCAGCGGCAGGACCTTTTTGGCCTTGCTCTATGTCAAAGGAAACTCGGTCGCCTTCATTGAGGGATTTAAAACCGTCTGCATTGATTGCTGAATGATGAACAAACACATCCGCTCCATCTTCCTGCTCAATGAATCCGAACCCTTTGCTGTCGTTAAACCACTTAACAGTTCCATTGGTCATGATAACATCCTCCTTTCGTAAAAATTTTCAACGTCTCAAACTGGAGGGTGCCACTTTGACAAATGGATTTTTCCTTCAGAGATAAACCGTTCCGCAGATTAAGCAGGACTTAATTGATTAAATATATAATAATCTTTATTTAGAAAGAAAGCAAGCTAAACGTTTGTTTTTTTTAAATATATTGTTAAATATGCATTTAAACGTGCAAATACTAAACGTTAAGCGAACAATGCCAGAGACGGATCTGTATGCAAGGTTTGTGGTTTTATGATACTTGCATGATTCTTGAATGGTACAGGAGTGCAAACTTCTTTAATAGTGTTCAGTAGTCATATCAAAAAAACAGGGCGGGATTCTATCAATATTCCTCATTCGGAAAAAATAAAGTAGATGCCATATATTGTGGTCCGGTAGCACGAAATTAGATCTTTTAAAAAACGTGTATTATCTTGCCATGAAAACAGGCTGGAGTCAATTTTTGCTTATTGCATATATCAAAAATACAAAACCCTGACTCTATTTTACAATTAAAATCTTATAAGGAGGACATAACAGGTATAACTTTATCGAATTGTATGCCTACCCCATCTGAATCGATTCTTATAACTTTACCTTTAGTTCGAACGTGGCCATTAAATTTGCTATCGATAAAAGTCATATTTAAATCTTCATAGAGGGATAGATGTGTTTCAGAGTCAATTAGTACTCCGCCCATACTTACATTTTTGGTTGACACCCGAAATTGTTCATTTACAGTTTCAAAGATTCCAAAGATAGAAACATTTTTCCTGAGATGCTCCCTTTTTTCAAAAAATTGGGATTCTTTCTCATCCCTTTGTGATTCATTAAAATCAGCAATGACTTTAAAATCAGAAGTGACTTTAAATAATCGATCGCGAATATCATCCTTTTTTACCATGATTGCGCCTCCTTTGGCTAAGGAGTTTTAGGAAAGAAATAAAAATCAAATATCTTAATATTCATTATGTTTATTCGAAAACAGATGTCAATGGTAAATTTTATGTAATTGGGAGGTGAATTACACAAAAAACTATTACATTCCTTACATATTTATATCAAATAATTCAGATGCTTGTATGTAACATTATAATAGTATCATGAAATTTTAGGCAAAGGGACCATTGAAAATACTCCACTCGTTGGTGGTATTTTTGCTGTCGCCTTTGACCGTTTTCGCTTTTGATATGGGGACTAAATCTACAAAATATCCCGATGCTTGAATCCTGCCTTCACCGACATAATTCCAAACCTCAAAATGTGTTACCTGAATCTTTCATGAAAGTTAATGAGAGTTTTCAATCGACTGAGTTGAAGGGGGTTTAAACAAGATTATAGAATCATATTTTTTATCCAAATGGTAAATCGGATGATGATTTTTTTTATTCATTAATTTTCACCCAAAGGGCAAGCCGGAGGCTCCCATCTACCGCGTTATTAAGAGCTCGTAATAGTTCACTATGACTTCGCCCTTAAGTGCCTTGCATATGAAAGCCTCCAGCTCGTGCAAAATTCAGGTGTTGATTTCCTTTAAAAACCTTGTATAAATTTAATTTCGGAAGAAAGTCACGCCTTTAAATTTCTACAAAACTGAAGTTTGCGGGACATCCGTAACATATTGACATTTGGCAGATGGGTCACTTCTTAGGAAAAGCTCAAATCAATTCAGGGAGGCGACAATGGAATTAAAAGTTACTTACACACACTTCGATATAACAAAAATTAGTACTTTTGATGATCTTGAAACGGATTTAAAAAATTGCCTTGCCAAATTTGGATTTGAACTAACAGATGCAGATTTTGATTTTGAGGCGGGAGAGAGAAGGTTGAATTTTATAAATGAAGAATGATCTTCCAAGTTCGAAGATGATTAATCAGCACCACGGACTTGGCGCGTGCGGCTGAAAAGGGTGTTCTTGGTTTCTGTCTCCGGATTATTTTAGAAGTTTACCTAAATATCCCCAAAAACCGGTTTCCGCTTTTTGGTTTCGGGTTTTTAAATTGATATGAATTTTTGCTTTTTACCTTGGGTTACATTGATTTTATTGGGTATGGTGTTAGGTATTGAATTTTAGACAGGGCCGATTGTATAGCAGAATTTTTAGATTCAACCTTACCCAAAAAGGAAATTCTAATTTAAAAAAACTCCTAAAAATAGACAAAAAGTGAAAAAATGATATGCTGAAAAATAACGTTTCTATCAATATCATTTGGTGATGATCAGGTTGATAAGCGGTTAATTGTTGATATGATTAATGTAGGTTACGATAAAACAATAAGATGATCCGGGAGGGAAGTCGGAACATGCTGAAAAAACCGTTGCAAAAATATTTTGGGTTCAATTCATTTTTAAAGGGTCAGGAAAAAGTCATCCAAAAAGTGCTGGAGCGTCAATCCGCGGCAGCCATCTTTCCGACCGGTGCCGGTAAATCCCTTTGTTATCAACTGCCGGCAATATTATTACCCGGCATGACGCTGGTGGTATCTCCCTTGCTGTCTTTGATGAAAGATCAACTGGATTTTTTACTGGAAAGCAATATCCCTGCCGCGCGTTTGGATTCAACCCTTCAAAAGAACGAATATAATGCGATTCTCGACAGAGCCAAAAATAACGAATTAAAAATTTTAATGATTTCGGTCGAACGGTTTAAAAATGAACGATTTCGGTTCCATCTGGGAAAAATGAACGTTACCCTGTTAGTTGTTGACGAAGCGCATTGCATCTCTGAGTGGGGGCATAATTTTCGACCGGAATATCTGAAACTGCCTGATTATCAAAAGGAATTCAAAATAGAGCAAACGCTGTTGCTTACCGCGACCGCAACTGAGCGTGTAATTGACGACATGTGCGCTAAATTCAATATTCTTAAAGACCATGTATTTGTTACCGGCTTTTATCGCGAAAATCTCTTTCTGCAAATAACGCCAATAGCCACACCTGAAAAAAAGAACCGCGTGCTTCAAAGAATCCGTGAAAACCCCAAAGCTTCTACGATTGTATATGTTACCCTGCAGAAAACGGCTGAACATGTCTCGGATTTTCTTTGCGCAAATAACATAAATGCGCATCCTTATCATGCCGGGATGGAGAACGAAAAACGGGAACAGATTCAAAACAAATTCATGGGTGGAACCCTGGCCTGTATCGTTGCAACCATCGCATTCGGAATGGGGATCGACAAAAAGGACATCCGCAGAATCATTCATTATGATTTGCCCAAATCCATTGAAAACTACAGCCAGGAAATCGGACGCTCCGGGAGAGACAAAAGGCCCGCTTTATGCGAAGTTTTGGCCAACAGGGACAACATTCATATTTTAGAGAATTTTATTTATGGCGATACTCCGGAGAAACATTCGATCTTTCAATTGCTTCGGACCATAAAAGAAAATAAGGGCTTTATTTGGGAAATCAAAGCAGTCAAGCTTTCAAATGACCTGAATATCAGAATTCTTCCCCTGAAAACATTACTGGTTTATCTTGCAATGAAAAAAATCATTCGATCCAAGTTGACCTATTTTGAGGAATATTCATTCAAATACCACACAGAGCCGGCAAACATCATTCACAGTTTTGAAGGGGAAAGAAAGCAGTTTGTTACAGCGGTCATGAATCATTGCCATACCCGAAAAATATGGACATATGTTGATATTCAGGCAATCCTTAACGGTTATCGTACGGATCGGCAGCGGATTCTCACCGCACTGGAATACTTTGATGACAAAGGCTGGATTGACCTTCAATCCAGGCAGGCCATGGAAGTGTATGACATTTTGACGCAGGCGTTTGATATCGAGGTCATGGCTGAAAAAATGTATGCCTTGTTTAAAAAGAAGGAGGAACTTGAGATTCAAAGAATCCACAACATGATCAGCTTTTTTGAAAGCGATGCATGTATCAGCAAACAGCTTGCCGAATATTTTGGAGAACATCTTGAAAAAGAACGCTGCGGGCATTGTTCATTTTGTAAAAGCGGCAAAGCGGTTTTGCAGCACACGACCGAACTAAAGCCTCTCGCCCATTTTGATTTTAAAACGATTACCGGTGAATTTATGCAAGCTGTGGGCGAGCAGTTTACCGAGACAAATTTAACGAAGTTTCTTTGCGGTATTTATACGCCTGTCTTCTCGAAATTGAAAATAAAGAAACTGCCGCATTTCGGCATTCTTGAAAATTATCCCTTTTTGGAAGTAAAAACCTGGATCATGGGTAAACCCGAACAGCATGGCACCTCTATGTAGACCGTGATAATACTTTTGATTCCGGCAGTTTTGAGTATTTCTGCAAATTTTTCGATATATTCTTCAGCACCATAGAATTTGGAACACACCATCATCATCACTCGACCATGGTCAGCTACACAAAAGCCGTTCAAGGCACTTCGATTTGGCACGACATCACTCCTGCATTAATAAATCGAGCTCGTCTCTTTTTCGCATTACGGAAGATCTGATCTTTCCAAACAACATTTTTTATATTTTTTGCCACTCCCGCAGGGACAAGGTGCATTTCTACCGACCTTGGACTTTTTATACACAACCGTCATATTGCCGGAATTGCCTGTATCCAAGTAGGCACCAAGCAGGGTCAGGCAGAGTCGGCACGGATTAACCATAATAGATGTACTTCTCAATACATTGTTCTTCTTGAAGCAATCTGTGATCTTAATGATGTGGTGTAACGCACCCGCAGCATCAATTCCGACTTTCCGTGGTATACCAATTTGAATAGCCCAATAATAAAATCATGCTAATCGATATATCAATACCCTCCCAATATTTCCAGGATAAATTTCATTAAAAAATCCTATTTCAACAAATGTTGAAAACATTAAAAAAGATGAAATTTGTTGACAAATAAAAAATTTCATTATAAATTACTATTTCAGCAAGTGTTGAAATGGGTATTAAAATGAAAAAAAACGAAATTGACCTTGAAAAATCGGCGAAAGCCGCTCTTATAGCCTGCCTTTCCAAAATCCCCTTCCTGAAAATCATTGAGGTTCAAGGATCATATTGCGAAACAGGCGTTCAGGCGGATCTTGCTGTAAAGATTGAACTTCCCGATCGAGTTATGCAGCTGATCGCGGAGGTCAAAGTCAGTGGCCAACCACGGCTGGCCCGCGAAGCTGTGAATCAGATGCTTCTGTATAAGGCGAAGGTTTCCGATGTCTATTTCATTTTTATTGCGCCATACATATCCCCCAAGGCGGCTGAGATTTGCCTGTCGGAAGGTATCGGTTATCTCGACTTGTCTGGCAATTGCTTATTATCATTTGATAAAATATTCATCCAAAAAGAAGGTTATCCGAACCAGTTCAGGGAAAGGCGGGATTTAAAATCTCTGTATTCACCCAAAGCCGAGCGAATCCTCAGGGTGCTGTTATGCAATCCCGGTAAAAACTGGAAGATTAAAGAGCTGGCTGATGAAAGCGGTGTAAGCCTTGGCCAAGCCTCAAATGTAAAAAAGATATTACAAGATCGGGAGCTTCTCTCAGGGAAAAGGGGTGGATTCAGCCTGGAACAACCGGTTTCACTACTTCAGGAATGGGCTGAAAATTACAACTATCGCAAAAACCGGATTCAAGAATTTTACTCTTTAATGAGCGTAATGGATATTGAAAAAGGTTTTGCAGCTTACTGCAATAAGAATAAAGTCCAATATGCATTGACTGGGTTTTCAGGTGCGGTACGAATCACTCCTGCTGTTCGATATACAAAAGCCATGGTCTACGCTTCCGACATTGCGGAAGCTGCATTTTCAGACCTTTCGCTGAAAGCGGTAAAAAGCGGCGGCAACCTCCTTCTGTTTATCCCATATGATGATGGTATTTTTTACGGATCATCCAAAGTCGATGATATTCAGGTCGTTTCAAAGATACAGCTTTACTTAGACCTTCAGGGGTTTCGCGGGCGCGGCGAAGAGGCTGCCGAAATGCTGTTCGAAAGGATTGTTGAAGAAGCATGGTGGTAACAAGAACAGATTATAATCAAATAGCAGTTAACGCTGCATACTCGGTTCTGATAGAGATTGTCAGAGTTCTTGGTGATTATAGAAACAATATTGTCTTAATTGGTGGCTGGGTCCCGCAAATCCTTTTTCAAAACAAAGATGAACCGCACACCGGAAGCATTGATATTGATCTGGCGTTTGATCACCGACAGATCACAGATGAAGGGTATAAGGGCATTCATGACCTGCTTATGGACAGGGGGTATCGGCAGGGCAAGCAACCATTTATTTTTCACCGTACGGTCAAAATCGAAGGATTCGAAGTAAGCGTTCAAGTTGATTTACTATCCGGTGAATACGAGGGAACTGGAAAAAGCCACCGCCATCAAAAGATTCAGGAGATCCGAACCCGAAAGGTAAGGGGATGCGATCTTGCTTTCAATAATCCCATTGAACTGACGATTGAAGGCAACCTTCCCGGGGGTGCTAAAGATTCAGTAGTCCTCAAAGTAGCTTCCATTGTATCATTTCTCATAATGAAAGCCATCGTGTTGGATGACCGGTTAAAGGAGAAGGATGCGTACGATATTTATTATTGTCTCAAACAGTATTCCGACAAGATAGAGGATTTGGTGGCGGAATTTGAACCCCACTTGGAAAACAGCCTGATTCAAGAAGGGCTTGCCAAGTTGGCCAAAAATTTTGAAACCGTGGATCACACCGGCCCAAAATTCGTGGCGGCGTTTGAGGAAGTGACAGACGAGGAAGATCGCACACTGTTAGAGCGGGACGCATTTGAGCGTGCAAACTATCTTCTGCAAAAATTGGGGATTGTATGACCAATAATCTGAAAGAGGTTTTCAAAAGCAAGGTCGTCAATAATATCAACGTGTTACACCGGCATTTTTCACTCACCTGATGCGCTTGCCGATCTTACCGCATCTACGGCGTCAGATGCCTCACCGCATATTCTGATATAGCAAAACGGCATCTTTATATTTGAAAATATTTGAAGTTCTTTCCTTCCTGGCCTCACCATTCATGGCATTCCTATATTACAGAAATTATATCTGTCTGCTGACCCTATGTAGGACAAACACCGACAAGCTAAACAACTACAGCCCTACAAAAAAATAATACAATGAGCGACATACTTTTATAATTTTTCTTTGTATACACAATATTGATGGCTTCGTTGAACCCAAGACAGCTTCAAATGCTATAAATCGTGGTGTTGTGAGTCAGTTTGTCGAAAAGCCACTGAATATTAATGAGATTAAACAAATGGTGGCAATAGCGATTGCTCGATACGAAATCAATGTTGGAAACAGGAAAGAGAGGATGTCAATATATCAACATCGTACAGTATTTTCATTTCAACAATAGGAGATTCTGATATGACCGGCAAAAAAGAGTTTGCGGAGCGCAGAAAACACGAACGATTCAAAGTTAAGAACGGTGCAATCGCTATAATTAGGTTGTCGAATATTCTTGCTACAGCTCAAAAATATGGTCAAATCATAAATATCAGCCGATGCGGGGTCGCCTTTCGTTATATCGATAGAAAGGATGAATCAAATGAATTAATTTGGATCTATTATTTATCCAAGATAGCATCTGTTCTGCCTACTTGAAGTATGTATCGTTAAAACCTGTTTGGGTTTCCCATATAGACAGCAAGACCTCATTTAACCAAGTAAAAATTAAACAACAAAGTGTTGAGTTTGGGAAAATGATGCCCCAACAGGAATCTCAATTGGATCGTTTTCTCAATAAATGCACCATCAGGAGCTTTCCAAACTCCTCAATCATTCCTACATGATACGGTATCTACACCTGGCTCCGACAGGCATTAACCCTTTTAGTTTGTGCCGATTATTGAACACTTCTCCGAATTGTATTTTATCATTATAATATCAATTGATTACCCACAAAAACAACTTGTGAGGATGTCGTTTCTTGAACACAAGCAGCCATAATTCAATAAAAAATATAGTTCTTAAGAAAATGTTTTTGAGGTCCACCCCTCTGTTGTCATAAAAAAAGGACCTGAAGTTGGTTGAGGCGAGATACTGGATACTGGTTTCCGGATACTGGATATTTATTAGGAATCACTATGTTTTTTATCCAGGATCAAGCATCCGGCATCCAGGATCAGTCAGATTGATAAGACATCCAATTATTTTTTGTTGCCGGTTGTGGCACGTTCATTGCTATATGTTTAAGGGTAAAGAACATGGACCGGGCATCTTCGATGGAAAGCGTTCACAGGTTCTGGGTTCAGGGGTTCAGAGGAGGAAAAAGATGAACATTGAACATCGAACGCCCAACATCGAATGTTGAATAAAAAACAAAAACAAGAGCAAGAAGTTTAATTGACTTTAGAGTAACTTAAGGAGCAAAGCGACATCATTATTCGACGTTCAATATTCAATGTTCGATCCGCCGGAGGCGGACAAGTGCTTGCTCGCCTGTGGCGAGTTGGACGTTAATCTTTTAATATGTCCGGCGTTCATGTTTCAAAAGGAGGGGTGAGAATGGCTCTTTTGTCTGATAATAAGCAACCATTGATGAGCAGGTTAGAGATGAAGGGTCTGGAAAAAAGCATAATTCCCGGTTTTATTTGGATGTTAAATAGATGGTTGCGGGATAATCCCAATAGGAATCATTTGGAGGCAAACCAACGATTGCAATCCTTAGGTTGGGATGATTCTGATCTGGATTATCATATGATGCAGTTTGCGATCGAAAATTTTGAAGCCGAGCAATAACATTGGGTTGAGAGTGGGTATCCGTTTATGCTCGTTATGTTGCTAAAAATCTTCATTTTTAAAACCAATTGAAAAAGAAAGCCATATAACATGTCATATATACCCGGAATTATAGAATGCTATGAAACACTGTTTGGAATCATTTCCATGGAAAAAGGGTTTATCACTCCCGATGATTTCATCAATTCTCTAATAATTCAAACCAAAGAGCATGGTAAGCATGGTAAACAACGATTTATCAGAGAGATATTTTTAGATCAGAATATTATGTCTGTCAAACAAGTGGTTGAAGTATGTAATATGATTTTTCAGAACTCATCGACAATCTCAACCGTGAACATCGATTACCTGACGTCAACGTTGAAAAATTTAAGTCCAAAATATTTTCGATTTAATAGAGAAATCGTAAATAATATTAATACATTAACCGGTATTTAATAGTGCCTTCTCAATAAGTTCTGGTAGTAGACAAAATACTACCATTCTTTTTTATAATTTGCTTAACGCATTTTATAGTATTTTTGTCGAATGGGGAGGAGAAAATTATGATCCCGGGTTCAAAGCTTGTTGTCATCTCTTCTAAAAAAGGACTGACGTGGTTCCTTTTCTTATGTTGGTATTGAGCGTTCTTGTAACTCGTTGTTGTGGGTAAGCAAAAAAAGGTGATTAAAATGAACACCGCTGTTAAAGAAGAGAAAATTTATCTTGATCAAATCCAAAAACTTTCAGGGCACACTATTTTAGGGATCAGTGCCACTTTAATTAATTCACTAGTTCTGTCTTTAATTTTATGGAATGTAGTCCCAAAAATGTCCGTGGTGATCTGGTTCATTTTATCAGCAGCTGTTTCTTCGGTTCGTTATTTTTTACAAAAGAGTTATTCAAAACTTACCCCTGACCTTGAAACCGCAAAAAAATGGGAGAAGTTGTTTCTTTTGACCCTGGCCCTTTCAGGGGCGGTCTGGGGTTCTGCGGCGATATTTCTCTTTCCCTGGGAGTCTATAGGACATCAGGTGTTTATTGCGTTTGTACTGGGCGGCATGGTGGCCGGTTCCGTGGGGGTATTTTCCGTTGTTATTACCGCTTTCTTTGCTTTCAGCATCCCTACCTTACTCCCAATTTTGATATTATTTTTAAATATCAACGATGAAATTCATATTGCCATGGGGTTTATGCTGTTCCTTTTCTGGCTGATAATGCTTTTTACGGCAAAAAGTCTCAACAAGACCATACTTACATCGCTGAATCTAACGCATGAGAATATTGATTTGGTCACAGGGCTTCAGGCTGAAATTGAAGAACGCAGAAAAATCGAAAAAGAGCTCTTAAGAAACAATGAAGAAATCGAAGGCATCGTTGAAGCACGTACGAGTGAATTAAAAGACATCAATAAAAAACTCATAGAAGAGATTGAAGTTCGGAAAAATACAGAGAATGCGTTTCGGGAAAGTGAAGAGAAGTATCGGACCCTTCTGGAAACCACATCCGAAGGATGCTGGATGCTAAATCCTGAACTCAAAGCCATGGAAGTGAACCAGGCCCTTTGCAAAATGCTCGGATACAGTGCCGATGAGATGATTGGAAAAACTCCCTTTGACTTCGTGGATGATGAGAACCGAAAGATTTTTATTGGGCAGACCTCAAAGATACCCCCCACTACCCATCGCAGTTATGAAATCACCCTGAAAAAAAAGAACGGTCAAGACCTGCACACCTATTTTAATGCCACAACAATCCGGGATGAATCGGGCGAGGTACAGGGCTCTTTTGCATTTGTTACGGATATTACCGAGCGCAAGCACGCGGAAAAAGCGCTGCGGGAAAGTGAAGAGAGATATGTTGGCTTATTTGAGCGCTCCCTTGAATTGGTGTACCTATTTGATTTTGAGGGAAATTTTATTGATGCAAATAATACAGCCCTGGAAGGGTTGGGGTACACGAAAAAGGAAATTAACTCTCTTAATTTTATGTCACTTTTGGACAAGGACCAGGTTCCCCGCGCCTTTGAAGTGGTGAAGGAAATCTTGAAAACCGGTTCGCAAAAAGAGGTATCGGAATTGAAATTAAGGCGAAAGGATGGAGAACATATTTATGTTGAGAGTAAAGGAGCACTTATCACGCGTGATGGAAAACCCTTTGCGGTTCAGGGGATAGCAAGAGATGTCACCGCTTGCAGGCAAACTCAGAAAGAACTGCGAGAAAGCGAGGTAAAATATCGCTCAATGATGAACGCAATGAAAGACGCGGTCTATATTTGTTCGCCCGATTATCGAATTGAATATATGAACCCCGAAATGATAAATAGTCTGGGCCGTGATGCTACAGGAGAAAAGTGTTTTAAAGCCATACATAATTTGAATGAAATATGCACATGGTGCATGCATCATAAAATATATCAAACCGAATCTTTTGAATATGATATTATCAGTCCAAGAAACAACAAAAATTACCATATTACCAACACTCCTATTGTTCACGAAGACGGTTCTATTTCAAAATTGACGGTTTTTAGAGATACTACCGATTATATTAAGATTAGAGAGCAGCTTCTCCAGGGCCAAAAGATGGAATCCATCGGCACCCTGGCCGGTGGCATTGCCCACGATTTTAACAATATCCTGTCATCCATCATCGGCTTTACCGAACTGGCGCTTGACGATGTAGAAAAAAACACGAACATTGAGGATAGTCTGCAGGAAGTTTACACCGCCGGTAAACGGGCAAGGGATCTTGTAAAACAAATACTGGCATTTGCACGGCAATCAGCTGAAGAAATAAAACCCATTCGACTTAGTGTGATTGCCAAAGAAGTTCTGAATTTCATCCGTTCTTCCATCCCTACCACGATCGAAATCAGGCAAAACATTGCGAGTGACCATTTTATAAAAGGCAGTGCAACCCAAGCACATCAGATCCTGATGAATCTTTGCACCAATGCAGCCCAGGCCATGGAGGATGATGGCGGTGTGTTGCATGTTGATTTGACGGATGTGTGGCTTGATGCAGATTTTACCAAGACATATGATGATCTAAAGCCTGGAGATTATCTGAAACTTTCCGTGTCCGATACCGGCTCCGGAATTGCGCCGGAAAACATTGAATCAATATTTGAACCGTATTTCACTACCAAAGCGCCTGGAGAGGGCACCGGGATGGGTCTTGCAACGGTTTTTGGAATAGTCAAACAATACGGTGGTGAAATAATGGTTGAAAGCAGGGTTAACAAAGGAAGTACTTTCAACGTTTATCTGCCCGTCACCAAGAAAATTACTGAAGCAGAACCCTATCAGAAAGAGGAGCTTCCTTCCGGCAACGAACGAATTTTGGTCATCGACGATGAACTGCCTATCGCTAAAATGAGCAGTCAGATTTTACAAAGATTAGGATACCATGTTAACATTCGAACCAGTAGCATTGAAGCTATGGAGCTTTTTCGTGCCAAACCGAAAGATTTTGATCTTGTAATAACCGATATGACCATGCCGAACATGACCGGCGATAAACTGACCGGTGAATTGATGAAAATAAGGTCCGATATCCCAGTTATTCTTTGCACTGGATACAGCAAGAAAATATCAGAAGAAACAGCGAAAGACATCGGCATAAAGGCTTTTGCATACAAGCCGATTGTAAAAGCTGATCTCGCGAAAACCGTCAGAAAAGTTTTGGATGAGTCCAAAAGCTCGATTCAACAATAATTATCCAAAGATGGGTATTCCGAACATGAAAAGCGTATCCTGATAGTTGACGATGAGAAAAACATACTGAAATTATTTTCCAGAACACTTGAAAAAGAAAATCTTGGCATCCATACTGCCTTATACGGCATTGACGCTCTGAATCTGATGAAAAAGTTTAAATTCGATTTGATGTTATTTGACTTTAGAATGTTTAGAATGGATGTCATAGAAACACTGAGAGCATTATCTTATCTCTTTGTAAGTGAAGATAGATGCTTGAAAGCTATTACCGGACCTCGAGTTCAAATTTAAGCGGAAACTTCTATTAGACTTTCTGGCCGTAATAACTTTTCCAAAACCCACCTTAGTGTTCTCTGGTGATTTTTCTTCTTGGAGTGGGAAACTTGAGGTTATGATTTGGATTCCCAATCTTCTATTTTTGGGAATGCATGATTAAGGCAATACATCTTGAATTTAATGAACATGGTTCCTGATTCACTTCTTTTACATGTACTTGGTTATTAAGTCGAAAGTCGAAAGGGGAGCATTACCGATTTGTTAAAATGGTTCTCACGCATTAATTTATTTATATTTGAGCGAAAACCTCGTCGTCGGGTCTCGGGTGTCAGGTTTCAGGTGTCAGGAATCGCCAGACCTGAAACCTGAACACTGACACCTGAAACCAAAAAGTCTTGGAAAGCTATTAACAAACTGGTAATGCACCCGTCGAAAGACTGATTATAATACCTTCTGCTTCAAAACATGCTATCGATAGCTGCAAAGTATGATAATCCACCTCAATATCATACCAACCCAAGAACTGAAGCTGTCTATTTGCTTTTAAATGATTCATTTTGGGGTTAGTAGCAAAACAGATTCTCATGCTCCTGATAAAACTTGGAATGGTGTCTTTTTCTAACCCTTTCGCCGCTAAGCGGTCTACTAATATTTGCCTAAATTTACTTATAGAATTCATATTTACCAACCTTTTAGGAAGTGTAGCCCAAACGAAAAGCCATTCTAATTTTCGTATCAGTTTAGTTTTTTCTTACGTTGAAGAACTGGTTCAACAAAAAAATGGCGGAAGTTGGACTGGGAAGAAACTTTACAACAATCAATGGTAAGAAATCGAGGAATATTTCTGGAAGGAAAATATTTCTTACATATGATAAGAAACCTTCAAAAATACGATATGATCAATTAATACATGATTTCGTAAAGCTTTGTCAACAATTGTTATCGATGAAATGAAAGTAAAATAATTAACCAATAGTCACCACCCGGTTGTTATCAATTTTACGAATAAGCTTGACAAAGACTTCTGCAACCGATATCGTTCATCAAATATTAGTGTTCCTGGTTGTCAATCAAAAAAATATACGTAAGCCCCGGAATAACTCCGGGGCTTTTTTTTATTGGAACACAGAAAGAAGGTATATATTGAACTTTGAAGTATTTAATTTTCATCCCATGGTTGCGGCCGGCGTTTTAGAAGCGGGTTATGTAATCCCGACCCCGATTCAGGCTCAGGCAATCCCGCCGATCCTGAAGCGTTGCGATGTAATGGGGCTGGCCCAAACCGGCACCGGCAAAACGGCGGCCTTCGTTCTGCCGATCCTGAATCGATTGATGGGTCATCAACACGGCTGTGTCCGTGCCCTGATTATGGCCCCCACTCGAGAGTTGGCCGAACAGATTCACCAGGAAATCGAAATGCTGGGGCGCAAAACCCGCCTTAAAAGCGTTGCGGTTTACGGTGGCGTGGGTATTAACCCACAGATTCAGAAACTGAAGCGTGCCGATATTGTCGTTGCCTGCCCCGGTAGACTTTTGGACCATATCGGTCGTCATACCGTCGATCTCTCCCAACTGAAAGTACTGGTAATAGACGAAGCTGACCAGTTGTTCGATATGGGTTTTCTCCCCGATATCAGAAGAATTTTGACACATCTTCCACAAACGCGCCAGGCACTGCTTTTCTCGGCTACCATGCCCACCGAAATACGACGCCTGGCCAAGGACATCCTGCGAAAACCAGTCACTGTCCAGATAGGAACGACCGCGCCTGCGGACACCGTCAGCCATGCGCTCTACCCGGTGGCCCAGCATCTGAAAACGGCGCTTTTGTTAAATCTGTTGGGTACCACTCCTATCAGGTCGGTTCTGGTCTTTACTCGAACCAAACACCGAGCCAAGAGCCTGGGGAAAAAACTGGCTGTTGCCGGCTACCGGTCGACTGCGCTGCAAGGGAACCTTTCCCAGGGAAAACGTCAGGCTGCATTGGATGGCTTTCGCAACGGCACTTTTCAGATCCTGGTGGCTACCGATATCGCCGCTCGCGGAATTGATGTAACCCGAATCTCGCATGTCATTAACTACGATATCCCTTCAACGCCCGAAGCATACATTCATCGTATTGGTCGGACCGGTCGCGCCACTCATACTGGCGAAGCTTTCACCCTTATTACCGGAGATGATCGCGAGATGGTTCGTGCCATCAATCGAATCATCGGTTCTAAGATCGAGCAACGGACCTTGTCAGCCTTTGACTACAATGCCCCGGCATTCATTCGTAAAGACAGTCCGCAGGGGCAACGGAAGCCGCATCACAAATTCTCAGGGGCGAATAAGGGCCTAAAGAAAAAGGCTTCACGCATGAACAATCGCATTTGGGCTTAAAGTTACTATACGGATAGAAAGAGACAGGATATTCTGCTTTACAGACCTCGTCATTCAGCTTGGAAAAATAATCGTGACTCCTTAATTTTCGGGGGATTGCATGAAAATTGGACACTGGCCCTCAGGTTTCAGGTGTCGGGTGTCAGGTGTCAGTAGTGAAAAAGCGAGAGCCAGCCTGACACCTGAAACCTATGCTTCGAGAAGGCTTCACCACGCCCGATAATGTCCAAAAAAAAGACCTATTTTTCTATCATGTTACGAGATCTGACTTTAAGTTCTACAGCGTTATACACAAGAGATTCCGAAGCAAGGAGAACGTTGAAACCCGATTGAGAAACAGGATTTGGTGGACCAAACCTTGAGTCGTGATTATATCTGTAACCATTGCTTGCAGAAATAGGATAGAATATTGAAAAGGACATCATTTATGTTTACAAATTCTTAGGTAAATTGTAAACAGATGGTGTTATGGATATCATTTTACCTGACAATCTTATCCCTCGTGAACTGTTCGCTGAGGTTATAGATTTCTTGGACGAGGAGAATATTATTCTTTTGACCGGTGCAATACAAACCGGGAAAACTTCACTATACACCCCTATAAACCCGGCTCAAATTCATTGTAACAGGCGCTTCATCATTAGAAACTAAAAAAAGTTTGAGGATCCATTAAGTTGTTATGCTATTTTATTATTGGATTCGATGACTTCAAGCACGAGTTCACTAATCTCCTTTTGAGTAAGGTTGAGAAAATCTAATGCTCCCCCTTCAACTTCATAGAGAATATCATCGGTTCCGATTCCAATGCCGCTCAACGTAGCTATATAATCGGCGATGTGAAGAATGTATGCCAACTCATCCCCGTTTGATCGGGACGGATAATGATGATATTTTATCGCCAGGCTTATGCTTTCAGGTATGTTCCACCGAATACACATTTCAGATGCTATCTCTGAATGATCAAAGCCCAAAATCTCAGTTTCAGCGTTAAGAAAGGTCTGTTGACCGTCCTCCATAAATGAATCAAACAGTTCCTTCCTTTCCAATACGGGTTTATCAAGGATAATTTTACCTGCATCGTGGAGGAGTCCTGCAATAAAAGCATCATTGATCAATTCCGGTTTTTTCCTTTCGGCAAGAATCTTTGACCCAAAGGCAACAGCCATTGAATGTCGCCATAAATCTCCTGATTCCAAGTCGTATCCTTGCAATGCACTTTCCAATAAGCCTGAAATGCCGGCCAATGTAATAACTTCGGCCAATGTGTTTTGTCCCAGCAAGACAGTCGCATGATCAACTGAAGACACTTTACCGGGCAAGCCGTAATATGAAGAATTTGCCATCCTAAGTATCTTGGAAACGATGGACATGTCTGTTTGTATGACCTTTGAAAGCTGTTTTAAATCTGAAGCCGGATTTGTCATGATCTCCTTGGCTTTAAATACAACCTGAGGCATGGGAGGTAAATCCTTCAAGGATTTTAAGAGCTTCTCTTTTAAGGCGTCACCACTCGGCAGATCTTGAAGGTGTACCTTTGGTGGGCTGGGTTCTTTTTTCCGGTGCTTTTCAGCATGCAAAGAAACAGGGGAAGGTACCTCCTGTTCCGGTTTCGATCGTAAATCGAGACTTATACGTTCTTTACAATTCGGGCATGAAAATGCAACCTTCTTGCCCATTGGCAGTCGTTCGTCCGGAATATTATAAACTTTTTGGCAGTTAATGCATTCAACTTTCATTGACTATTTATCTCGCTTTTTTATTATATCCATTCAATTCAACCAGTTAAATGGAACCAAAACTCGAGAAAACATGTATTTGAATTCGAACAAGTGAGTGCGAAACTCAATTTAATAAATATATAGAAATGCGGTTTTACTGTCAAACACTAATAGACGCCCAAAATCCATTGCCTAATTTTTGATCAAGTTATTTCATGCTCTACAAAAAGTTTTTTCAAATAAAAATATTTAAGATTCATATTAAAGCATATTGCATGGATTAACCTCCTTTTGGCAGTTTCAATTTCTCCTTTGAACTTTTTGCCGTTTGTGGTATTATGAAAACTAAGCTTTAATATAGAATTTTCAGTTTGTTAAGATGGTTATACACGATAAAATATAAAGAACATAAAAAAGGTTGACATATGATCATAGCAGTAATGAGTGACAGCCACGATAACATCTGGAATTTGCGTGAAGCTCTTGCAATAATCAAGCAACGAAATGCCCAAATGATAATTCATTGCGGTGATTTTATAGCACCATTTACGCTGGCGGAACTCGATCAGGGCAGCATTCCGGTTCACGGTGTTTTCGGAAACAACGACGGAGATAAGTACCTCCTCACAAAGTTCTCTCTTACGTCTTTAACAAATGTCACCCTTTATGATCCCGTGGGGTTGGTTGATGCAGACGGTTTTAAGATAGCTTTTACGCATCACGGCATTGTGGGAGAAGGACTTGCAGCCGGCGGTAAGTTCAACCTTGTCTGTTTCGGTCATTCCCATAAGTATTATTTCAAAAAAAATAATCAGACCATTCTTTTAAATCCCGGTGAAATAATGGGAAAAGACGGTCTTCCCAGTTTCTGTCTGGTTGATACAGATACGGTCACCGTTGAAAAAATCGAGTTAGCCCATCTTTGTAGGTTTTAAGGTAAAAACAGGCTAAAATGCCATTTTTCTGTAAATCCTAAAAAAATAATAACTGCAATATTAATTAGTTACGGTAAGTGGAGGTGTGAAATATCAAATGTAGTGCCATAAAATGACCACAAGGAGTTGACTTGGGCGCGTCTCTTTGAAATATATAAAAGTATGTATATTCGAAGAACAACAATCAAAAGCCGGAAAAATGGTGAACCGTATTACACATATCGACTGGTTGAATCAGTTCGTACTTCAAAG
>Ga0208648_1000840_pt1 | contig 28339 bp, 21 predicted proteins | sample AntAceMetag02UKL_FD_184772 | JGI IMG/M metagenome (GOLD analysis project Ga0208648, IMG submission 184772) | Saline lake microbial communities from Ace Lake, Antarctica - Antarctic Ace Lake Metagenome 02UKL (SPAdes) (version 2) | ecosystem: Environmental > Aquatic > Non-marine Saline and...
AAAAAAGAGGCTGGAAAACAGCGGCAAAAAAACCCGTTAAAAATGAAGATTTATGGCGACGTCTGGATGCTGTAATGCAAAAGCATGAAATACACTGGACCTGGGTAAAGGGGCATTCGGGTAATATCGGTAATGAAAAAGCCGACCAGTTAGCCAATCAGGGAATTGATTCACTATAATATAAAGTCTCTGTTATAAATTATTCACACAAAACACCAAGATTTGTACTTTCCATGCTCTGCGCAGGAGCCTATATAAATTTAAATGTTTACTGATAATCTGTTACATTTTAGACATTCTGAGTAAGCACCTGATAAGGATAGTTTAGCAACAATATGACAGAAAATAGTTTTTATTGGCATGATTATGAAACCTTTGGAGTCGACCCACAACGCGATAGAGCAGTACAATTTGCGGGTATCCGTACAGATTTTGATTTTAATATTCTAGGCGAGCCATTAGTCATTTATTGTCAGCCCACTGACGATACTTTACCGCAACCGGAAGCCTGTTGTATCACAGGAATTTCTCCACAACTGGCCGCAGAAAAGGGTGTTTGTGAAGCAGAATTTATTGCTCAAATTCATCAACAAATGGCACAAGAAAATACCTGTACTTTAGGCTATAACAACTTGCGCTTTGATGATGAAGTAACGCGTAATCTGTTATATCGTAATTTTTATGATCCTTATGCGCGCGAATGGCAAAATGGTAATTCACGCTGGGATTTAATAGATTTGACACGTACAGTTCATGCACTACGTCCTGGAGGAATACATTGGCCAGTCGATGCAGAAGGAAAAGTTAGTTTCCGCCTGGAAAAGCTGACTGTAGCAAATGGTATAGAACATGCGGCAGCACATGATGCTTTGTCTGATGTGCTTGCGACGATAGCATTAGCTAAGTTAATTAAACAGCAACAACCCAAACTATTTCAGTTTTTTTTACAAAATCGAAGCAAGCAGCAGGTTAAACAATTATTACAGGTAGGCAGTTATATTCCGGTTGTTCATGTTTCTGGAATGTACGGTGCTGACAAGCAATATTTGTCCTTAGTCTTACCCCTCTGTCAACACCCTGTAAATAATAATGGAGTGGTCGTCTATGATTTATCAGTCGACCCGGAAACGATGCTTAAGTTGTCAGTAGAAGAAATTCAGCAACGAATTTTCACGGCCAAGGCTGATTTACCGGAAGGAATAGAGCGTATCCCCTTAAAAACGATTCATATTAATAAATGTCCCATAGTCGCTCCAGCTAAAGTACTGCGTGCTGAAGATGCAGATCGATTACATATCGATGTTGAGCAATGCCAGAAACATAAGGACTTAATTCAACAGTCAGGCGATTTACAAACCAAGCTCAATAAGGTATTTAGTGGACATCCATTTGCTTCTGATGCTGCTTCAGATCCTGATTTAATGATTTATAGTGGTGGCTTTTTTTCTGCAAAAGAAAAACAATCTATGCATAAACTTCACGCTACAAAGCCTGAACAGTTAGCAGATTTTACTTTTCAGGGAGGCGATTCAAGATTAGCTGAAATGCTGTTTAGGTATCGGGCAAGAAACTACCCGGAAACATTAAAAACCAAAGAGATTAAACGATGGCAGCAATTTTGTACTACACGATTAAGCACTAAAAATACCGATGGTTTTCTTGATTTTGGCACATATCAGCAAAAAATAAATCAATTAAAGCAACAAAAGGGAATCGATAGTCAACTGCTTAAAAATTTAGAACAGTACGCGATTGATTTGCAAAAAAAGCTAAAGATTTACAACAATATCTGTGCCGAGAGCTGAAATTCAGTAGTGAGTTGCGTTTTGCTAATCAAGCATAAGCTACACTCTTGTCACTTTGAATGTAGCTATGTTTGAACTGATTAAGGCTATTTTACCAGGTATATTCATACAGTAATTCCTGGAACAATTTTCTTGCCGAGGGGCTTGCAAAGTCGGTACAGACAGTGACCGGTAGTGCGCCCTGATTCAAGTTTGGAATATTGCCATCTATGCCAGTAATACCACGAATCAACTTTCCCGGATTGTTAAGGTTTAAGCTTACAATTAATTCAGCGGGTATTTCGGAAAGACTTTTGCCATTTTCAGTGCCATGATCCATGCAGCTATTATCCGGCGCATTGTAAGGCTCTTGTGTTGGATTACCGTCCGCATCAACTGGAAATAAAGGACTCCATGCAGGAGTAGGGCATTGCTGGATATAAGCTATTCCGGGTTGGCAGTTGAATAGTTCCGGCCATACAACTGCTGCGAGTGTATATTGATCAAACGGCCCTTGTGGTGTTCCAAAAATACCTTCCCAGTATTGCATCCGCGGAACCGAAGATTCCAGTAGTAAATTCAGGCTAAATTGTGACTCAGGTGTTGCAGGTGTGGGACCTTTTAGGGTAGTTGAGTTAAATTCAATCAAATCACCTGCCTGAGAAGTCTGGCCCGATAAACTGAATGAGATAAGGCGTATGGGGATTTCTCTTGCTGCTTCAGAACCTAATAAAAGAGCGCCTGCTATAGGGTCCATTCGAAAGTTGAAATCATTAACAATTTTACCATTGACAGTGACAGACTCACCTTCAAGGCGTGAAGCCAAAATGATTATTTCGTATATCTTAGCTTTAATTTCTGGACTCGTGGTCAACAAACAAGCTATATCAGTTAGGGGGCCGATAGCTAAAATTGTAATTGGCTTATTACTACTTATTAAGCGACGATACATCATTTCGACACCAGAATTTCGGCAGGAAATGGCAAAAGAACCATTGCTACCCTCAATCTGTACGTTTGCTCCCGAAAACCATTGCGAGGTAGCGTGTAAAGTCTGGCTTGCCTGTGCCATTGCACCAGGTACCACTGGAATGTCTGGCCGTTGTTTCATGATTTGAGTCAGAAACAGCGCAACAGCCATTTCTTCCGGAAGAGGAGCATTACCATAAGTAGGAATAATAGAATCTATTTCAACCAGTCCAGCAGCATCAAGATTCAGAGCCATCGCCAAAGTAAAACCATCATCTACATCTTGTGGGACAACTGCAGTGTCGCGTTGATAAGTTGCTGTTGTCGAAATTGAAACTGGGCTAGAGCCTTGAGCGCCATGAGTACTAATGATGCCATTAGCTACATCCGTAGAAAACATGATGCGTGGCACAGGTGTTTGGTAAGATGATGGCGTCGCCATTGCTAGACAACTTATAAATGACATTAAGAATAACATGCCCCTTATTACCAGCTTACAGATTATGGTCATTTTCATAACTAGGACTTAATATTAAAAATATTGCAAAAACGGGATGCTAATCGGGAATTAAACGTGGCCCTGCTTAACTGGTTTTTGGCAAAGTGATTTCTAACAAGTTACCTCTTGCTGTCGTTATAAATTTAGAAAAGTACCTTCTTTTTTACTATTGGCAGCGGCGCTGGAATTAAATATATTATTAAGTGATTGCACCAGGCCTTTAGCGCGGGTTTTTATCATGTCTAAAGTTTCCTGCACATCTTTATTCCATCCAACGGGTTGTTCAAAAGGAAGAAGAATACGCCAAAAAGTTAAACTTTTTTTAAATAACGCAGCCAGGTTTTCCATCAAGCCTAATTCAATTTGACGTTCTGTTAGTTTTTTACTGATAAATTTAGCATGTATTTTACTGCTATAGATATGAAAGGGGATAAGTAAGACAATCAATAAAAATAAAAAGATTGATGCGACAAAAGGATCGAGGAGTAAAGCAACGAGTCCAAATTGAATTTCTCCTGCTACCAGTGTCAGCGCGATAAAACTGAGTAGCACTATGTCAGTAAAATGGGAGCGGTCTTTCCATAGTATTATTGCTTTTTTAACTTCAGATATGACCACCGAGTCAAATTCATTAATATGCTGCTCTAATGTATGCAGGATACGATAGGCACTTTCTACATCAATATTTGCGAGTTTTTGTTCTATTGCTAATTGATTATTTTTTTCAGTACTTTGTTTTAATACAAAAAATTGACCTGACTGCAGGCCTAAGCTGCTTAACTGCTGTTTCCAGCTAGCAATATCTACGGTATTAACAGTATCTGGTGCCTGATTAATGACATAGATAAATTTACCAGGATTATTGCTCCGGGTTGTCATTTTCAAGAAAGGTGTGAGAGACGTGCGGTAGTCTTCAAGATTAGGATTGCTGGCATTAAAAAATACAAAGACAAGATCAGAAAGGTTAGCAGCGTGTTCACGTAGTAAAGCAACGCCTCCATGTTTTATGTTTGGAGAAAACCCAGGGGCAAGAATAATTGTTTTGTCTTTTAGCTTGCTGCTATTATTGGTCGTTAGTTCCAGATAGGTATTGATATGACGGCTTTCATCTTGTTCTATTTGATTCAGACGCTCGCTGATATGGTAAAAAGGAAACTGAGGATCACCGTCTACAGCAGTTCCCGGCAGGATTCTCGGCTCTTCATCAGGGTGGTGAATGAGTACCGTAAATTGTGCATGGTTGCCAAAAGAATCTATGGCCGGAATGACAGTATCCAAATATCGATTGATAAATTCATTACGTCCTGAAGATGGATCACCAATCAAAGTAATAACAGGTGACCATGAAGTTTTATTCACTAATGATTCATCCATGCCGATAAGTCCAAGATCGTATGCTACCTGATCCAGTTCATGATAAAGCCTGAATGCTTGAAGTAGTACCGGATTTTTATCCGCGAGTTGTTGTTCCAAATGATGCAGCGAGCTGCTTATAGATTTTTCAGTTGTACTCATTAGATTAGAACCGTATAGTCAATAATTTAGTTGAGTAAGGGGTAGTTTATCCCCGTACTTAAAGAAGCAAATAAATTCATGAATTGGTTATAAATAGCCTTTTAGCAGCTATTAAATCACGCATAACTTTGTTTTATACTTCAGACTTAAGCGCTATAGGTGCGCTCAATATACCTTTCTACAATTTCCTGAAATTCTTCAGCAATTCTATCGCCTTTCAAGGTAACTGTTTTTTCGCCATCTTCATATACTGGTGCGACAGGCGTTTCGCCGGTACCTGGAAGACTAATTCCTATGTTAGCATTTTTACTTTCACCGGGACCATTAACCACACAGCCCATTACGGCAACTTCCATTTCCTCTACGCCTTTATATTGATCACGCCAGACAGGCATTTGTTCGCGTAGAAAACCTTGTATATCCATGGCTAATTTCTGGAAATAATCACTGGTAGTACGACCACAGCCTGGGCAGGCAATAACCATCGGAGTAAACGAGCGAAAGCCCATGGTCTGTAGGATTTCCTGAGCGACTATGACTTCTTTGGTACGTGCTGCACCCGGCTCAGGGGTCAAGGAAATGCGAATCGTATCGCCTATCCCTTTTTGCATTAATACGGATAATGCAGCTGATGAGGCAACGATTCCTTTAGAGCCTATACCTGCCTCGGTTAATCCTAAATGCAATGCATATTCACTGCGACTGGAAAGGTCTTGATAGATACTGATAAGTTGTTGTACATTGCTGATTTTACAAGAAAGTATGATTTTGTTTTTAGATAAGCCGTAAGATTCCGCTGCAGCGGCACTTTCTAAGGCGGAAATAATAATAGCTTCACGGGTAACTGCAGCGAGTTCTTCCGGTTCCGATTTTTGTCTGTTTTCATCCAGTAGACGAGTCAAGACAGCTTGATCCAGACTACCACCATTGACACCAATACGTACAGGTTTATCATATTTAACGGCACACTCAATCATTTGTTGGAATTGAGTATCTCTTTTAGCGCCTTTGCCAACATTTCCCGGGTTGATTCTGAACTTACCTAAAGCCTTTGCGCACTCAGGATATTTTTCTAATAATTTATGCCCGTTAAAGTGAAAGTCACCTATGAGAGGAACAGAAAAACCGTTAGCATCCAGTTGTTTACGTATTTCTGGAACGGCTTCAGCTGCCTCTTCATTATTCACTGTAATGCGCACAAGTTCAGAACCTGCATTGGCAAGTTCCATCACTTGTTTGACCGTTGCTGCTATATCAGCAGTATCGGTATTAGTCATGGATTGTACAACTATCGGTGCAGCACCACCAACTTTAACATTTCCGACTAGAACTTGATGAGTATTTTTTCTGGGACTAATTGACATGGTGTATGGTTTTTTTTCGTAATTACAATTACACTGAAGTATATATGAACCATGCTGAAAAAAATAGATTGCTGTTTAGTTCAGGTAAGGTTTCTTGATAATTGTATACAAAAGTGCTTGTTTATATTTATAAAATGCACGATTTCCTGGTTATTGATAATCATATTTCCGCAAGTTTAGCGGTCATCGGACTCTAAATTAAGAAAGTTAAAATAAAATAATGCAGCTTACTTTTTGATGATAATAAATTATTTCTCAGATATACATCTTGAATTTGGGTCACTGGATTTAGCTGATAATAATGCTGAAATTATTATCGCAGCTGGTGATATTGGGATTTACGATCAAGCCATAGAGTGGTTAATTGCGCTTAAAAAGCCGGTCATCTATGTTGCCGGGAATCATGAATTTTATAAGCATGAATACTGCGATACCTTGCGTATGTTAAAAGAAAGGTGTGCTAATACCAATATACATTTTTTGGAAAATGATACCTTTAAATATAATGGTGTTCGCTTTCTGGGTTGTTCTTTATGGACTGATTTGTTTATAGAGGGTGAGGAAAAAGCTTTGGTTTTAGGCAATAGTTTGAATGATTTTAGAAAAATTCGCTTTGCATACGAGCCGTTTACTCCGCAACACTTCACTGAATTACATAAGCACTCAAAGGCATGGCTGGAAAAATCCCTGGCTAGACCATATAAGGGAAAAACCGTTGTTGTCACGCATCATGCACCTACGCACTGGAGCTGGAACGAGTCACCTAATGCAATTAAAAAACTCGCTTACTGTAATGACCTTAAAACACTTTTTCATGAACATGATATTTCAGCATGGTTTCATGGGCACACCCATAATATTGGTGATTACCGTATAGAAGGTACACGTGTTTTATGTAATACCCGTGGTTATGCGGGACGCAGAGAAGTGGCGGAATTTGATTTGAATAAGATTGTTGTTATTTAAAACTGTTGTAACTACTCAGCGTACTTGAATCGTTATTACAAAATCCCTTTAATACCAGTGTCATTGCTTCGGTTGCACTGATATTTTGTTTGCGTCAGGTTGATAAATATTCTCTGAAGCGGCAAAATATTTCAGCGCTTTAGGTACTTCCAGAACAAACGGATATTTTGGTGAACTTTGCTCATTCGTATTGCATAAGGCTTATGTGTTATTGGTAAAAGGGTACACGGTCATCTGACATGAAGCGCAGCATATCCTTTTTACAATCAATCAGCCTATCCATTAAGTTTCTTGCTTTACAGCGGTTTAACGAGTCCTTTTTTGCATACGGATATTATTCAAGCACCTCATTTTCTGGCTAACAATCATAGTAATTTCAGAGTAGGCGAGCTGTTTAACTTGGAACTTCCTTCAAATTCCTCATGGATTCTCAGTAACCGTGTTTTACTGTTGAATAGCTACTGGGAGTTTCTTTGGGCAACTGTATTAGACTAGTACATATGGTACTCTATTTGAATATCAATATTAAAAATAGCAGGCATAAAAAAAGCTTGCGTTGTAAAACAACGCAAGCTTTTGCATAGTAATTCGTATGGAGCTGGTTAGAAAGTTACAATCATATCCATAGCAAATTCGACTTGACTGTTACCCGTATTATTTTTAAAAACCTGCTCATCAGCCCAGTCAAGGCGTAATTCAGGGCGTAGTTTTAACCAAGGTAGTGGTGTATAGTTAACACCAAAAGATGCAGCAAGGTAATTGGCACCAACGGCATTTACACGTTGCGCACCACCTTTGTCATTAAACCATTCTGCACGTAGTCCAACGCCGACTTGATCGATGATGTCATAAGTAAAGTATTGGTTGATACCAAACCAGTTACCGCCGCTTTGACTAACAGAGTTGGCTTGTATTTGAGTACCGAAATCGTGTTGAAATACATAATGAAACTTATCAGTGAAGTCATGGCTTGCAACAATACTGTACATGGTTCTATTGCTCGCTTCAGTATCGCTTGTGTCTCCAGAAATTAATTGTACAATGACTGATGACGCTTGGTTAGTACTCGTCCAGCTAGTTCCACCTAGAAAACTCCAGGCGCCTGCATTTGAAGTCATATTATCCCAGCCCATGACCGCGCCACCATTGATGGACCAATTATCATCAATGTCATAGCTAAGCAAAGCACCAGTATGGGTAAATGGTTCCCCATAATTCATGGTATAGGCGTGTGAATAGAAAAAATTATCTGGAGAAGCTACTACTTCATACCCGATAGTCGTGTAGAAATGTCCTAGTTTAGCTGTAACACCATTACCGAGAGGTGCATAGACTTCCATATATAACTGTGGCATTGCTATGTTGTAATATCCGCCGTTCTGATTTACCCACCAGTTATTATCCCAGCCAGTTGCTTGAGTATTGTTGGCATCGGTACCATACATAAAATCAAAGCGGCCCCCAATATCCCACTCACTACCTTTGGTAACAGCGCGTTCAACATAAAAGTTTAGCTGATTAAACATCACTTCGTTAACCCGGTCGTTGAACTGAATAGGTGCATTGCCGCCAGTAGGCGTATTTGAACCACCGTTAGTATTGCCGGAAATACCCGCTGAAGCCCACATACCGACTTCGAAGCCGGTGTCTTTCATAAATGAAGTTTCATTGATAAGGCCAGTAAACAGGGTATCAGAAGTTAGCAGATAGTGTTCATCATCATTAGCTAATACCTGAAAGCTTGCCAGGATTATCGCGCTACTCAGTAAAGTACGCTTAAATAATATCTTCTTGCTCATATATATAGTCCTATAAAAACTAAAAAAAAAATAATAACGCACATATCACAGCTTATGCGCGTTTTTCTCTATAATGCATTTATGATGCCATATATAAAAAATTATTATAAATCATAAATATAGAGGTATTATTATTTTACAAGCAAGTGTTTATGCACCAAAATAGATAGTGTTTGCACTGTAATGGTTCAATGTGTGGATTTTAGTTTTTGGGTAGCTTAACTGGTTCTAACGCTTCCGTGTTGGAATGCATATGCGAAGTCTTAGCGCTCCGTTGGTATGAGCTCAAACAGTGTACTAAGGGAGCAAGATTGTATTCCTGCTTAAGTTAGCTCCTCCATTGTTATGGCAAACACTCTAGTTTAAAGCGGGGAGTTCCTATTTTTGCGAAAGCTCATTTTGGGCATCCAAGCCCACAATGCGGCAAAAGCTTAACGGAACTGATTAAAATCTGCGATTCCCTGATTCGCCCTGCATCCACGTATAAAAAACCTAGAGGGGTTTTCATTTAGTTACCTCAACTGGCTTGACGCAATGTCGAAAATCCTTGTATTTTCTGTACACAAAAAGACGCTTCGAGAAAACAACCGGTCCTATCACTATCATGGACTAAAAATCTTCACTTCGCTTAGGCTCAGTTTCCAGGATTTTCAGCGGCAGATGTTTCATTTTGGTGCAAATATGACAGGTAAAGTAGGTGAAAATAATTTAGAAACCAATAAAAAACAATGATATACATTGTTGGCATGGGCTGTGCTTTACATCAAATGAATTTGATAATTACCGGAGACTTAAATGAAATTGATTACAGCAATTGTTAAACCTTTCAAATTAGACGATGTGCGCGAAGCACTATCTGATATTGGAATAGCGGGAGTTACAGTAACTGAAGTAAAAGGTTTTGGTCGTCAAAAAGGCCATACTGAACTTTATCGTGGGGCTGAGTATGTTGTGGATTTTTTACCTAAAGCTAAAATTGAAGCGGCAGTAACTGATGAGTTAGTTGCTCAGGCATTAGAAGCAATTAGCAATGCAGCAAATACTGGGAAAATTGGCGATGGAAAAATATTCGTGACAAATCTAGAGCAGGTGATCAGAATTCGTACTGGTGAAACTGGAAATGAAGCGATATAAAAAATTAAATTATAGAGAGGAATTAAAGTGGATAAATTAACTGAATTAAGTTACGCGTTAGATACGTTTTATTTTTTAATAAGTGGTGCTCTGGTTATGTGGATGGCGGCTGGTTTTGCCATGCTTGAGGCAGGATTAGTTCGATCAAAAAATACCGCAGAAATTTTAACCAAGAATGTCACATTATTTGCCATAGCCTGTGTTATGTATATGCTATGTGGATATAATATTATGTATCCTGCAGAAGCAGTCAATAGTATTTGGCCTGGGATGAGTTTTTTACTGGGTGAAGATCATACAGCAGTTGATGTCTTGAAAAGTGAAGGTGAGACTTACTATTCAGCAATGGCTGATTTCTTTTTTCAGGTAGTCTTTGTTGCAACAGCCATGTCTATTGTTTCTGGTGCCGTCGCCGAACGCATGAAATTATGGGCATTTCTAGTTTTTGCAGTCGTAATGACAGGGTTTATTTATCCGATTCAAGGTTACTGGAAATGGGGTGGCGGTTTTCTTGACCAGATGGGCTTTTTAGATTTTGCTGGATCAGGGGTTGTGCATTTATGTGGTGCAACAGCAGCATTTGCAGCAGTTCTATTATTAGGTGCTCGTAAAGGTAAGTATGGTCCCAATGGTGAAATTAACCCTATTCCTGGATGTAATATGCCATTAGCAACCTTGGGGATGTTTATACTATGGATGGGGTGGTTTGGTTTTAATGGTGGTTCTGAGCTTAAAATTTCAGATATAGGCGAAGCAAACGCGGTTGCAATGGTTTTTGTTAATACTAATGCAGCAGCTGCAGGTGGTGTTATTTCTGCGCTGATAACAGCTCATCTATTATTTGGAAAAGCCGATTTATCGATGACCTTGAACGGAGCTTTAGCTGGTTTAGTTGCGATTACTGCGGAACCTTTAACACCGACGCCACTATTGGCAACTATTATAGGTGCAATAGGGGGCATTCTGGTTGTCTTAGCCGTTATCAGTTTGGATAAAGTAAAAATTGATGATCCCGTTGGTGCGATTTCAGTACATGGTGTAGTGGGTATCTGGGGTTTATTGGCGGTCTGTCTATCAAATGATGAGGCCAGCCTAGTTACACAATTAACAGGTATTGCATGTATTTTTGGTTTTGTTTTTGTAGCAAGCCTGATTACCTGGTTTATTATTAAGGCAGTGATGGGAATACGTGTTTCTGAAGAAGAAGAGTATCAAGGTGTGGATTTTTCCGAGTGTGGAATGGAAGCCTATCCTGAGTTTACTGGAACATCGAAGTAATAATTTTTCCAGCCTGGCTTATTTATGGCTAGTCAATAAATAAGCCAGACGGACATAGCTTTTATAAAAAAGGCATGAGATCTGAAGTTTCCCAATTATTTAGAAATTGGAGCCTGTGATATATGGGTTGTGTGATTTTAAATATGGTTTTGCCTACTCAATGTAGCAAACCTATTAAAAAATTCCCCCTATCCGCCTATATGGTCCCCTAAATACTGGGAAACTTCAGTATGAGATATCAGGCCTTTTTTATCTTAATAACAGCAGTGGTTTTTTTGTTTTGAGAAGCATTTTGACAGTAAAACTACCGAGAAACATTTCATGTAATCGTGTGTGGCTAAATGCGCCCATGATGGTTAAATCTATATTATGTTGTGCTTGATATTTACACAATTCCTGCTCTGCTTTCCCTCTCAGGGCGGAAGTAATTAAATTTAGCCCAGAAGCATTTTTGAGCTTTTCACTGGCTTGCTGGATTAATTCTTCAGCATTATTACTGACACACACTAAATGGCAGGTCAGACCTTTATACAGTGGACTGATAGCAACCATATCGACGGCTTTTTCAGCTGCTTCACTGCCATCATAGGCAAGCATGATAGTGTGCGGTGTTTTAAATTCATCATTCACCACAAGAATAGGGCGGTGAATAGCGCGAATCATCATTTCCAGATGAGAGCCAATTTTTTCTTGTTGCTTTTCATGATCTTCACCGCGCACACCAAGTACTAAAACACGAATATTATCCTCAAGATCTATCAGGCTTTCAGCCACGCCACCATGTCGTTTAGCGGTTATTGGGTCAGAGATGCCTGCCTGCTGGACTCGTTTTTTGGCGGCTTCCAGTATTAGCTTGCCTTTTTGCATTAATAACTTACTGTGTTGCTGTTCTAAATTTGTAAGGTCTTCAAGCAGTTGCTCCTGGCTGCCTAAACCGATATTTCCAGATAAATTAGAGGTGGCTGGTGTTGCCAGATGCTCAATATTATGCAACAGTTTAAGTGGCGCATCGATACGTTGTGCTATCCAGGCTGAATAATCACAGACAGCTGAACTGATAGCGGAGCCATCAATACAGGCTAGTACAAGTTGTTGTGTATGCTTTAGAGGACTATTGTTCATCAGTGTCCTCCCATAACTTTTTCAATTTCTTCGGGGTTATCGTGTACGCCAAAACGGTCAACTATTGTGGCGCTGGCATCGTTTAAGCCTATTAGATCTACATCCGCGCCTTCACGTCTAAATTTGATAACGACTTTATCCAGTGCACCGACCGCAGATAAGTCCCAAAAGTGAGCATGAGTAAGATCAATAACTACTTTTTCTACAACTTCTTTAAAGTCAAAATTACTGGTAAATTTATCGGCCGAGTTAAAAAATATCTGACCATGAACAACATAGGTGCGAGTTTCATCATCGGAACTTATTGCTGACTCTACATACATGAAGTGAGCAATTTTGTTGGCAAAAAATAGTGAGGCTAATAAAACACCGACAAAGACACCGTAAGCCAAATTATGTGTCCAGACAACTACTATAACCGTCATGACCATAACTACATTAGCAGAAAGTGGATGTGATTTTAAATGGATAATGGACTCCCAGCTAAAGGTTCCTATGGAAACCATAATCATCACGGCAACTAAGGCAGCCATCGGAATTTGCTTAATCCATGCATCTAAAAAAACCACCATAATCAATAAGAATACACCGGCAACCAATGTGGATAAACGTCCACGTCCGCCTGATTTTATATTAATTACCGACTGACCGATCATTGCACAACCTGCCATGCCGCCTAAAAGTCCTGCACCTATATTGGCTATCCCTTGTCCTTTACATTCGCGGTTTTTATCGCTCGTAGTGTCTGTCAGATCGTCGATAATGGTTGCAGTCATTAAGGATTCAAGCATGCCTACTACTGCTAAAGCAGCCGAATATGGGAAGATAATTTGCAGTGTTGCAAAATTTAACGGGACTTCTGGCCATAAAAAGAGTGGTAGTGTATCGGGTAAAGCACCCATATCACCTACGGTACGTATATCCAGTCCAAAATATATTACAACGCCAGTTAGTCCAATAATACAGACTAAAGGGGAGGGAATAGTTTTACCTATAAAAGGTACATAGGGAAATAAATAAATAATGCCCAGTCCTGAAGCGGTCATAACATAGACATGCCAACTGACATTGGTTAGCTCGGGCAATTGGGCCATAAAAATAAGAATAGCCAGGGCATTAACAAATCCGGTTACTACTGAGCGTGAGATAAAGCTCATCAGGCTTCCAAGCTTCATATAACCGGAAATGATTTGTAATACACCGGTTAATAAAGTCGCCGCTAGTAGGTATTGTAAGCCATGGTCTTTAACCAGAGTCACCATTAACAGTGCCATCGCACCAGTAGCGGCACTAATCATCCCAGGTCTGCCACCGACAAATGCGGTAATCACGGCAATACAAAAAGAGGCGTATAGGCCTACCTTAGGATCTACACCTGCAATAATAGAAAAAGCAATGGCTTCGGGAATCAGAGCAAGTGCGACAACCGTTCCGGCCAGCACGTCACCACGAATATTGCCGAACCAGTCTTGTTTTTTTGAAAGTAAGAGCATGTTTACCTTGTGAAGAGTTATAAGGACTTGTAAAGGGAGTGTTAGATCACGCTAAAAAATATAACCAGTTATGATATCAACTACTGACTATATGGATAAATTTATTTTGTACTATTTGAAAATAATGGTTGAAATCAGAGTATAAAATACTTTTGTCTACAACCCGGCTTTAATTATTGTGTAAAATGGCCATTCATTTTTGTCTTTTAATATTTAGGGTAGCTACTATGAAATTAATTACTGCAATAATAAAACCGTTTAAACAAGACGATGTACGTGAGGCGTTATCCGAACTCGGAATTGCTGGAGTAACAGTAACAGAGGTAAAAGGTTTTGGTCGCCAAAAAGGTCACACAGAATTATATAGAGGCGCAGAATATGTGGTTGATTTTTTGCCTAAAGTCAAAATGGAAATTGCAGTAGCTGAAGATAGAGCAGAACAAGCGATAGAAGCCATTGCAAAGGCAGCAAATACCGGCAAGATCGGTGATGGTAAGATTTTTGTTACTACGCTGGAACAAGTCATAAGAATTCGTACTGGAGAAACAGGTGAAGAAGCAATTTAGTTGAGTATTTATGAATATGAATAATTTATATAATAAAAATAAAAAAAGTATTTTATTTCTGGCTTTAGTTCTATTACCAAGTTTTGCAGGAGCTAGCGAACTTAATCAGGCAAATACAGCCTGGATTTTAACGGCAACTGCTCTGGTGCTGTTTATGACTTTGCCCGGCTTGTCATTGTTTTATGCAGGTCTGGTTCGAAGTAAAAATGTTCTGTCGGTCTTAATGCAGTGTTTTGCCATTACTTGCATGATTTCAATTATGTGGCTGGCAGGTATGTATAGCTTGATTTTTACTGATGGCGGAGAGGCCCAGCCATTTATCGGAGGCTTGTCTAAAGCCTTTGTTCCAGATATGGGTACAGACAGTTTAATTGGTGATATTCCTGAAACTGTGTTTTTTATGTTTCAGATGACTTTTGCCATTATTACCCCGGCTTTAATTGTAGGAGGTTTTGCCGAGAGAATGAAATTTTCTTCTATGATGATTTTCAGTGCGCTTTGGGCCTTGCTGGTTTATGTCCCTGTCTGTCACTGGGTATGGGGAGGAGGATGGTTAGCTGATCTGGGCGTAAAGGATTTCGCCGGCGGCATTGTAATTCATATTACTGCAGGTGTTTCTGCTCTGGTTACTGCACTGATGCTGGGCAAGAGAAAAGGTTTCCCAACCGTAGCAATGCCTCCGCATAATATGCCGATGGTGGTTACCGGAGCAGGGATGTTATGGGTGGGCTGGTTTGGTTTTAATGCGGGCAGTGCATTGACGGCGGACGGGTCTGCAGGTATGGCTATGTTAGTTACACATATCAGTGCAGCAGCCGGCTCTTTGACCTGGATGGTCATTGAATGGATACGTTTTGGCAAGCCCAGTGTGTTAGGTATTGTAACGGGTATGGTTGCAGGTTTAGGCACCATAACACCCGCATCAGGTTTTGTTGGTCCTGCTGGAGCACTGGTTATTGGCATAACAGCAGGTATTGTATGTTTTTATGCAGTACAAATTATCAAACGTCATTTTCATATAGATGATTCTCTGGATGTCTTCCCTGTGCATGGAGTTGGTGGCATAGTCGGTTCGATTTTAACCGGTGTATTTGCAGCCAAAAGTATGGGGGGCTTAGGTTTAGACGGTATTACTATATTTCAACAAGTTAGCATCCAGGGCTTAGCCGTAGTGGTAACAATTATCTGGAGTGTGGCTTGCAGTTACATCATTTTGAAGCTACTGGATTATGTGATGGGCTTGCGCGTATCAGAAGATGGTGAAGTGCAGGGTCTGGATATTGTTTTGCATGAAGAAACTGGCTACCATAATTTATAGTCAATGGCAGGGCTTTAGGCGAATTTATTAAGTAGAGTGAACATTGTTCACTCTACTATGTCGATAATAATGTTTTATAGCGGATCTTTTGAACTTTATGGATAACACGCAGTTAATTGAAAAATATCGAAAACCGGTTCTGATTATTTTAAGTCTGGTGTTGTTATATACTTTAGCTGGTTTTGTGTTATTGCCTAAGTTTATGCAAAGTAAACTGCCTGAGCTAATAGAAACTGAAGCAGGACGTAAAACATCTCTTGAACTTGTTGAATTCAATCCATATTCTTTGGAATTAAGTTTGCAGGGTTTTGCTATGCAAGAGCAAGACTTGCAGACTTTTGTTTCCTTTAAAGCACTTTTTACCAATGTTCAAGTCTGGTCTAGTATTAGAAACCTGACTTTGGTGTTAGATGTTTTAAGATTAACTGAGCCTTTTGTTCGAATAGAATCATTAAAAGATGGGCAATATAATTTTAGTGATTTATTGAGTGACAAGGAAGAACAGGAAACACAGCAATCGGAAGGTATCTTCCCTATTATCATCAATAAAATAGCTGTTATTAATGGACAATTTGCTAGAATTGATGCGCTAAAAAGTGAACCCGTTAATAAAATTATACACAATATTAACTTGCAACTGGATGATTTTGCTACTTTACCCGATAAAGGTGCAGATTTAGGCTTTTCTATGGCTTTAGGTAAGGAAAGCAAGTTGCAATGGCGTGGTAACTTTGGTGTTAACCCTATATTATCTAAAGGCGAGATTATTGTAGAAGATTTACACTTCAACGATGTATGGAGCTTGTTTTTACAGGATTTAGTGCAGTTTAAGTGGCTAAAAGGCAACCAGTCTATTACGTTTAAATATGAACTTTCCTATCCTGAAGACGAGTTATTTTTTAAATTAACTGAAGGTCATTTACTTACTGAAGATCTTATCTTTGTTAGTCGGAAAAATACTCAAGAATTTTTAAAGATTCCGCGTTTTTTAATTGAAGGGCTTAGCTTTGATCTTAATAAACAAACTATAGATATTGAAAAAGTTGAATCTAAAGATGCCGATGTTAGACTGTGGTTTGAAAAGTCTGGACAGTTGAACTACCAGACAGTTTTTGCTGTTAAAGAAGGAGAATTAGAAACAGCTAAAGAAAATAAACAAGAGCAGCAGGCGGAAGTGTTGCCCTGGAATATAAATATTCAAGATATAGCCGTTAAGGGTACAAAAATTAACTTCAGTGATAAACGCAAGGAAGAGGCGCTATTACTCAATATTGCTGCTGTGGATATTGGGCTTCAAAACTATCATTTACTAGCGGATGAATCAGTACAGATAACAGCAAATCAAGGTCATTTAAATCTTCAAGAACTTATTTTATCTACGGACAAAAATGCTGAACTGATAAAAGTTCCTTTGCTACAGGTAAGTGACGTTAGTTTTAATTTACAGGATAAAAACGTCAAAATACAAGCCATCAATACCAGTGATGCACTTATAAAAGCATGGTTGACGGAAAATGGTGAGTTTAATTACCAGAGCTTATTTGCACCTACATCCACAAAACCAATAGATCAAGGCCCCGAATCCAAAGCGAGTGATACTCAAGAAAAGCCATGGTTGCTAGAATTAGCAGAATTTAAAATTGATAATTATGCTCTGGAATTTAAAGACTATACGCCTGGTAAACCGGTCTCTTTGAATTTATCGGAATTGAAATTTTCTGTTACTGAATTTAATAATCAGCAAGGAACGCAATTGCCGATTTCATTTAGTTCTCGATTTAATCAGCAAGGAATAATAAAAATATCAGGTCATTCTGTTATAGAACCTTTTAAGGCTGATCTTGATATATCTGTAAGCAAGGTAGGTATAGACAGTTTTGAAGCTTATATTAATCAAGCTGCGCACCTGGATATTATCGGAGGTAACTTCAATACTCAGGGTAAATTAGCCATTTCTCAAGCTCAGCAAGCGGATCTACAACTGCAGTATCAGGGACAAATTGATATTCAAGATTTGCATACTCGCGACCAGATTTTAAAGCAGGATTTTCTAAAATGGCAGCAGTTAACTTTGGCGGGTTTAGATTTTAATTTACATCCGGGAGAGTTAAAAATTAAATCGATTAGTTTTGATCAGCCCTACGCAAGAATGACTATCAAGGAGAATAAAACAACAAATATTAATGATATTATTATTGCCGAGAAACCAGATAAGCAACAAAAATCAGCTAAAAATGCTGCGAGCCCGTTTGTTTATAAAATTGATAAAATTAATATTAGCAATGGGGAGTCAGATTTTTCAGATTATTCACTTATTCTACCCTTTGTAGTGCATTTAAATGATTTAAAGGGTGATGTAAATAGTATTTCTTCAAACCAGAAAACTAAAACAAAAGTCGATTTAAAAGGTAAGGTATTCGATTTATCGCCCGTTACAGTACAAGGAAGTTTTAACGCTAAGCTGGACGATTTAGATATAGCGATGCATTTTAAAAGTTTTCCTTTACCGTTTATATCGCCTTATATGGTCGAGTTTTCTGGTGATAAGATAGAAAAAGGTCAAATGTCGCTGGATTTACGCTATCAAGTTAAAGATAAACAATTAACTGCAACTAATAAATTAGTAATTGATCAATTTAAGTTAGGCGAAAAAATTGATAATCCTGATGCAGTACAACTGCCTTTGCGTTTAGCAGCTGTCCTGCTTAAAGATAAAGATGGCAGGATCAATATTAATATGCCGGTAAAAGGTAACACGGATGATCCCAAGTTCAGTATGGGGAGATTATTAGTTGATGTTTTTATTAATCTATTGAACAAAGTAGCCGCATCACCTTTTACTGCAATAGGTTCTTTTCTAGGCAGTAATGCAGATTTCAGTGTCGTTTCATTTGCAGCGGGTAACGCTGAAATAAGTGCAGAGCAGGGTAAAAAATTAGATGCGCTGGCAACAGCCCTGGTGAAAAAAACAGAACTAAGTCTTGATATTAAGGGAATGGCCTATACAAATCAGGATTGGCCGGCAATGAACAAAGCAGCTTTAAAAGATAAGTTAAAGCAAATATACGCGGATGAATTAAAAAAAGCGGGCAAAAAAAAACGGTCTGAGTATATAGAATTATCCGAAGATGAATATCAACGTTTACTCGCTGATTTATTTATCCAGACATTTCCTGACTTGGCGGAGCGGTCTATCTTCGGTACGCCTAAATTAAGCTATCCAGATATGGGCGAATTTTATACCGTTGCCAATAATATGTTAACAGCCATGATAGAACCAGATTATAATAAACTGGGTATTTTAGCATTGACCCGAGCTAGAAATATTGCCAGATATATGCTTAAAAATGGTATCGAACAATCTCGAATCTTCATATTAGATAGCAAGGTGATAGCTGATGCCGAAAATAATCAGTTAAATACTGACTTGTCTTTGAAAGTTGAGTAAAACTCGGAGTGGACTTTAGTTTCCATTATAAGCCGCGTTGCTATTACCTCTTCTCGTATAGAGGACTTTTAATTTTACTGATTTGCCAATCCATGCTTTTGTATACGATACAGCAAGGTATCTCGCGAAAGCCCAAGTAGACGTGCAGCTCTAGCTCGATTACCGTTAGTTCGCTGTAATGCCTGATGGATAAGATCGGCTTCTAGTTTGTTAAGGTTAATACCGACACTAGGTAAAGCAAAGTCCTGATTATCTAAGCTGCTTGTTTTAGTTGAAAAAAAGTCATGCGGAAAGTTTTCTGCTTCAATCAGTTGCCCGGATAACAGGACTGATGTACGTTCACATAAATTACGTAACTCTCGTACATTTCCAGGCCAATCGTAATTTTGCAGGATCTTGAGTGCCTGTTTGCTGAATTTTGGTGCAATTCTGGAATGTTGTGCAGAAAAGTGATCATTAAAGTGTTTGAGCAAATGCTCAATGTCTTCAACTCGGTCTTTTAATGCAGGTATTTCTAAGGGAATGACATTAAGCCGAAAATATAAATCTTCCCTGAATTTTCCTGCTTCAATTTGTTGTTGCAGGTTGCAGTTGGTTGCTGAGATGATACGCACATCGACTAAATATGGCTCTGTATCGCCAACGGCTAAACACTCTCCATTTTCTAGAAAACGTAATAACTTGGCTTGTATGCTGATAGGTAAAGAGTTAATCTCATCAAGAAATAAAGTTCCACCATCTGCTGCCTGAAAAATTCCCTTTTTATCTGCAATAGCTCCGGTAAAAGAACCTTTTCTATGGCCAAATAATTCGGATTCAATAAGTGATTCAGGTAGTGCAGCGCAATTTAAGGTAATAAAAGGTTTATTAGCCCGGTGACTGTCTTTCTGTATGGCGCCCGCCAGCACCTCTTTGCCTGTGCCAGTTTCTCCCTTGATAAGTACAGTGACATCTGTGGCAGCAACCATACGAGCGCTACGCAGAACATTATCAAATACAGGTGTATGACTGATGATATCTTTAAAATTGCTCATATGCTAATAATTGCAACCAGAACTAATAGCATACCGATAATTTGTTTTGTTGTTTTTAAGCCAGACAAACGGGTAATGAATGAACTGACCATGCCTGTCCCCATCACAGCAGGTAAAGTGCCTAAGCCAAAGGTTAACATTGTCAGTGTGCTGATGGTTATGTCTCCAGAAGTAGCAGCCAAAGCAAGTGCAGTATAAACCAGACCGCAAGGAATCCAGCCCCAAACCATACCAAATAGAAAGGCTTGTTTTAAGCTGGCAACAGGAATTAACTTTCGACCATAAGGTTCTATGGTTTTCCAGAAATATGATCCAGTCTTTTCTATATAGGCAAAACTTGGAAACCAGCCAGCGATATAAAAGCCAGCTCCGGTAATAATAAGTGCTGAAATAATCTGTAAAACTCTATGCCCATGCTCTGCACCCAAGGGAAAAGTGAGTAGCGATTCTATCAATCCTATAATAAAACCTGCCAGCATATAACTGAATATACGACCAAGATTATAGCTAAAGATAAATCTAAACATTTTTGATTTATCTTTGCGGATTTCAGGCTTTAAGCTATATGACAAGGTACCGATGATAGATCCACACATGGACACGCAGTGCAGACTACTGAATAAGCCAATAAAAAAGGCAATAAAAATTGGGGAGCTTATAACTTGATTGATTTCCATAGCCGGTATAATACCATATCGTAATTAGTGTTAGGTAGGCTCTATTATAATATTATTATTAGTGAGTTATATGCCATATTTGATAGGTTATATAGCATAGATTAATTTGATTTTGGTGTATAGAATTGTAAATTTCGGCCGGTATTCTTGTTTATATATTCCTTATCAATGCAGAAATTGACCGCTTTTTTACTATAGTTAAGCTGCTCTCGACGCACAATTTATAAGCTTGTCAATTTTTATTGCCTTATTCAAAGTAGCTAAAGCAAATACATAACAAGAAACGTATTCATTTTGCAGCAGTTGCAGTCGGATGAGCACCCTGTGCAGTACGATTGAGACGCTTATGCCGAAGGTTGTGAAACTTATTTGTGGCGGGCAGAGAGTTTATTATGCTTTTCGGCTACTATTTTAATCAGGGTATACAGCCAAAATACTGTCGGAAGGAATGAAACCTGACTTACAAAATAGCGGATCTGGTGTTTTCAAACCAGTTGCCTGTTGCATGCTGGTTTATCAGGGTAAATACTGTGTCAATAAATCAGTTATTTCAGGGAATATCTGGCTTAAATCAAAAATAATCGCAATGATAAAAGAGTAGGATAGTAATTTGCCTACCCTTGTTAACCAAACGGGTAGTGGGCGTTTATTTTTTTTCTGTGCCTTGTGCTGTATTGCCGGCTGCCATGAACTGCCCAGAGCAGCCAACATCTGCTGCCTGATTTGTTGAGCATAACTTTGTCCTTCCAGACTATCTCCGATTTCCATATTCTGGCCGCTCTGTGTGATTAATTTTAGTCGATACCAGACATGTGTTGTATTTCCGGAACTTGATGAGGCATTTTGTTCTATGACGATATCGGCAATATCGTTAGCATCTGTTATTTCTTCGAGAGCAAAACCAAAGATACGTTGCCGCTTTCGTACACCCATTAAGCCCACTTCCACACTAAGGCTATTGGCGATTAAAAATAGTCCTAAAATAAACAGTGTCAGGGCAATTAATTCGACATATGCAGCCATTAAACCAGTGGTTATAGGGAGAAAACCTAAAAAGCCAGCAAAGAAATAATAAGCAAACACAGCAAGAAATAGTCCGAATGCCATCAGACTAATTCCCATAGCCCTGGAGCGGCCATAGCCAAAATAAAACTGAGTGCCCGCCGCTGACTGTGTTATCTGTGGGGTAGAACCGCTATCAGTATCCTGATGGTTTATAATGATTGAGGTTTTCGGTTTAAAGCGACTAACAGTGGCGATTGCCTGCTCATCTGCAGTCTTCATAGGCAACTGAAAGACGCGGTCATAGTCAATGCCTGGCAGTGGCAGACGAACCTGTAGACTCCATATGTGATAGTCATTACTTACAGGTTCTGTTTCGGGTAAATCGGCGGGAGGATTAAAAGTGAAATTTATGCGTATTCTCTGACCATAATTTTCAGGCTTGAGGGTGATTTTATCTTGCCATAATGATTGTGTATGCCAACTACTTTTGCCATTATTATTGCGCTGATGATAACGGCGTATACAGCTTAAACTTAGTATTGCATGGCCGGATGTTTTTGCCGGAACGGGTAGATCAAGTTGGCCTGCACAACGCCCACCAATTTGACCTGGAAAAGGATTTAAGGTCAGCGGAGTTTTACCAAATTTATACCAGGCTAGGGTTTGTTTGATAGCTTGAAAGATCAACCATAAACTAATGAACGGAAAACTAATAAAAAAGTAGAAAACCGGATTTTCTGCAAAAGCAGCCAGGATATTATTCCCCGTTTTGATAATGGCAAACCAGATGGCGGCATTCCAGACCAATGCGATTAACCATGCTTGCCAATATTGTTTGGCAGATTGGGAATAAATCTGATTGCTGGTAATATTAGGCATAGTTTTTGGTCTATGATTTCAGTAATAGAGATAGTGTAGATTAAAATAGCAGAATGCCAATAATATTGCCGCTTCGAATTGATTTGTATCTTAGTATGTAAGCGAGCCAATTTAAAATAAACTCAAGTACCCATATGCAACATAAACTCGACCAATTACAGTTTGATAACCGCTTTGTCCAGGAATTACCTGCTGATCAAACCACAGGACATCAGCCTAGACAAGTTGAACAAGCCTGTTATTCTGCTGTTACACCAACCACTGTAAGCAGACCTCAATTAATTGCCTACGCGAAAGAAGTGGCAGCATTATTTGATTTAACTGCAGCCGATTGTAATACCGATTATTTTACCCAGATTTTTTCCGGTAATCAGTTAGCCGTGGGGATGCAGCCTTATGCCATGTGTTATGGCGGACATCAGTTCGGACATTGGGCAGGGCAGTTAGGCGATGGCAGAGCCATTAATTTAGGTGAAGTGCGCAATCAAAAAGGCGAGCGCTGGGCAATGCAATTGAAAGGTGCCGGACTGACTCCTTATTCGCGTACGGCTGATGGTCTGGCTGTGTTGCGCTCATCAGTACGTGAGTTTTTATGCAGTGAAGCGATGTATCATCTAGGGATACCAACCACACGGGCATTGAGCCTGATTACCACCGGAGAGCAAGTAGTCCGGGATATGTTTTACAGTGGCAATCCACAATTGGAAAAAGGAGCCGTGGTTTGTCGTGTTGCGCCATCCTTTATTCGCTTTGGTAGTTTTGAAATTCACGCTGCCCGGCAAAATGTAGCTTTATTGCGTGAACTGGTTGATTATACTATTCGCACTGATTTTCCGCATTTAGGTGAACCCTGCGTGGAAACCTATCAAGCCTGGTTTAAGGAAGTCTGTGTTAAAACGGCTGCAATGATTGTACATTGGCAGAGGGTAGGCTTTGTGCATGGGGTGATGAATACTGATAATATGTCTATTCTGGGCTTAACCATAGACTATGGCCCTTATGGCTGGCTGGATAATTATGACCCGGACTGGACTCCTAATACCTCCGATAGAGAACAGCGACGTTATCGTTTTGGTAATCAACCTCAGGTTGCTGCCTGGAATTTAAATCAGCTTGCAAACGCTATTTATCCATTGATAGAGCAGGTCGAACCACTGCAAGATGCGTTAACTTTGTACAGCAAAACTTTTATCCACTCTTATCAAAATATGCTCAATGAGAAGCTAGGTATACAGGTGTTTGAACCCGCGACAGATAAAGAGTTACAGGATGATTTATTGAAAATATTAGTGTTAACAGAAACTGATATGACGATTTTTTATCGTAAATTGGCGAATATTCCTGCAGCAATAGAATTAAACGATGCTCAGTTATTAGCTGAGCTACAAGAAGCTTATTATCAACCCGAGCAAATGACTAAGGCAATCAAAACACAGATAGTAGCGTGGTTGCGTAACTATATCGCCAGAGTTCAGCTTGATAATACCGATGATGAGCGCAGAAAACAGGCGATGAATTCAGTCAATCCCAAATATGTGTTCAGAAATTATTTAGCCCAGTTAGCTATCGACAAAGCAGAGCAGGGTGATAATAGTATGGTTAATGAATTACTGGAAGTATTGCGTTATCCTTATGATGAACAACCGGAATATCAGGCCTGGGCAGAAAAGCGTCCCGATTGGGCACGCACTAAAGCGGGTTGTTCGATGTTGTCTTGTAGCTCTTAAACAAAATTACCCTGTAGGCTGGGTTAGGTTATCCAGCGCAACGCAGGTCAAATAAGCCGGCAATATACGATGTTTGCAAATTTTATGTCGGATTATTTTAGATTCTTGCAGACTAAGATAACTCAGCTGACAATAAAACAATGACAGAAACGACTATGCAGGTTGCTCAAGGGCAATTTTATGTACAACGCTTCCCGGTGGAAAAAGGCGACAAATTACGTGCCTGGGATGCGGCGGATGAGTATTTACTGTGTGATGTAGTGGCTAAACTTGCGCTTTTTGAGCATCCACGAGTACTGCTAATCAATGATAGCTTTGGTGCTTTAGCCGTGGCTTTACATGCAGTGCAACCTTGTTCCGTCTCTGATTCTGTTATCTCTCAGCAGGCAAGCGTTGCAAATTTAGCACTAAACGCGCTGCCAATTGATGCAGTACAGTTATTCAATAGCTTGCAATTGCCTACAGGAAAGTTTGATTTTATTCTGATTAAAGTACCTAAAACCTTAGCCTATTTAGAAGATATTTTAATTCGTCTACAGAGTGCTTTAAAACCTGATACTCAGCTTATTGTCGCGGGTATGGTTAAAAATTTACCTGCTTCAGTATGGCAGACAGTTGCACGCCTGGTTGGTAGAACAGTACCATCAAAAGCAGTTAAAAAAGCGCGTTTAATCTATGCCCAGCCTGATGCTCAGCGCACTGTTCCGGCTAATCCCTATCCAGTCATATATCAACTGGAAAATAGCGATTATCAGATTTGTAATCATGCTAATGTTTTTTCACATAAAAATTTAGATATAGGTACGCGATTTTTTCTACAACATTTACCCCAGGATAATAAATACCAGCAAGTAATCGATCTGGGCTGCGGAAATGGAGTAGTCGGACTCATTTTTGCTGCAAACAATCCTGATGCCCAGCTGCATTTTATTGATGAATCATTTATGGCCGTGGCTTCAGCACAGCAAAATTTTGAGCACGCATTTAAAGGCCGGAAAGCAATATTTACAGCTGCAGATGCATTAACAGATCTTGCGCCGGATTGTATTGATCTGGTTTTATGTAATCCACCTTTTCACCAGCAAACAGCAATTGGCGACCATATAGCCATGCGTATGTTTCAACAGGCAAAAAGCGTATTACGGACAGGTGGTGAACTCTGGGTTATTGGTAATCGACATTTGGGTTATCAGGCAAGTTTGAAAAAATATTTTGCCAGTGTCGGACTAGTTGCCTCGAATGCTAAATTTATTATTGTTAAAGCAACTGTTTGATGACTCTTAATACTATTGGATACTCATATATAGCCAATAGTATTCAAGCAAATGAGAATTTCCATGCATCCTTTAAAGAGACACTAAGTGCAGTGCGTTAAATCCCCAGTCATAATAGAAGAGAGCATTAAAAAATCACGCTTTATTGGCTTGATTTATCCCTGTACTACTGAGCAGGGGGCAAATGCATATTTAAATGCCTTGCATACACTGCATTCATCCGCGAACCATATAGTATTTGCCTATCGTATCCTGACAGATAAAGGCACGGTGTGCCGGTTTTATGATGCCGGCGAGCCTTCTGGGACCGCAGGAAAACCAGTATTTAAATATATAGAAGGACATGACTTAATTAACGTTTTATGTGTGGTGGTGCGCTATTTTGGCGGGATTAAATTAGGCGCAGGAGGTTTAACGCGCGCCTATGGTAATACCGCGAAACAGGCCATTGAAGCAGCTGATATTATTGAGTTTATTGAGTTGGCTAAATTGATATTTGTAATCGATTATAAGCAACTACAATCATTCGAATACACTTTGAATAATTTCTCTGGGGAAATTATTAGTAAAGATTTTACCGGTCAAGTTAAATTAGAAGTTCAATTACCGGCAAGTCAGGCTGAAGATTTTTTACAGCTGTATCCAAATGGAGTCTATAGTTAGGCCGTTGGATTATGCCGATCTAAATGGCTTATCGACAAGCGGTTAGTAGCTAAATAAATCGATCTTATATCAAGACTATGTGACCGTTAAGGATGTTATGTGAGGCTCGGATTACACTTATGCTAATCGTATCTACGGCTCTAAAGTATTACATATATGATATTTATTGTTATTAGGTATCTTACGACGGTATCACTTGACGCAAAAAGCAGAGCGACGATAGGAACGGCGCTTTTTTGCGTCAAGTAATGCACTGGTTATTTGGTATTTTTATCACCAAATCGTTTACTTGCCTTCGATTATCATCTGCGTCTAGCCGAACGTACCCATCGGTCCCGGGTAGCTCACTTCCTCAAGTTTTCCTGTATCAACATCATAGATGAATCCTCTCACAGTCGAAGCATCAGGTCCTTCAGTAGGTATCCATGGATGATTCATAACTCTGGATATTGATCGTCTGACATCCCAGCTAAGACGCTCAGTTTGCTGCTCATTGCGAGGTGAATCAAGAGCTTCGATTGGACCACGGAAGGCATGAAACTGGGCAGGTGTTGACGAGCTGTGCTTGCAGCTTGTAAATTTGCGTCCTGTAGCCTGGCCAAGCAGCTCCTCAGCCGCTGGATCACCTTCTAATCCAGCTTTAAGCAGGTCGTCGGTAAAAGCCAGCATGCCACAACGGGTGTGATGGATTAATATAATTTCATTAGTGTTGAGCAGATGGTGCGAGATAATCAGGCAACGGATTGCATCTTCGGTTATAACACCTCCGGCATTACGGATGATATGAGCATCTCCCGTTTCTAAGCCAAGTAAGTCTTCAACATCAAGCCGCGCATCCATACAGGCAACAACAGCCACATGTTTGGCTGGATTAATCGGTTGCTTTCCGGGATGAGATGATTTATGCACTTCCTGACCACTCGCATATAATTTATTATTTTCTAGTAATTTATCTGTATTAACGTTAGCCATGATTTTCCCTATATTAAAATAAATTAATCAACAACTACGTCTTTCGTAGTTGATCTTTTCGCACTGTAGAGGTGCATACTCATCTTACACTTAATGTTTTTAACTTCAAGAATTATGCTAGTTCTCTATCCACATAACCCTTTGTATCACCGGCATATTAAAGCTGCAAAGCGAAGCGGCGGTGCGACTGGCATGGATGGTAGCGCGTAGGTTGGTTGTGAGCAATGAACCCCAACATCTTTATACAAATGAGATTGTTGGAATTCATTTTATCATCCCAATCTTGTATTAAATACAACTCTTAAACACAAGGTTTTTATACACAAATAACGCAATATTTATTCCTGCATAGGCAGTTGCCATGCTGCATTTCAAGACGATAATCGTTGCTTTTTTACAGAAATCAACAACTTTAAACCCTTGATCGCCTTGATCTTGTCCAATGCGAAATGCGTGTATCCAGGATGCTTTTGCCGGGAAATGGATCAAAATGTTGTGTGAGGCTCAGTTAAATGTGTACGATTATACTAATCGACCGATCGGCCCTGACAGGAAATATCAAATATTCTGCCCCCTTGAGTTATTTAAGTCATTGTTTTTTAAAATGACAGTATTTTAAGGCAGCATAAATAATTATCCTTAATATTTATAATTCAACTATTTAATGCACCACTGGTAGCGGCAATATATGCTGACCTCTTGTTTACAACTGCAACTTTCCCCAATGAGCATCAAATATTAAATAGAGTTGTAACTACTCAGCGTATTTGAATAGACGAATGAAATTATAAAGCAAATTCAGGCAACTTTCCCTCAAACACAAGTGTCATTGCCTGAGTAGCACTGACACCTT
>Ga0208648_1000847_pt1 | contig 28272 bp, 24 predicted proteins | sample AntAceMetag02UKL_FD_184772 | JGI IMG/M metagenome (GOLD analysis project Ga0208648, IMG submission 184772) | Saline lake microbial communities from Ace Lake, Antarctica - Antarctic Ace Lake Metagenome 02UKL (SPAdes) (version 2) | ecosystem: Environmental > Aquatic > Non-marine Saline and...
CCTTTGTCGTTGGGATTATCATATTTCCCGCGAATAAGCTGTACTGCATGTTTCATTCCTCTAAGGCTTATAAATTTCATTCTAAAAGTGAAAAACAAAGCTCCAAGAACTAACCATACTACTACAAGCGGTATTTTCATCGTTTTTTCATCTCCATTAGGGTGAAGTAATGCGTTTCCACTATCATCATATATAACGGGGTCGTAAATGTGCATTAAGGCAAAAATATCTGCCATTAAAAAACTACTTATTCCATTAACTATTGGAATAAATATAGAATTAATAGCTTCATCGGCTGAACTTGGTTCAATCTCAATATTTTCTGTAATAGTATTCCCGTTTGCATCTGTTACAGTTACCGAATAGTGTTTTCCTTCGGTAATTGTTTTTGAATAAAACGATTGTAAAGAAATACTTTCTTCAGACCATTTACATGTATATGGAGAAACTCCACCATCAATCATTATAAATATCTCTCCATCATTAATTTTATCGGAACGATTATTTGTAGAGTATTTTAATTTTAAAGTATTATTGTTATTTGATTGTCCAAAAGAAAATGTTCCTAATAACAATATAATAAAAGCAGTAGTTACTAATTGTTTCATTTGTAAAATATTTTACTTTAACAATCCCAAAACTATTAAAAATGTGCAATATCCAAAAGTAAAGTTCAAATTTATTATTTAACACTAATGAAAAAAGTAAAAAAATAAAGTAAATTTGCAGTTGTAATAGAGATAATAATCATATAGGATTTATATAATGAAAATTGCAAGTTTTTTTAAAGTGCCTCGTAATAAACAATTCAATTATGCTCCACGTTATTACGATAAAGACAAAGAAAAACGAGAAGCAAGAAGTGAAAAAATAAGAGAAGAATTAGGAATAAAGGAAGGAGAAAAATCTTATGCTCCAGATATAAGAGGCAGATTTCAAGGCAATTATTCAAGGCGTGGGCATTCTCCAAAGAAAACGCCACTTTTTAAAATGATAATTATTTTAATTACAATAGGATTACTTGTTGCCATCTTTTATTTAATATTTCATTATACTTCAATAATGTTCGAGAATGTCTGATATAATTCAAGTTTTACCAGATAGTGTTGCCAATCAGATAGCTGCCGGTGAAGTTATTCAAAGACCCGCTTCGGTTGTTAAGGAATTAGTTGAAAATTCAATTGATTCTGGTGCAGATTCAATAAAAATAATAATTAAAGATTCAGGAAAAACTTTGATTCGCATTATTGATAATGGCTGTGGAATGTCCGAAACAGATGCAAGGCTTTCGTTTGAACGCCATGCAACTTCAAAAATAAAAAAAGCCGAGGACTTGTTTGCCATCAACACTATGGGTTTTAGGGGCGAAGCTCTTGCTTCTATTGCGGCAATTGCTCATGTTGAATTAAAAACAAAACGTATAGAAGATGAACTGGGTACATTTATTGAAATTCAAGGTTCTGAGTTAATTAAGCAAGAATTGGTTAATTGTACCGGTGGATGTGTATTTTCAATTAAAAATCTATTTTTTAATGTTCCTGCACGAAGAAAATTCCTAAAATCAAATCAAACGGAATTAAGACATATTATTGACGAAGCACACCGAATTTCGCTAGCAAACCCCGAAATATCAATTCAACTTACAAATAATGATATTGAAATATATAATCTGCCTTCTACAAATTTGCGACAACGTATAGTTAATATCTTTGGTAAAAATATAAATCAAAATTTAATATCAATAAATACTAAAACAAGTATAATAAAAATAGAAGGATTTATTGGAAAGCCCGAAAATGCCAGAAAAACAGGCGGGCAACAATTCTTTTTCGTAAATAAACGATTTATGAAACATCCGTATTTTTATTCTGCAATTATAAAAACATACGAAAATTTGCTGCCGCCAGGTACTAAACCTTTGTTTTTTATCTATTTTACTATTGATACGCAAAATATTGATGTAAATATTCATCCCACAAAAACAGAAATAAAATTTACTGATGAGGTAGCAATATGGCAAATTATACAAGCTACATTAAAGGAATCGTTGGGTAAATTCAACATTTTTCCTTCTATTGATTTTGAACTCGACCAATCTGTAAATATCCCTACATTAAGTAAAAATACTAATTTTAAACAACCCGAAATAGAGATTGATCCAAATTTCAATCCTTTTGATGAAAATAAAAAACCCGTATCTTCAAATTTTAATTTCCCGAGTAAAAAAAGTGCAGAAAACTGGGAAAAACTATATGGAGGAATTGAAAATAAATCTTTTGAAAAACGGGATTTAACTGATGAAGAAAAGGACGGAGGAATATTATCGACAAATAATAATTTAAGTTTTTTTCAATATAAGAGTAGATATATCATTACATCTGTAAAATCGGGGCTTATGTTTATTGACCAAAAAAGAGCACATGAGCGTATTCTTTTTGAGCAATATGAAAGATCTGTAAAAACTGAAAAATATTGCTCGCAACGCACTTTGTTTCCCAAACAAATAGAATTAAATCCGTCAGATACCAGTTTGCTAATCGAAATAATTGCTGATTTAAATATTTTAGGTTTCGATATTGTCGAATTCGGAAAAAATACTTTTGTTGTAAACGGCGTGCCACCGGAGCTTAACGAGGAATTAATATCGGCAACAATTGATACACTGCTCGAAAAATATAAGAATAATACTATTGATACTAAAGAAGAAATAAGAAAACAGCTTGCAGTAACAATAGCAAAAGCTGCATCGCTTGATTATTCAAAAACATTAACAATTGAAGAAATGCAAAATTTAATTGATAATCTATTTGCGTGCAATAATCCAAATTATACACCCGATGGAAAACTTATAATTTCAATTTTGCAAAACGATGAAATAGAAAAGAAGTTTAAGTAAATTATTTAATTTATTTTTGCACATATATTTATTAAAATACAATACATGAAAATTACAATATTAATATTATCCTTATTATTGGCATTAAACATATCGTATGCACAAAAGAAAAAAAGTAATAATAATGGCAGAAAGCAAAAAGGAGTTGCCTCATGGTTTTTTGCATCGGTGGGTGGCAGATACGGAAATTCAATGATGTTTAACAATAATGTATCGCTTACCGATGACGTAAATCTAAGTGCTGCAAACCCATCTGTGGGATTTGATTTTAGTTTGGGAATAAATTTCCCTTTTGGAATAGGTTTGCTTGTCGGATTTGACCAATCTACTTTCAATCAAAAATATGATGTTTATTCTGTAGAATATAATACAACTCTTAAATCTACGGGCACATTTATATTGCTTAGGGTGGTTTCCGAAAATTTTTCTTATTTTGAAATTGGACCTAAATTTAGCAGATTTAGTGATACTCCTGCTTTTACAACAAAAAATATGTATAACAGCAATTACACTTCTATGATTTTTGGTGTTGGAGGCAGTATTTACTGGAATCAGAATTTTGATATTTCTATTGGTGCACGTATTAGTTACGGTTTTAACCTGATGACAAATGAAAGTTACCCATTTGGAGGAGAATATAATGGACCCGCTTTTAGCACTTATGAAAAAACTTCAGCTTTTGATGCTCAATTAAGATTAGCTTTTAACTGGCACATTGGATACTTTAAAGAAGCAGGGTGCGACAAGCATGTGGAATTTTTGTTTTTTTAGATAACAACAAACCATAGCCCTGAGCGGAGTCGAAGGGACAAACGAAAAACGTATATTATGAAACAATTTGAAAATGTAAAATTAAGTTTAATCATCAGCTTATTAGTTATACTTTACGGATTTGCTCTTGGCGGATTATTTGGAGCATACGAAACTAATATTAAAAACTATTTAAACTCAAAAGCAGAAACAGTTTTTGAAACAGTTTATAATGGAGATATTGCGGTAAAGGAAAATATAGTGAGTAAAGGATGGGAATATTTTAAGCTCTCACATACACATGCTTTAGGATTAGGTTCAATTTCCCTAATATTAATAGTATTTTTTTCGTTCTTTAGCATAAATTCAACTCTTAAGTACATAACCTCTATGATGATTAGTCTGGGAGCATTAGGCTATACACTTTACTGGACAATGGCAGCTTTAAAGGCTCCCCTAATTGGAAATACCGAATTAACAAAAGAAACATTAAGCTATATTGCTGTGCCCGCAGCAGGATTAAGTTTAATAGGTTTGCTATTATTAGTTATTATTGTTGCTTATAAGTTTTGTGTAAAACATTCCTGACGTAGCGTAGCGAAGATCAGGAATCCAGAAGATAATAAGTATGGATACCCACTTTCGTGAGTATGAAAAGTAAAGCATAAGACTAAGTCAATTGGTTAAAATTACTGTTTGGATACCCATTTACACGGGTATGGAAAAGGAAACATCTCTGTAACCTCGAAGATGTTTTGAGAGAATTTAATAAAATTCCCATATAGCTTTAAAAAGTACATAATAAGAGTAATAAAGCTCTTATAAAGAATCAAAAAGTAGATACTAAGAGCTTTCCTAAGCACTTATGCTGTCTTACATTGCACACGAGCAGTTTCGCAATTAGCTCGAACAGTACCACAATTAGAGCGAACAGTATCGCAATTAGAACGGACTATGCCACAATTAAAACGAACTACATCACAATTAAAACAAACTATACCACAATTAGAACGAACAGTATCACAATTAGAACAAACTATACCACAATTAGAACGAACTGTATCACAATTAGAACAAACTATACCACAATTAGCACGAAAGTTAAATAAATTAATGCTAAATTGCAATTTCTAATAATGCTTTGTCTTAGTTCCTCCCCTTTGGGGAGGCTAGGAGGGGCTATAATTAAACAAATTATGAAACGCAAACAAGAAGCTTACCTATCGATGGTTAGAAAAACTGTTAATTATCTAAATAAACGTAAAGACATTTGGAAAACCAATACAGTAATGATAGAAATTGTTGATTATATTGAAGATTTGTATGGCGAAATTTTAGAAATGGCGGGTGTTCAAAATAAAAAAACCGAAGGAAGTACTAAATCAAAACTAAAATATCGTGTGAAACTAAATAATACTACAAATTTTTTTCAGGGAATAATTCGTTCTTATGCCCAAACAATTGGCGATTTAGTGATTTACGAAAATTTTAGAAATCCCATATCAATAATATCAAGAATAAAAGATACCGAAATATATATGCGGGCAAATGTTGTAGCCGATTTTGCAAAAACAAATCTGCCACAGCTAAAAAATCACGGTATGACACAAAAAATGATAAACAAATACGAAAAAGAAATTGCCGGATATAAGAAATTTCTTGTTGCTCCGCAAATGATAATTGTTGAGAGAAAAACTGCTACCGCCTACATGAAAGTGCTGTTTAAAAAAATAAGCGAGCAATTAAATCTGCATCTCGATAATAATATGATGCAATATAAAATAGAGCAAACCGAGTTTTATGAAGTGTACAAAAACGTAAAAATAATTTACGATAACCCAACAATACATAAATCGCTAAAAGGAAAAGTTACCAACAAAAAAACCGGCAAACCCAAAGAAAATGTTACTGTTACAGTAATACCCGAAAATAATCCCAAAAACACCAAATTCAAAAAAATTACAAGTAAATTGGGCAACTACGAGTTTAAAACCCTGCCCGAAGGCAAATGCAAAGTGATTTTTGAAAAAACCGGATGCAAAACCATAACAGTAAACAGCGCAATTTTTAAAAACAATTTAACACGACTTAGTGTGGAAATGGAGGAAAGCCCCAATGAGTTAATGATAGAATGATTTAATAATTTTTAAACTTCTAAAATCATTATTCGTTAATCGATATTCTTTTAATTTTTTTATCCACAGGCAACGAAACAGATAAAAAATGTGTCTTATTATAAAATAGTTCTACGTGACAATTTAAATTTAATTTTATAATCATGAAAAACCTAAAATTAAAAACAGCAATTCTGCTAATTTTCTTATTTGCAATAACAAACCTAACCAATGCCCAATGGGTACAAATTGGACAGGATATTGATGGTGAAGCAGTAGATGATAAATCAGGCAATTCAGTAAGTTTAAGTTTTGACGGCACTATAGTAGCTATTGGGGCTTGGGGGAATGATGGAAACGATGGAAACGATTCTATAGCAGGTCATGTTAGAATATATGAGTGTAGTGGAGGAAACTGGATACAAATTGGCAGTGATATTGATGGCGAAGGCGCAGATGATAGGTCGGGCACTTCGGTAAGCTTAAGTTCAGATGGTACAATAGTGGCAATTGGGGCATTATGGAATGATGGAAACGGGAATAATGCAGGTCATGTTAGAATATATGAGTATAGTGGAGGAAACTGGATACAAATTGGTAGTGATATTGATGGTGAAATTGCTGGTGATGAATCAGGCAGATCAGTAAGTTTAAGTTCTGATGGTACGATAGTGGCAATTGGGGCTCCAAATAATGATGGAAACGGGAATAATGCAGGTCAAGTAAAGATATATGAGTATATTGGAGGGAACTGGATACAAATAGGTAATAATATAGATGGCGAAGTAGAAGAAGATAATTCAGGTATTTCAGTAAGTTTAAATTCCGATGGTACAATAGTGGCAATTGGTGCAGCTGGGAATGATGGAAACGGAAATAATTCAGGTCATGTAAGAATATATGAATATAATGGAGGAAATTGGACACAAGTAGGTAGCGATATTGATGGTGAAGCCACAGGTGACTGGTCAGGTGGTTCAGTAAGTTTAAATTACAATGGTACTGTGATTGCTATTGGGGCAGGATATAATGATGGAAATGCAAATGCTGCAGGTCATGTAAGAGTATATGAATATAACGAAGGAAATTGGACACAAGTAGGGAATGATATAGATGGTGAAACCTCTGGTAATTTATCAGGTTTTTCAGTAAGTTTAAATTCTAATGGCAATATATTGGCTATTGGGTCTCCTCTTTGGCATAGTGAAACAGATAGTTCAATCGGCCATGTAAGGATATATGAGTATAGTGTGGGAAATTGGATACAAGCAGGGAATGATATAGATGGCGAAACCTTTGGTAATTTATCAGGTTATTCCGTAAGTTTAAGTTCAGATGGTACAGTTGTGGCAATTGGTGCTCCGTTTAATGACGGAAATGGTAATTCTTCAGGACATGTAAGAGTTTATAATTTTACAACAGGTATAAAAGAAAATACATCAAATACAGAATTATGTGTTTTTCCCAATCCCACTACCGGAAAAATAACAATACAAGCAGAAAACATAATAGGAGTAGAGGTGATGGATATTACAGGAAAAACCATAAAATATACCGTCATTGCGAGCAAAGCGAAGCAATCTGCCCAAAATAATGAGATTGCCACGGGTTATCACCCTCGCAATGACGAGATAGATTTAAGTAATCAACCAAAAGGCATCTACATAATAAAAGTAACTACAAACAAAGGTGTTGTGGTAAGGAAAATTGTTTTGGAGTAAAGCAATACTACCGCAAACATCCTCACTTGTTGTATTATTTAATAAGATTCATTAAATCGAAAATATAACGTTCAACTCATTAAGTTTGAAACAATTTTTGTTGAAGGAAATTGTTCAAGAATGGTTTTTACAAATACTGTAATCGGAATTGATAATATCATACCCGGAATACCCCATATATAACCCCATAACATAAGCATTACCAATACTGTAATTATATTTATTGAAAAGGATTTGCCCATAAATATAGGTTCTAATATAGCTCCAAATAATACCTGAACAGCTATGATTGATAAGATAAAGAATAATAAGGTGCTTGATGAATCCATCTCAACAAAAGCAAACAAAGAAAGTGAAGTTGTTGCAACAATAGACCCCAGTAACTGAATAAAGTTAATAGCAAATGCAATAAGTCCCCAAAATATTGGAAAACTAACACCAAATAAAAAGCATAGAATTCCAAAACCAATTCCCGTAAGTAAACTAAGTATTAGTTTTACTTTTAAAAATTTAGCAACACTTTTTTCAATTACAATAAAAGTTTTTACAGAAGCGTATTTTTTCTTAAAAACAGTGCTCTCCATAACTCTTTGGATGTTAAGCGATCCAGCCAGTAACAGAATTAAAAAAAATACTGTCATTACTGTCATAGAAATAGTTCTTTTAACAAAACTAAAAGTTGTTCCAAAATTTTTATAAATCGTTTGAGTTACTTCTTTACTATGAGTAAAGTCATTTAATGTTTTGCTGTTACTTTCAAATCCAAAAAAGTTTCCAACAGGAATAATTATTTTATTTAATTTTGGTGACGCCTTATCCCAAAACTCAATACGGGAGCTCATAATTTCTTTACTAGACAATTGTACTAATTTTCCTGTAATTTTTAAGCCGCCTGCTATAATAATTATAACAATTAAGATTGATAATATCTTTGGTACTTTATGTTTAAAAAGCCAACGCATTAATGGCATAAATAACATTGCTATTAATGAAGCAAATACTAATGGTATAAAAATGAATGATAATATTTTTAAAAGATAAAAAATTAATGTGACAACAATTATTATAAGAATTTTTTTAATTGTCTTAATATCATTTAATTTATTTGAAATATCCATTTTTATATGGTATTAAATGGTTTTAATTTTAAACAAAAGTAACAAAATATATATTCCCGTTTACTAATTTTTTTTATCTTGCTTCATTATAAAACGATTTTTCTCCTTCATAGGTGGAGAATTAAAGGGGGCTTTTTTTAATTCTTTTTTCACTATTAAAATTAAATACATCATCTTTGTATCCTAAAATTATTAAACAAATAAATGAATTTTTTATATCCAAACTTTTTATGGGCATTATCGGCAATAGCCATACCTATAATAATTCATTTGTTTAATTTCCGCAAGTTTAAAACCATATATTTCAGCAATGTTACTTTTTTAAAAAACATAAAAGAGCAAACAAAATCAAAATCACAATTAAAACATTTATTGGTATTGCTGGCACGTATTCTCACTATTATTGCTTTGGTAATTGCATTTGCACAGCCATATATTCCTATTGACGCCAAAAAAACAATTAACTCACAAAATGTTGTTAGTATTTATATCGATAATTCATTTAGCATGGATGCCGAAAGTAGCTATGGCAAACTGCTTGAAGTAGCAAAAAGCAAAGCAAAAGAAATTGCCGATGCCTACAAACCAAGCACAAAATTTTTGCTTATAACTAACGATATGAAACCCGAGCATCAGCATTTTATTAATAAAGAACAACTGATAGATAATATATCGGCTATAGAAATAAGCCCCAATGTTAAAAGTATTGATAAAATTATAAGTCGTCAGTTCGATTTTATGGAACTAACAGAAAAAAGTTCACGTTCATTATATTTATTATCCGATTTTCAGAGAGCAAGCACTCACCTTAATTTGCAAAACCCCGATTCAACAACAAAAATAAATCTCATGCGGCTAAATGCCGAAAGGTCTAATAATTTATTTATCGATTCCTGTTGGTTCGAAATCCCTGCACGTAAATTTATGCAACAAGAAGAACTTTTTATAAAAATAATTAATATATCAGGCGAAAATTATCAGAATATTCCAATAAAACTCTATATAAACGATTCTTTAAAAACCCTTGGTAGCTTTAATATTGAAGCAAATTCTAATAAAACTGTTTCATTATTATATCAAAATACCCAGAAAGGAATTATTAACGGAAAAATTGAAATTACCGATTACCCTATAACTTTTGATAACACTTTTTATTTAAATTATTTAATAGCCGATAAAATAAAAGTTCTTACAATAAACAACAAAATATCAAACCCGTATTTCGATGCCCTGTTTAAAGAAGATAATTATATTGAACTTACAAATTACACTTTAAGCAACATTAATTATACTGCTTTTTCAGGATTTCAAACAATTATTATTAATGATTTAGATTCTGTTTCATCGGGATTAATGCAGGAATTACAAAATTTTGTTGAATATGGCGGTACTTTATTATTTGCTCCAAAAATTGATGGTAATATAAATTCCTATAATCAACTGTTAAAACTTTTATCGGCTGAAACAATAATAAAATTAGATACGCAGAAAACAAAAATTAAAAGTATAAACAAGGAAAATAACCTGTTTAAAAATACCTTTAAAAAGATTGATGAAAATGCCGACCTCCCATTTATTAAACAACATTTTGTGTTTTCAAAAACTGTGTCAAATAATACACAGGGAATTATTCACACCCGAAACAAAGATGCCATACTTAACTATACCACACACCAAAAAGGCAATGTTTATTGTTTGGCAATACCTGTAAATAGTGAAAGTTCAAATTTTCCTGAACACCCTTTGTTTGTCCCAATTGTTTACAATATTGTTTTAAACAGTAATCCCTCAAATTTTTTATATTATGTTATTGGTAATAATAATGCAATAGAACTTTCATACTATAATAAGAATAAAACAAGTAATTTTTCCATAGTAAATAATTTATTAAATGTAGATTTTACTCCTGATTTTAGGCTTGTAAATAACAATATTAATCTGTTTTTAAATAATGAAATTACTATTGCCGGTAATTATTTATTAAATTCTAATAATCTTTCTTTGTACGGACTTGCATTTAATTTCAACAGAAACGAATCTAATATGGAATGTTATAATAAAGATGAGCTTACAAGTCTATTTGCTAAAAATAAATTTAAAAACATTAACTTTCTTAATATTGATGATAAGTTTCTTACAAAAAGCATTGAAAGAATTAGTAAAGGAATACAATTGTGGAAATATTTTATTTTGCTGGCATTATTATTTATTTTGTTTGAAATTCTATTATTACGCTTGTGGCGATAATTCTTTTTAGCCCCGCTTTTTAAAACAGACAAATTTCATCTACCATTTTGGAAAATGCCAATATTTAACTATTATTGTACCTGAAATTATTTAAAATAAAAATGTCTGTTTTTCGATTTTATAAAGTATTACAAATAGTATTATTGTTACAGTTTTCAACTGTCGCATTTTCTCAATCAATTATTGATAGTCTTGAAAACCGATTGCAATCAGTATCTAAAACAGAAAAAGCAGAGGTATTAACATCTCTTTCTGCTGAATATTATTATACCGATCTGGATAAAAGTCTTCAATTTGCCGAAGAAGCATTAACATTATCAAAAGAATTGAAAGACAAAAAAGGAGAAGGAGATGCATTACATAGAAAAGGAAAAGCATTTAAAAAGAAAAATGAAAGAGAAAAAGCATTAGAGTTTTTTCAAAAAGCAGTAAAAATTCGCGAGCTAATTAATGATACTATTGGATTAGCAAGATCTTATAACAGTATTGGTGTTATTTATTACGAAAAAAGCGAGTATAAGCAGGCAGAAGAATATCAAAATAAGGCATTTAAAAAATATACCGAATACGGTGATGCAAAAGGCAGTGGATTTGCTCTAAATAATATTGGGAACATATATTTAGCATGGGGAAAATTTGAAAAAGCAATTACATATTTTCAAAAAGCAATAAAAATATTTGAAGAAGCGGATTTTAAAGCAGGAGTTGCCTCATGCTTAAACAATATTGGAAATATTAATAAAGACCTTGCAAATTATAATGATTTTGTAAAACTTGAAAAAGCAATTGAATATTATAATCAGGCATTAGGAATTCAAAAAGAAATTGAGAATGATTATGGTATAGCCGATTCGTACAATAATATTGGCATTGTGCATATTCAAATAGCTGCAGTTTATAAAGATAAAATTGATACACTCTCAAATATTGATTCTCTTTTAAATAAAGATAAAATTGAGGAACTTAATTTACAAATGAATAATAATTTTGATAAAGCAGTTGAATATCTGAAATTATGTCTTGATAAAAGGAGAAAAATTAATGATTTACAGGGGGAGGCAAGTGCATTAATAAATATTGGAGCAATATTTTCAAATAAAGAGGAAGATGAAGAAGCTTTAAATTATTTCTTTGAAGCACTTGAAATAAATAATGAGCTTGAGCAACCAATAGAAATTGCAACAACCCTTTATTATATAGGTCAATCATACATAAACTTGAAGCACTACAATGAAGCTAAAAGATATTTAAATAGAAGTAAAGAAATTGCAGAAAATATTAATACTAAAAAAATACGTGGTGCTGTTTATAATTCATTCTCTCAGGTTTTTGAGAAGCAAAATGATTTTGAAAATGCACTAACTTATTTTAAACAATATCATGCAATGTTTGATTCTTTAAATAGGGAAGAAAGCAATAAGGCAATTGAAGAAATGCAAACAAAATACGAAACAGATAAAAAAGAACAAGAAATATCTCTGCTTAATAAAGACAAAGAACTTAAAGAAACAAGAATAAAACAACAACGCTTATTAATTTATGTATTTATTGTAGTCCTTTTTATTATTGTTGGATTTATTATTCTTGTTTTTAGACAATATCAACAAAAGAAAAAAGCAAATAAAGAATTAGAATACAAAAACGAACTTATAACTCATCAAAAGCAAGAAATTACAGATAGTATTTTATATGCAAGAAGAATTCAAACTGCAATTTTGCCTCCCGGAGATTATATTAAAAATATTTTTCCGGAGAGATTTATATTTTTTAAACCTCGTGATATTGTTTCCGGAGATTTTTATTGGGTAAAGGAACTAAAAGATCAAGATACTGTTATTATAACAGCTGCTGATTGCACTGGGCATGGCGTTCCCGGAGCGTTTATGAGTATGCTTGGTATAGCATTTCTAAATGAGATTGTAAATAAACCAGAAGTAAGTACAGCAGCATCAATACTTGGTCATTTGAGAGATACTGTAATAACCTCATTGCATCAAACCGGGAAATTTGGTGAAGCACAAGATGGAATGGACATAGCTTTATGTGCAATAAACTTTAAAACAAAAGTATTGGAATTTGCTGGAGCCAACAATCCCATATACTATGTTAGAAATAATGAATTTAATGAGATTAAAGGAGATAAAATGCCAATAGGTATTCACCTTAGGTCCGAAGAAGAATTTACAAATCATAAAATTCAATTACAAAAAGACGACTGTATTTATATTTTTTCTGATGGTTTCCCTGATCAGTTTGGCGGACCAAAAGCAAAAAAATTCAAATACAAACCATTTAAAGAACTGCTTCTAAAAATACATAATCTTCCTATGGCAGAACAAGAACAAATATTAGATGATACTTTTAATGAATGGAAAGGAGATTTAGAACAAATTGATGACATTATTGTTATTGGTATTAAAATTACTTAATCATGGCAAAAAAGAAACTATCATATAACGAGTCTTTAAGTGAAATTGAAGAAATTCTTCAAAAAATTGAAAACGATGATTTAGATGTTGACAAGTTATCAGAAAATGTTTTAAGAGCAACAGAGTTATTAAAGCTTTGCAAGCAAAAACTTACTAAAACAGAAAGCGATATTGAAAAAATATTATCCGACATCGAAAGCAATATAGATTAATCAATTTTAGGTTCAATTTTTGCATTTAAGAATGAAAAACTAAATTGTTAAACTCCAAAGAAATACAAACTCTAACAGATAGTCAACTAGTTGAGAGCTACAAGCAAACTGTTGATTATAATCATATTGGAGAGTTATATCAAAGACATACACAATTTGTATTTGCAGTTTGCATGAAATATCTTAAAAACGAAGATAAATGCAGAGATGCTGTAATGGAGATATTTGAAAAACTTATTGACGACCTTGTAAAATTTGACATCGAAAATTTTAAACCATGGTTACATACTGTTACAAAAAATCATTGTCTTCTTTCAATTCGTAGTGAAGGTTATAAAAACAAGTTTGAAACTCGATATAAAAAAGAAGTGGAAAGTTTTGTGGAAAATGAAGATGATTTGTATCTTTTTAATGAAAACGAAAAACAAGAAGAATTTAGCACATTAAATGATGCTGTAAATGAATTGAATAACGAACAGAAAGAATGTATTGAACTTTTTTATTTAAAAGAAAAATCGTACAATGAAGTTGCAGATATTACTGGTTATTCAATGAAACAAGTAAAAAGTTATATTCAAAATGGAAAAAGAAATTTGAAACAGTATTTAATTAAAAATCAAAACATTAATATTATAACAATTATTATGTTTTTAATTCTGTTTAATATTTAGAAATAATGGAGAGCAAGCTAAAAAATATCTTTTCTAAATCAGAATGTGTTTCTTCAGAGACATTAAAAAGCTATGTGGATAAAAAGCTTTCACAAAAGGAAATGCATATGGTTGAAATGCACGTTTCAGAATGTGAGATGTGTTCTGATGAATTAGAAGGTTTGCTATTTATTAATGATAATACAAAACTAAATCATATAGTTGAAAACTTAAATGAAAAAGTTAGAATTAGAGTTGACGAACTAAACAATTCTAAAAAAAAGAGATGGCTGCCCCTGATGCTTAGATTAAGTGCTGCTGTTCTTATTTTACTGACTATAAGTACAGTTGTTTATGTAAGCTATTTTAAAGATAAGGAACTTAATAATGTAATTTCCGAAAACATTAAAAAAGAAGAATCAAACTCACCTGAAACAAACCAACAAACTGCGTATGACAGTATTATTGTTACAGGAAAATTTGGAAAAGGTACTGGAGGAGAAGATACTGGTATCCGTGATGAAACTATTTCAACAAAAACAGAAAAGATTTTGCAGGAGCAAAAAAGTCTTGTTGCAGGAAGTAGTAGTGGTACAACAACAATAGATATTCTCGAAGACCAAATGGATTTTAGAACTACTGTATTTTATGATAGTGATGATTCTGAAAAAGCACAAGCAGAAAAAATGGATGCTGTGGAAGAAATGGATGCTGTGGAAGATGAAGAAAATGGTGTAAATTTTTGGCAAGATGTTAGTGGAGAAAAAGATGAGGATGAAAAAAGAAGTGATATTGATATGCTTTCTAAGGACAAAACAAGTTTAAAACTTGATTTAGAAATAGCAGAAATAACAATTGCAAATGATGATATTAGCAAAAATACAGAAGTAATAGCAGATGAGATTGCTCAATTAGCAACAGGACGAGGTGTTGATAGAAAAGTAAATGAAAAAATTGAGTTATTAGAAGAAGAAAAAAGTTACAAAAATAATAGGATTGAAAAGAAAGAAAGGGATCGTAAAAATAAGGATAGGAATAAAGCTCCCAGTAGCAAAACTAAAGCTGCCGGTGCTTTAGAATTATCTAATTCGCAAAACAGTAGTCTTGATACTAATCAGCCGGTAAATGTAGATGGAGCTGTTTTTGGAGGTATTGATAGTTCATATGCTATATCTACTGCAAGTGTTAAAAAAGGAGAGGGAAAATCATTTTACAATTTAGCAATGATTGAATTTAACGCAGGAAATCACAAAAAAGCTATTTCACTTTTTGAAAAAGAAATTAAGTTAGATGCCCAGCATTACAATGCTTTGTATTATTCTGCTATTTCTTATTTGAATATTAAAAACCCTGAGAAAGCAATAATTAATTTAGATAAAGTATTAATGATATCAGATGGTGAATTTTATAATTCATCTAAATGGTACAAAGCAAAAGCCCTGATATTAAATGATAAACCGGAGCCGGCAAAAGTTCTCTTACGCGAAATTATTAATAGTAATGATACTTTTAAGGAACAAGCAACAGAAATGCTTGAGGAATTGGAATAAGTATTTACATACAACTATCAGTATATTTTCTACCTGCTTTTAATGCTTTTAAATTAATATTTACAATATCATCTCCTTTTCTTTCAAAGATTGATTTAATTCCTTTTTCAAAACTTTCAAATTTCATATCAATAAATGGAGATGCTGCTCCAAGCATTACAATATTTGAAGCTCTTTTAGAACCTGCATCAGTTGCAATATTGTCAGCATCTATTAAAATATGATTTTTTTGTTTTTTAATCTCGTCTATTAATTTTTCAGTATCAGGATAGTTATTAATATTTATAAATGGGGTAATATTTGTAACCAGCCAACCATTATTTGATAAATATGGGAGATATCTTAAAGATTCCATTGGCTCTATAGATAGGATTAAATCTGCACTGCCAAGACCAATCAAATCTGAAGCTATTGGTTTATCAGAAACTCTTAAATGAGATTGAACATCTCCACCTCTCTGACTCATTCCATGAACTTCAGACTGTTTTAGATGGAAACTATCATCAAGAGCTGCAGTTCCAATAATTGCAGCTATTGTTAATATTCCTTGACCTCCTACACCTGCTAATATTATATCAGTTTTCATTTGTTTAAATTTTTAATTGTAAAAAATTATTTAAGTCCCAATTCCTTTAATTGTGTTGCTAATTTTTTATTTTTCATTGTTTGAATACATTGTCTGCGTGGTATAATAACAGATACTCCATTATATTTAAGTTCTTCTTTCATTATTTTTACCATTTCATCATGATTTCTTTTCAGAGGGGTAAATATTCTTATATGTTCAGGTTCAACGCCAATTCCCTCACATATTTTCTCTAACTTACCAAGCCCAGCAGAATCTTGCCCACCAGTCATTCCTGTAGTAAAATTGTCAGATATTATTACCATAATTTTAGATTTACTATTAACAGCATCTAATAAGCCTGTCATTCCTGAATGAGTAAATGTAGAATCACCAATAACAGAAACAGCAGGAGTAAGTCCTGCATCTGCAGCTCCTTTTGCCATAGTTATTGATGCCCCCATATCAACACAAGAGTTAATAGCATTATACGGAGGTAAAGCTCCTAATGTATAACATCCTATATCAGAAAAAACTCTACCCTCAGTATAGTCTTTTAAAGCTTCGATTAGAGCATTATAGGCATCAATGTGACCACAGCCCTGACACATTGCAGGTGGTCTTCCGGAAACTATATCAGGAATATCACTTCCAACATATTGTTCTAATCCAATTGCTTTTGCAACAATATTGGGATTTAATTCTCCATCTCTTGGTAAGCTTCCGTCTAATCGTCCTTTTACTTTTTCTTTTTCAAGTAAACCTTTTAATGATTCTTCAACTAATGGATATCCATCCTCTAAAACCAATATTTCATCAGTTTCTTCAGATAATTTTTTAATATGTTTTTTTGGCAAAGGATATTGCCCAATTTTAACAACAGGATAAGGAATTCCTTCAGGGAAATTTTCCATAAGATAATTGTATGCCAATCCACATGCAATAACTCCTAAACTTTTATCTTTACCATCAAAATACTCGTTGTATTTAGAATTTTCTGATTCGGTATTAAAATTTTTCTGATTATTTAATAAAAATTTATAGTTTTTTCTGGCAATAGCAGGTAACAATACAAATTGACGAGGATTTTCTGGAAGACTAATTTCTTTTTGACTTTTGACTTCAAATCTTTCAATCCCAGCTCTTGAATGTGCAAGTCTTGTAGTAATTCTTAACATTACAGGAACTTTGTATTTTTCTGAAAAATCAAAAGCTTTATAAGCCATTTCATAAGCTTCAACTTGATTTGAAGGTTCTAAAATCGGTATTAAAGCAAATTTACCATAAAATCTTGAGTCTTGCTCATTCTGTGACGAGTGCATTGAAGGATCATCAGCGACAACAATAACTAAACCTCCATTAACACCTGTAATAGCAGAGTTAATAAATGCATCTGCAGCAACATTTAAACCAACATGTTTCATTGCAACCATTGCTCGTTTTCCGGCATAAGACATTCCAAGAGCTGATTCCATTGAAGTTTTTTCATTGGCAGACCATTTCATTTGGATATTTCTTTCACTAGCCATTTTTGAATGCTGAATAAACTCCATGATCTCTGTTGAAGGAGTTCCCGGATAAGCATACATTCCTGATATTCCTGCATCAATTGCACCCTGTGCAATTGCCTCATCACCTAATAATAATATCTTTTGCATCTATGTTTAAATTTTAATATTCAATTGTCAATTAAATTACCTCAAAGGTAAAATATAATATTTAATTTTAAAACACGTTTTATAACAGTTTTTGAGTTAAACCAAATTAATTGTATTATTGTATTTTTATTGCTTTAAATTTTAACATTATAGACAGATGAAAATAAATTTCACAAAAGACCTTTTACCACATATAGTGGCCATTATTTTATTTCTTAGTATTTCGTTCGCATATTTTTCTCCTGTTTTAAAAGACAAGGTAATAAAACAATCGGATGTAATTAACATTCTTGGTATGTCAAAGGAAATAGTTGACTATAGGGAAAAAACCGGTGAAGAAGCTTTGTGGTCTAATAATATGTTTGGCGGAATGCCGGCATATCTGACAACAGTTAGGTATAATAAAAATTTATTTAAACCTGTTCATGCTATTTTAAATCTTAATCATACAAAACCTGTTAATTATGTTTTTTTGTGTCTGTTTGGTTTTTACATAGCGCTTTTATTATTTAGAGTTAATCCATGGTTAAGTATTGCAGGGGCGATTGCATTTGCGTTTTCGTCTTACTTTTTTGCATTAATAGAGGCCGGACACATGACAAAGATAGTGGCAATAGGATATTTGCCACCTATTATTGCCGGTATTTATTATGCATATAATAGAAAAATACTGCTTGGAGCAATAATCGCAGGAATATTTGTTGCTCTTCAAGTAATTGTAAATCACCTTCAAATTACGTATTACACCGCATTAATTATTCTTGTTTTAGTAATATTTCAATTTATTAATGATATAAGAAAAAAAGAAATTAAAAGATTTTTTAAAGCTTCAGCCGCTTTGATTGTTGTAACAATTTTTGCCGTTGGAGTAAACTTTGGCAGCCTTTATTTAACTTATGACTATGGCAAGGATTCTACGCGTAGTAAGTCTGAATTAACAAATAATATTACTAACAAAACTTCCGGTTTGGATAAAGATTATATTACAGCATGGAGTTATGGGAAAGCTGAAACTTTTACTTTATTTATTCCGAATGTTGTAGGGGGTGCATCGGGAGGTGAACTTGATGAAGATTCCGAAACATATAAATATTTTAAAAATATATATGGACAAGGGCAAGCAAAACAAATAATAAAATCAGTGCCTTTGTATTGGGGTCCACAGCCATTTACTTCAGGTCCTGTTTATGTTGGTGCAATTGTATTTTTTCTTTTTGTATTAGGAATGTTTGTTTTAAAGGGACATTTGCGTTGGTGGTTGTTTGCTACAACTTTACTTGCAATTACTCTTGCATGGGGCAAAAACTTTATGTGGCTAACAGATCTGTTTATTGATTATTTTCCAGGATACAACAAATTTAGAGATGTAACAACTATGCTTATTGTTGTTGAATTTACCATCCCATTACTGGGTATAATTGCATTACATAAAATTATTAATGGTGAAGTTTCAAAAGAAAAACTTAAAAAAGCATTATTCAAATCTCTTGGAATTGTTGGCGGTTTTGCATTAATATTTGCAGTAATGCCCGGAGTATTTTTCAGCTTTGAAGGACTCAATGATGCTCATTATGCAAGCCAAGGTTTTCCAATGGATGAATTAATGGCTGACAGGCAAAGTTTGTTGCAAGCAGATGCTTTTAGGTCTTTAGTTTTCATTTTAATTGGTGCAGCATTGATATTTGCTTTTTATCTCGGGAAAATTAAAAAATCCGTTTTATATGTTCTATTTGCTTTTTTATTTTTAGCAGATATGTGGACAATAAATAAAAGATATTTGAATGATGAAAACTTTGTGCCAAAAAAAGAAATGAAAACTCCTTATCATGCTTCTCAGGCAGACAAATTTATCATGCAAGACAAAGATCTTTATTACCGGGTTTTAAATGCGGCGGTCAGGCCTGACCCATTTAGAGATGCGAGCACATCATATTTTCATAAATCAATTGGTGGATACCATGGTGCAAAAATGAAAAGATATCAGGAGTTGATTGATTTTCATATTGGCAAAAACAATATGAAAGTACTTGATATGCTAAATACAAAGTATATTATTATTCCTACAGAAGATCAAGGTCCTGTTCCGCAACAAAACCCTAATGCATTAGGAAATGCATGGTTTGTAGAAAAATATAAAATTGTAGAAAATGCTGACGAGGAAATTGTTGCACTAAATGATTTTGATCCTGCCAGTGAAGCAATAGTTGATAAACGCTTCAATAATGAGCTAAAAGGATTTGTTTTTAAAGAAGATTCTTTGGCTAATATTGTGCTTACTGAATATAAACCCAACTATTTAAAATATGAATCAAATGCTAAAACTGAGCAATTGGCAGTATTTTCAGATATATATTATAGTAAAGGATGGGATGCTTATGTAGATGGAAAATTAACACCGCATTTTAGAACAAACTATGTTTTAAGAGCTATGAGAGTTCCTGCCGGTAATCATACAATTGAGTATAAATTTGAGCCTAAAATGTATTATATTGGGGAAAATATTTCTCTCGTAAGTTCATTAGTTTTAATATTAATGTTTTTGGGAATTATTTATATAGAAATAAAAAACAATTATTTTAAAAAGCTTAAAGACGAAGAGCAATAATTCTTTAAAAATGAATACAGATTGAAATATGACTTAATGGTCCAAATTCAGTATTAAAGCCACTTTCATCTATTTTTTCATCACTTGAGTTTGATGAACCACCATAAGAAAAAGAACTGTATTTATACTTGGTTGTACCTTTATAGAAAAGACAGGAAATTTTTGTTTCAATACCAAATGAGATTGATTCTGAAACATAATATTTTATTCCAATAACAGGTGCAAAACCATAGCTTGTTCTTTTAGATTTATTTTCACTTTTTGATGTTGTATTATAAAGGGGATCTAAAGTGTATACTTGTTCACTTTCTGATTTTAATTTAAAATCGTGTAATTTAAATATACCATCAATACCATAGTAGAATTGAACATGTTTCATGTTTTTATGAAATTCATATCCAAAATTAATATTTCCGTACATATATGAATATTCATCTTCGCTTGTTCTTATATATGGATAGTCATCGTCATCTTCGAAATCTTGTTTTGCCTTATCATAGCTCCCTCCGAGACTAAGTCTTAAAGCACCTTTCGTAAAATGATATTTATATCCAATTCCATAAATTGGTTGACTTTGTAATAATTGCAAATAATACAAATCATCGTAATCATAATAGTAATAATAATATGGCCACATGGTAAATTCCTGTTTTGTAAGAATATTAGAGAAATAAATACTCACTTCATGTTTATTTGTAAATAAACTTTCTTTTTCTTCAGTTTCTTCTTGAGAAAATAAAGTAATTGAAAAACAAAATAATACGAGATACAGAATGTAATTTTTCATACGAATAAAATTTAATTATTTTTATTTTTCCCAAAGTTAAACAAAATATTTAGTAATTTAATATAAACTGTAAGAGTTTGTTATTGTGAGAAATAGTGTAAATTATTTCCTTAATGAAGGATTTAATTGATAAGCTTTGTTAAGGGCTATTTCTGCATTTTTTTCATCACCCATACTTTGGTATGTAATGCCAAGGAAATAATATGCTTGTGATTTAGAAGGATTATATTCTATACAAAGCTTAAAGTTTTCAATTGCTTTTTCAAATTGTTGTAAGGTTCCATAAACGCTACCAAGATTATAGTAAGCGTCTGCATACCGGGGGTTGAGTTCAACAGCTTTATGGTAAACCTCTAAAGCTTTTTCATAATTTCCTGTTTCGAAATATATAATTCCCATATTGTTGAAGGCAATGGGTTTATTTGGGTTTAGCTTAATAGCTTGATCGTAAAATTCCAATGCTTCTTTTTTTAGCCCTTTGCGAAAATGTGCCAATCCTAACTGATCATAAGCATCGGCATATTGTGGATATATTTTAGCTGCTGTTTTAAATTCATTAATTGACATATCAAGAAATTTAATTCTTTCCTGTTCGTTTTTGGCTTCTAAAGATTTATCTTTCATAAGCGATAATCCATAATAATATCGCATGTGGGCACTATTTGGAGAATTTACAACATCTGCCTCATAAAGAGAAAAATTACTTTGCCAGTCTTTATTCCTGTTAATAGTTTTAAAAGAATAAAATATTGTAATAAATACTACAATTAAAAGAATAATTGAATTTGATCTAAAAAACCCTGAGAGTTTATTAAAATCCTTATAGCCAGTATCTTTTTTAAATAATTTAACAATAATAAAACTAATTACGATAATAAATCCGAGTGAAGAAAAATATAAAAATCTTTCTGCAAATGAAGAACCAATTGTAATAAACAGATTACTATATATTGACATGGATATTAAGTAAAATAATATTCCAAAAGCAACAATATTTTTCTTTTTAAATTTTATAACAGCAAATGCTCCTGCTCCTATATATATTAATAATGAGATTATAGCTTTTAAACTTGAAAACGAAACTATAGGAATTTGATTATATGAATAATCGGCAACTAAAGTATTTGGATAAATTAATTTTAAAAGATATTTGCCAAGAATAACAAACGAAGTTGCAGTTTTACTTTGTGTATCTTTAGCCGCAACCAGTAAATTGTCAATAACTGAAACATCTTCGGCGCCAACCTGACCTATTATCTTTTTTCTTAATAGCAGATAGGCAATAGCAGGTATTAGAAAAAAAAGTGAAATTTTCAAGTTCTTTTTTAACGAAACATCTGTAAAAAAATAGATTAACAAAGGAATTACAGCCAATATTGTAATAACTCCTTCTTTTGATATAAAAGCAAGAAAATATAGTAATAGCGAAACCACTAAATATAAAATTTTATTATTTTTCAAATAAGTCCACATTAAATTTATTGAAAGCAGTATAAAGAAAAAGGACATTATTTCATCTCTGCTTTTAATATTTGCAACTACTTCGGTATGAATTGGGTGAGCTATAAACAGGAAACTAATTATAAAAGGTAAGATGATATTATACTTTTTAAATATTTTTGATAATGTAAAAAAGAGCAATAATCCTGTTAAAGCATAAAACAGAACATTTATAAAATGTCCTAGAAATGGATTATCTTCCGATAATTGCCACTCAATAGCAAACATTATTAGTGATAAAGGTCTGTAAACACTACCCTGTTTATTCCAATATCCATATCTGTATGATGTTTTTAAGATTGTTGGAATTCCTTCAATACCTTGTTTTACAACCCAATTTTCTTTTATTACCGAATAATCGTCTAAAACATATTCATGCTTAAGAGTATTGGAATAAAGCAGAAAACCTATTATGGCAATTAAAACACCTAATATCAATTTGTTTTTTTTGCTTATAATAACAGGTTTTACAACTTTTTTATGAGTTTTATGTTTTTTCATTGCTGAACAAAAATAGCAAAACATTTTATTATTTTAGATGTTCTTTTAAAATTTTAAAAACACTATTTGTATCTTTGGTGCTTTATTTATTTGATTTTGAAATAAGAAAACATATGAAACTATATAGTATTGAAACAGGTAATTTTAAGTTAGATGGTGGAGCAATGTTTGGAGTTGTTCCTAAGTCAATATGGAATAAAATGTATCCTGCCGATGAAAATAATATGATAAAAATTGCATTACGTTCATTACTTGTTGTTGACGGAGACAGAAAAATATTAATAGATAGCGGACTTGGAGATAAACATGGTGAAAAGTTCTTAAGTCATTATTATCTTGATAACAATACAAGTTTAGAAAAATCATTAAGTGCTGTTGGCTATTCTACTGATGATATTACTGATAATATTTTATCTCATTTACATTTTGATCATTGTGGTGGAAGTGTTAAATATAATGAAGACAAAACAAAGCTTGTACCCACCTTTAAAAATGCAACATATTGGGTAAGCAGAAAGCAATGGAATTCTGCTCTTAATCCTAATAGAAGAGAAGTAGCCTCTTATTTTAATGACAATTATGTGCCATTAAAAGAACATGGTCAATTACAATTGATTGATGAAGATAGTAAGTTATTCCCAAATTTATATGTAAAAATTTATAGCGGACATACTGAAGGGCAAATTATTCCGTTTATAAAAACTGAAGAAAGTGGACAGGATAAAAGTACTGTGGTTTTTATGGCAGACTTAATACCATTTACAACACATTTACATTTACCATTCATAATGAGTTATGATATAAGTCCAATTTTGTCGTTAAAAGAGAATGAAACATTTTTGGAAGAAGCAGTTGCCGGAAATTATATTTTATTTTTTCAGCATGATATTTATAATGAATGTTGTACTGTTCACAAAACTGAAAAAGGTTACAGAGCAAAAGAAATTTTTAAATTAAGTGATAAATTTAATTAGGCAATTACATTCGTAATTAGATTATGATAAAGAGATTTTCCATAATTATTTTAATTCTATTTGTCTCCTTTTTGGGATGTGAAAAAGACCAATTAGGGATTTTTACTAAAAAGAATAGACTTACTCAAAGTAAATGGAGAATTAAAACATTTATTAATAACTCATCAAATAACGTTTTCAATGCAGGTAATCTTCAATATAAGTTTGAGGATAACGGAGACTATATTGTTACTGACGAAGATTTAAGACAGCATTATTCTACATGGGAGTTTGTTGAAAATGGCGAATATATTAGGATAGGTAATAACACTTTTAAAGTAAAAATTATCAGCAACAGATTGCTTGGTTTAAGATATGGAGATGTTGAAATCTTTTATGTACCGGTAAATTAATTTGCCAAAACATAATAATTTTATTGTGTTTCAATACTTATTGCTTTTCCGGTTTCATTCCATTCAATTTTTCTAACAACTTCTCCATTTTTATAAAATCCTTCAAATCTTTTGTCTCCGTTTTTATACCATGCAGTAAAAATGCCTTCTTCAATTCCATTAATAAATGTACGTTGAAGCATTTTTTCACCATTATTGTACCACCATGTTTCTATTCCGTTTTTTAAGCCTTTTTTGTAGTTTTTAGTAATATAAATATAGCCGTTTTCGTTCCAGTAATTCCATTTTCCTTCTTCCAGATCGTTTATAACTTCACCTTTGCGGTCTTTTTTGCCACTTTCTTTCCAATATACCCATGTGCCATAAGCTGCTCCATCTTTATAGTTGCCTTTTGCATGCAGTTTACCTGTTTTATGCCACCATCTCCATTCGTTTTCCAAAACTCCTTCATAGTAATTACCCTTACATTCTAATTGTCCGTTTTTGTGCCATTTTTTAAATAGTCCGTTTTCCATACCATCAAGAATGGTTTTTTCATGCATTTTTTTACCGTTGTTATGGTATCCTACACATTTTCCTGAAAACGGACTTGTATCATTGGGCAAATAATACAGATAATTGGTTTTTTCAATAAGGTCAATGCAATTTACTTCTTGACCATAGCAGAATAATGGTGCTGTGAAAATTAATATTATTGATATTTTAATTATTCTTATCATTGAAATATTTGCAAAGATTTTTTATTCCACATTCGTCACACTTTGGTTTTCTGGCAGTACAAACATATCTGCCATGTAATATTAACCAATGATGTGCAATATGCAACAATTCTTTGGGAATATGTTTTACTAATTGCATTTCTGTTGCCAAAGGTGTTTTTGCATTTTTAGTTAAGCCAATTCTTGCAGAAACTCTAAAAACATGAGTGTCAACAGCAAGAGCAGGTTTGTTGTATGCTACCGAAACAACTACATTTGCTGTTTTACGTCCAACTCCCGGAAGTTTTTGCAATTGGTCAATATCATCGGGAACACGACTGTTAAAATCCGACACAAGCATTTTTGCCATTCCCGAAAGGTGTTTTGCTTTGTTGTTTGGATAAGAACAGCTTTTAATAAATTCATAAATATCTTCAATTTTAGCCTTCGATAATTTAATGGCAGTAGAATATTTTTTAAAAAAAGGCGGCGTTATAATATTTACACGTTTATCGGTACATTGTGCAGAAAGTATTACGGCAACAATTAATTGATATGGATCTTTGTAATGTAATTCTGTTTCGGCAATTGCTTGGTGTTGCTGAAAATATGAAATTACTTTTTCGAAACGTTCTTTTAAATCCATGTTTAATTCATAATCTGGGTTAAAATTAATATATTCATTTTAACTTTGAAGAAAATAAATAAACATTTTTTAAACCATGATAAGTTATATTCAGGCAGAAAATATTTCAAAATCGTTTGGTAATTTATTATTGTTTGAAAATATTTCTTTTAGCATTCATAAAAATCAAAAACTTGCATTGATAGCAAAAAATGGTGCAGGCAAAACTTCTCTTTTAAATATACTGGCAGGAAAAGATACTGCCGACAATGGCAAAATAACTTTAAAGAACGATATTACTATTGGGTATTTAGAGCAAGATCCGTATGTTGATGATAACAAAACTGTTTTGGAAGAGGTTTTTACATCATCAAATAAAATTGTAAATACTATAAAGGATTATAATAATGCAATAAAAAACGATGATAAAGAATTGCTGCAAACTGTAATGGAACAGATGGACAGTTTAAATGCATGGGATTATGAGGTAAAAGTAAAACAAATACTTGCCGAGCTTAAAATAACAGAATACGATGTAAAGATAGGGCAGTTATCGGGTGGGCAGAAAAAGAGGGTTGCACTTGCAAATGTTCTTATTAATAAACCCGATATTTTAATACTCGATGAGCCTACAAATCATCTTGACCTTGATATGATAGAATGGCTTGAGAATTTTCTGATGAATATGAAAAGCTCATTGCTAATGGTTACTCACGACAGATATTTTCTTGATTGTGTGTGTAGCGATATTATCGAGCTTGACGATAAAAAAATGTATCATTATAAAGGAAACTATTCTTATAGTTTGGAAAAGCGCGATGCAAGAATTCATAATTTTAATTCTGAAGTTGATAAGGCACGAAATATATTAAAAAGAGAGCTTGTATGGATGAATACTTCGCCAAGAGCGCGTACTACAAAATCGAAATCTAGAATTGAGGCATTTTATGATATAGAATCAGCAGCAGCTTTTAAAAAGCATGATGTGAAAGTGAAAATTGATGTGCGATCTGCCAGACTTGGAAAAAAAGTGCTGGTTTTGAATTATATTAATAAGAACTTTGGCGATAATGTAATTCTAAAAGATTTTAATTATACTTTTAGTAAAAACGAAAAAATTGGAATAATTGGCAAAAATGGAACGGGTAAAACTACTTTGCTAAATATTATTAATCAGGACCTAAAATACGATAGTGGCAAATATGACCTTGGCGAAACGGTGGTATTTGGTTATTACAGGCAGGAAATAATGAAATTTAAGCCGGAGCATAGGGTTATTGATGTTATTAAAGAAATTGCCGAAGTGGTTACACTGGGCGATGGAAAAAAGTTTTCGGCTTCGCAGTTTTTGCAGTATTTTCTTTTTACTCCCGAAATGCAATATACCAAAGTTGAAAAACTTAGCGGGGGCGAAAAACGCAGGCTGTATCTTATGACCGTGCTTATGCAGAATCCCAATTTCTTGATACTTGACGAGCCAACAAACGATCTCGATATTTTAACTCTTAATGTGCTTGAAGATTATTTAATGAATTTTCCGGGTTGTTTGCTAATCGTTTCGCACGACCGTTATTTTATGGATAAAATAGTAGAACATGTTTTTGTTTTTGATGGCAATGGTGTGGTAAAAGATTTTCCGGGCAATTATTCTATTTATAGAAATAAAAAGAATAAAATGCTAAAATATAAAAGCAATACTGAAAACAAAATTAAGACAAACAAACCCGAAAAACCAAAACCGATAACCGAAAGATTATCGTACAATGAAAAGTACGAAATGGAACAAATAGAAAAAGAACTTAAAACTCTGGAAAAACAAAAAACCGAACAGGAACAGCTTATAAACTCAGGAACTTTAAACTCTAAACAACTTATTGAAAAATCGAAGGAGTTTGGCAACACAATTAATAGTATTGAGACTAAGGAACTGCGATGGCTAGAGCTTAGCGAGAAGAAATAGAGTAAGCTAATTTTTAATTTATTTCTTGCCAACCAATTGTTGAGCAACGGCAACCAATCACTGAACGACGGCAACCAGTCATTGAATGGGCACATTCAGTCATTGAGTACGCCCCTTCAGTCATTGAATGGGCACATTCAGTCGTTGAGTACGCCCCTTCAGTCGTTGAATGGGCACATTCAGTCGTTGAGTACGCCCCTTTAGTCATTGAATGGGCACATTCAGTCGTTGAGTACGCCCCTTTAGTCATTGAATGGGCACATTCAGTCGTTGAGTACGCCCCTTTAGTCATTGAATGGGCACATTCAGTCGTTGAGTAC
>Ga0208648_1000849_pt1 | contig 28229 bp, 27 predicted proteins | sample AntAceMetag02UKL_FD_184772 | JGI IMG/M metagenome (GOLD analysis project Ga0208648, IMG submission 184772) | Saline lake microbial communities from Ace Lake, Antarctica - Antarctic Ace Lake Metagenome 02UKL (SPAdes) (version 2) | ecosystem: Environmental > Aquatic > Non-marine Saline and...
ATTGTTAGTTTGAATAAGGCGATAAAGCTTAATCCTAAACTTGCAGGCTCATATAGCGGACTAGGGCAATGCTATTTCAAAAACAAAGATTATAAAAACGCCAGTCTTAATTTTAAAAAGCTGACAGGGCTTACTCCCGGATCCGCGTGGGCGCATCATATGTTAGGGACATGCCTCTTAAGAAACGGTGAGAATGCCTTGGCCATTGTTAGTTTGAATAAGGCGATAAAGCTTAATCCTAAACTTGCAGGCTCATATAGCGGACTAGGGCAATGCTATTTCAAAAACAAAGATTATAAAAACGCCAGTCTTAATTTTAAAAAGCTGACAGAGCTTACTCCCGGATCCGCGTGGGCGCATCATATGTTAGGGACATGCCTTTTAAGAAACGGTGAGAATGCTTTGGCCATTGCTAGTTTTAATAAGGCGATAAGGCTTAATCCTAAACTTGCAGGCGCGCATGCCGGGCTGAAAGCGGCTCTCGCAGCGGGAGCGGCGGCAAAACAGCCGTTAACCGAGAAACCAAAAAAGGCCCTGATAACTGATTCCAAAGAGTATGTCGCTCGTGCACTCAAGTCTTCATTGCACGCGCCGCGTAGATCGACTGACATAGAAACTGAAACAGCTGATGAAACTGCCGAAAAATTTACTGAAAAGATAGAAATAGATATGCGAACTGATTATCAAACAGACAATCGCTACCTATACGGCCCGGATCAACGGCAGTCACAAACACGCGATTCTATGACAGGTGGAGCGCAACGGATGACTCCGACTTCGTTAGATAATCACTAACCCATAAAAATATTGATAGCAGTTGCGGTCCGCAAGTAACGCGGACTGCAACGAAAATTAGGTTCTTTCGTGAATAACTTGGAAACATTTAACAAATTTTCGGATTTAACAGCCCGTAATGTTGATGTATCTTTAAGCAAAAATAATCAACATCTTTATAGCCATATGCCATCCGTTTAAGTCTTTTTATTTTATTATTAAATCCTTCGGATATTGCCGAACTTATTTTCTTTCTAAACCAGTTTAGAATATATTGCATTTTATCCGTAAAGCTTTGAGCGAGAGATTTAAAAACATCGATAGTGCTATCAAAGGCTTCATCAATCCGTCCATCCAAATATTTCTTAGCCTCGTCCTCATCCTTGCGCATGTATACGTTCAAAAAGCTTTCCTTCAATAACATTGCCTTGTAATAAGAGGAAGGGGAAATAATGAAAACTATAAAATTGATTTTTGGAGCATGCTTATTGAGCGTTTTTCTTTGTACCTTATCGGTACGTGCAGATGCTACGTTGTTACACGAATTTGATGGAAGTGTAACTGATGGAAGACAGCCTCAAGCTGATTTAACGCTGATTGGCAACACGATGTATAGCATGACGGGTTGGGGGGGGGCGAACAATAAAGGAACAATTTTTAGTGTTGATACTAATGGAAGTAATTTTACATTATTGCATTCATTAAATGTTGCAAATCTTATCTTTAAGTCCTTCCTGCAACATAATTTAACAGAAAAACGATAATTTATAATGATTTTTCTGCATTTATTTGCTATATTATCCGCTTTCCACTTAGCCACAAAGCCGTGGCATTATTTTATGATATGTTGTTTCCAATGGGGTTGTTATGGTTTTACATGATTATGGTTATGTAGGTATCTTTTTTCTTGCTGGAGTCGCGCTTGCTCTTGCAGCGTTGGTGACGGCATGGATTTTACGGCCAAATAAACCGAATCCCGTTAAATTATCCCCTTATGAATGCGGTGAGATAGTAAAAGGTAGTGGTTGGCTTCAGTTTAATGTGCGGTTTTATCTTATCGCACTTATATTCGTTGTTTTTGATATAGAAGCATTGTTTCTCGTTCCGTGGGTATATGCATTTAAATACATGGGAATCGTAGGATATGTTGAAATGATGATCTTTATTGCGATACTGTTTGTCGGGTTGGCGTATGCGTGGAGAAAAGGAGCATTGGAATGGCATTAATAAATAAGGTTCCTATTGTACTGGAAAAAGTACCTGGTGGGGATTTTCTTCTTACTCAAATAGACGCTGTACTTAACTGGGCAAAACTTTCAAGTATTTGGCCAATGAGCTTTGGTCTGGCATGTTGTGCTATTGAGATGATGGCTACCGGTGCTGCACGATATGACATTGATCGTTTCGGTGCTGGGGTATTTCGCGCATCTCCACGGCAATGCGATCTTATGATTGTTGCCGGTACGGTATGTACAAAAATGGCACCTTGTATTGAAAGACTCTACGAGCAAATGCCTGATCCAAAATACGTTATTGCTATGGGAAACTGTGCGATATCTGGCGGTATATTTCAGTATGATACCTATTCAGTTGTGAAGGGTGTAGATCAGATTGTTCCTGTAGATGTACATGTAGCCGGTTGTCCGCCACGACCTGAAAATCTTCTCCACGGTATTATACAGCTTCAAAATAAGATCAGAAAAGGTACTATCAAAGATGAACCAATTACAATTAGATGAACTAAAGAAATTTTTTAACAATATATCTCATGGCGAGCAGTCAAACAGCTATATTGTTCCTGCAAAAGATCTGTTCGCGTTTACTCAATACCTGAGGGATACTGTTGACCTTACGTTTGATTATCTGAAATCTATTACTGCGGTTGATTACAATGAAAACGTTGAAGTTGTCTATGAACTTTATTCTTTGAAGCTCAATATCAGTATTACATTAAAAGTAGCATTGTCACCAGGCGATCTCAAATGCGATAGTGTTTCGTCTATATGGGCAGCGGCTGATTGGTACGAAAGAGAAGTGTACGATATGTTTGGCGTGCAGTTTAATGGACACCCAAACATGAAAAGAATTCTCCTTGAGGATGGATGGGTAGGGTATCCGCTCAGAAAGAATTATCAAAATAAAGATATGGTAAAGAAACCAGTATGACAACTACGACAACATTAAACCCTGAGTACAATAGAGAGACCGACGAGTTTTATCTCAATATGGGACCTCAACACCCGTCAACACACGGGGTGCTTCGCCTTGAGCTAAAGATGGATGGTGAGGTTATCAATGAGGCAACTCCGCATATCGGTTATTTGCATCGTTCGATGGAAAAGATGATGGAAAACCGTACCTACATGCAGATTATTCCTTTGACCGACAGGTTAGATTATATTGCTTCTATGTCTAATAATCTCGCCTATGTTATGGCCGTTGAAAAGCTTATGGGAGTAGTTGTTCCTGAACGTGCGCAGTATATCAGAATAATTCTTGTTGAACTGCAGCGTATTGCAAGTCATTTACTTGGTGTCGGTACCTTCGCACAGGATCTTGGTGCGTTTGGAACACCTCTTCTGTATTGTTTTCGTGAAAGAGAAAAGATAATTGATATATATGAGGAAGTATGCGGAAACAGACTGACATACAGTTATTTTCGTTTTGGTGGTGTTGCGCGGGATGTCCCCGATACATTTTCTGATATGGTGCAAAAATATATAACCTATATATTACCAAAAATAAATGATCTCGAACGATTACTAACTAACAATGTTATTTTTCTTAACCGGACGAAAGGTGTTGGTGTTATTTCCCCAGAACAAGCTTTAACCTATGCGATAAGCGGTCCAAACATTCGTGGCTCTGGAATTAAATGGGATATACGTAAAGCTGAACCATATTCTCTGTATGAAAGATTTGATTTTGATGTGCCGATAGAAAAAAACGGTGATTGTTGGGATAGATATAAAGTACGTATCGAAGAAATGAGACAAAGCGTGAGGATTGTTGAACAGGCAATTAAACAATTGCCTGGTGGTGAAATTAATGCTCTTAAGCCAATGGCTATGAGGTATCCTAAGCCAGAAAAAGGGAGTGTTTATTTTAGAACGGAGGCTCCGCGTGGTGATCTTGGTTTTTATATTGTCAGTGATGGTACAGACAAACCGTATAGGGTAAAAGTGCGCGCACCATCGTTTTCAAATCTGGCAATATTACCGGAACTCATGAAGGGGCTTAAAATCGCAGACGTTGTCGCAATATGCGGTAGCTTAGATATTGTAATGGGAGAAATTGATAGATAGGCGAACCTATCTATCAGCTGTAAGCTATAAGCGATAAGATAAAAAATGACGCATTCATTTAAAAATATAAAAGTATGGGAAAAAGCTCATTCGTTAGTATTAGAAATATATAAAATTACGAAATTGTTTCCGGAGTCTGAAAAATATGGTTTAGTATCGCAACTTAGAAGATATGCTGCATCTATTCCAACAAATATTGTTGAAGGGTATAAGAGGAGAAGTAATAAAGATTTTGCGCATTTTCTTAATATTGCGGATAGTTCTTTAGAGGAGACAAAGTATCATTTACTTTTAGTTTATGATTTAGAATATGTAAAAAAGAATGATTATGAAAGGATAATGGAGCTAGCTGATGAAGTTGGTCGTATGTTGTCAGGTTTTCAAAAGAAACTTATAACTTACAGCTTATAGCTTACAACTTATTATGGGTATTTTAGACATTTTATATTTAATTTTTATTGTTGTTGCTGTTCTTGGCTTTATTGCTATTTCGGGGATGTTCTTGATCTGGTGGGAGCGAAAAGTTGCAGGACATATACAAACGCGTTTTGGGCCCATGCGGGTTGGTTGGCATGGTTGGCTTCAGTCAATTGCTGATACAATTAAGTTATTGATCAAAGAGGATATCAGGCCAGCTAAAATTGATCATATTGTGTTTCGTATGGCACCGTATATTGTCATTGTTCCTGCGGTTATGGCTTTTGTTGTAATTCCTTTTAGCGAGAAATGGATTGTCCGGGACCTTAATATGGGGCTTTTTTATATTGTTGCTGTTTCAGGGCTCGGCGTTTTTGGGATACTTATGGCCGGATGGGCGTCTGATAACAAATATTCACTGCTTGGTGGTATGAGAGCCGTCGCACAGATGGTTAGCTATGAAGTTCCTATGATCGTGTCTCTTATAACGGTTCTTTTATATGTTGGTTCTTCGGGAATGAACGATATTGTTAAGGCGCAGGAAAACCTGTGGTTTATATTTAGACCAAATTTATTTATTTGTTTTCTTATCTATTTTATAGCCGGTATTGCTGAAACAAATAGAGTTCCATTTGATATTCCTGAAGCTGAAAGTGAACTTGTATCAGGTTTTCATACTGAGTACAGCGGGATGCGTTTTGCGCTCTTTTTTGTTGGTGAGTATACAAATGTTTTTATCGTTTCATCAGTAGCAGTAGTTGTCTTTCTTGGTGGATGGCAGGGGCCAATATTGCCTGGTTTTATGTGGTTTCTCATTAAGGTATACGGGATTATTTTTGTAATGATGTTGATACGATGGACGTTTCCAAGACTACGTGTTGATCAACTCATGTCGTTTTCATGGAAATTCTTAACGCCACTGGCATTTATTAATTTAGCGATAACAGCATTTTTACTGCTTCTTTAAAATAGAGAGTGATTGTCATGATACAGTATATAGGAAATATTATTAAAGGGATATGGAGCCTGCTTCTGGGGCTGTCTGTAACAGTAAAAAATCTATTCAGTCATGCAGTTACTTTACAATATCCTAAAGAGCGGCAGAAAATGACGGACCGTTTCAGGGGACTTGTTGAATTAAATAAAGAGAAATGCGTCTCATGTATGCAGTGTGTGAAAATCTGTCCTGATGGATGTCTTGCCATTAAAGCGACTGTTGGGGAAGATAAGAAAAAGGTTTTAGAGTCATTTGTATATGATGCCGCGCTATGTTGTTTTTGCGGTTTTTGTGAAGAGGTATGTCCTACAAAAGCGATTTATATGAATAAAGATTATGAGGTTGCGGTAATTGACGATAGGTCGTTACTTACGGTTGATTTAATGAAGGGATATGAAGGAGTAAGCTGGCATGTTCGAGTGGATCAATAGTTTTAAAATAAGTGAAACATTCATTGCGCTTGCAGTATTTTATTGTGTGCTTGCAGTTACGGTGATTTCAGCTGTGCTGGTAGTTACATTGAAGAATATTTTTCACTCTGCATTAGCTCTTGCTCTGACATTAATCGGTATTGCCTGTATATATCTTTATCTCAATTGTGAATTTTTAGCAATAATGCAGCTGTTGCTGTATGTCGGAGCGATTCTGACGCTTATATTATTTGCGATCATGCTTATTGCGCGCATTAACGATAAATATGTAAAACAATCAAATGAGCAAAAGGGGATATCCTTTATCTTGTGTGGTTCGTTATTTGTTTTGATTGTCATAGCTATCTCTAAATTAGCCTTTAAGGATACTCTTGTAAAAGGATATACAACGTTTCAGGATATTGGCAAAGCGGTTTTAACACAGTATGCATTACCGTTTGAATTTGTTTCAATTGTGTTATTGGCATCTTTAATCGGGGCAATTGCACTTGCTTCTCGTACAAAGGATGGTGACCAATGAACATTATCCCGGTAAGTCATTTTCTTGTTGTAGCAGCGTTGCTGTTTGTTATAGGTCTTTACGGTGTTCTGACACGGAGAAATACTATCGGTATTTTGATGAGTATTGAGTTAATGCTTAATGCCGCAAATATCAATTTTTTGGTATATAGCAGAGTGTGGGGAAACGAACAAGGTCTCATATTTGTAATATTCGTTATTGCTACAGCTGCCGCTGCGACTATTGTGGGGCTCGCGATTTTAATTGCTGTGTACAGACAAGCAAAAACAATATATGCCGATAGAATGAATTTAATGAGATGGTAGATTCGTTCATCGTTCATAGAATATATATTAAGAAAAAAATGAACGTATAAAGAAAGTAATCGAAAAATAGGAATATACGAAGTATATGAATTACCCGTATTTAATACCGGTGTTTCCGGCAATAGCATTTATAATAATTATTTTCCTTGGGAAACGATTAGGGAAAATAAGTGCATATATTTCTGTTTGTGCATCTTCTCTTTCTGTGCTTTTTTCAATAAGTACATTTGTTAATCTTCTGCAAGGAGATGTTGTTAGATTTAATTTTGATTGGCTTGTTTTGCGTAACGCAAAATTCAGTTTCGGTATTCTTGTTGATCCGCTTTGTGTAACAATGCTTTTAGTTGTATCAATTATTGGCACTCTCATACAGATTTATTCAATGGGGTACATGGGTGGGGATAAACGGTACAGTAGATTTTTTGCCTATATGTCACTTTTTATGTTCTCCATGCTGGGACTCGTTCTCGCAAATAATTTTATCATGCTATACATATTTTGGGAGTTAGTTGGTGCTTGTTCGTATTTGCTTATCGGTTTTTGGTTTGAGAAAGATTCTGCTGCTGAAGCCGGCAAAAAAGCTTTTATAACAACACGTATTGGTGATGTTTGTCTCTTTATTGGTCTGGCAATAGTCTTTTGGATAACAGGGAGTGCCTATTTTACCGATTTACCGGTATCTTCTCTCAAAGAACATTATAATCTTCTTACCGTTGCCGCAATTTTGATTTTTGGTGGCGCAGTGGGTAAATCTGCTCAGTTTCCGCTTCATGTATGGCTGCCAGACGCAATGGAAGGGCCAACACCGGTGAGTGCTCTTATACATGCGGCAACAATGGTTGCAGCTGGGGTATATCTTGTCGCGCGGTGTTATGCACTTTTTATTACTCATGACGTTGCTTTACTTGTTGTTGCCTATATCGGCATCATTACCGCTTTTATGGGTGCTTCAATAGCTCTTGTCTCTAACGATATAAAAAAAATTCTCGCATATTCCACGATCAGTCAGCTTGGTTTTATGATGACTGCACTCGGCATTGGAGGGTATTCAGCGGGGACTTTTCATTTAATGACACACTCATTCTTTAAAGCACTTCTTTTCTTAGGTGCTGGAAGCATTATACACGGTACTAATGTTCAGGATATCAGACAGATGGGTGGACTATTCTCAAAAATGAAAGTTACCGCGATAACATTTATTATCGGTGCGCTTGCAATTAGTGGGGTGCCTCCTTTTGCCGGTTTTTGGAGTAAAGATAGTATTATGGCAGAAATATTTTTGAGTGGGCATCATGTAGTTTTTGCATTAGCGTATTTGAGCTGTATATTTACTGCGTTTTATATGTTCCGTTTATGTTTTGTAGTGTTTTTTGGAAAACCGAAGAATGATGAAATTCATGCGCATGAATCACCAAAAGTCATGACTATACCTCTTGTGATATTATCAGTTTTTGCAGTGTTTGTTGGTCTAATTGGATCTCCTATTATGCATAATTGGTTCGAACATTTTGTTTCTTTTGGTGATGGTGGTCACCATGGAATGCATACGGGGATCATGGTATCTTCAATTATTGCGTCTGTTATTGGGATAACCATAGCATATATCCTTTATATGCTTAAAATAAAGATAGTTCCAGATGTTATAAGGAAACGTTTTTCGCTTGTATATAAAGTGCTTATACATAAATACTATTTTGATGAGCTCTATTTGCATATATTCATAAGGCCATTTATGCTTACGAGCCGATTTCTAAACCGCTTCGACAAGAATGTTGTTGATGGACTGGTTAAAGGGGTTGGGGTTATTTCAATCTTTTTAGGTGAAATGCAGTATGTATTCGATAAATATATTATTAACGGATTAGTTAATGGTACTGCATGGGGTGTGAGGTCTTTGAGTAAATATGGGCGAAAAGTCCAAACAGGAGTAATTCAGAATTACATGCTTTTTGTGGTTTTGGGTATTGTTATTATATTGTTTATTAATGTGCTAGGGGGTGAGAAATAGTAATATCCACAATTTGGAGGTTCAGATTTGAACCGTATGCAAGGCGTGACGACGCCGACGTACCCTATGTGGTACGTCAAGGAGGAGCAACGAAGTAGATGTCCAAATATGTGCCTCCCCGGAGGGGCTGGCCGATTTTGGGCTGCAACTGTGTCACTTATCGTTTGCGTATCGCAGGGGATACGCGGCACTCTTCGTTCCTTATTTCGCTCCAAAATCGGCTCAGCCAAATTGTAGATATTACTATTTCTCACCCCCTCAAGTAATATGAGATATTGAAAATTGCTATTTAAAAAGGGGAGTCTATGAAAGTGCCGATTTTAACACTGATAACGTTTACACCAATTCTTGGTATTTTGTGTCTTTTGTTTATTCCAAAAACGAAAGAACAACTTATTCGAATCATTGCTACTGTTTTTAGCGCGATACCACTTGTTCTGTGTATACTCCTTATGTTTGCTTATGATTATTCAAATGGCAATATGCAATTTGTTGAGAGAGTTACGTGGATAAAAGCGTTTAATATTCACTACTTTCTTGGAATAGACGGTATTAGTCTTCCCATGATAGCGTTGACGACACTGCTATCGTTTCTCGCTTGTATCGCTTCATATAAAATTAAAGGAAGACAAAAGGAATACTTTATTTTGTATTTGCTTCTTGTTACAGGAATGATCGGGACATTTTTAGCTCTTGATCTGTTTCTTTTCTATGTTTTCTGGGAAGTTGTGCTTGTACCAATGTATTTTTTGATTGGCATATGGGGTGGTCCCCGGAAAGAATATGCCGCTATGAAATTCTTTTTATACACCCTCGCTGGTAGCGTATTTATGCTTCTCGGATTTTTAGCGCTTTATTTTACCAGTGATCCTCATACCTTTGATATGCTGGAACTTGCGCGGGGAAGTGGCAGGTTTGTTCTTGGTTTTCAGCAGGTTGTATTCATTGCGATATTTCTAGGTTTTGCGATTAAAGTACCTATTTTTCCATTTCACACGTGGTTGCCCGATGCACACGTTGAAGCGCCGACACCAATAAGTGTTATTTTGGCTGGAGTTCTTCTCAAGATGGGCTGTTACGGATTCTTTAGAATTAGTTATCCTATACTTCCTGATGCGGCACAATGGTTCAGTTATCCACTGGCTATACTGGGTGTCGTTAATATTGTTTACGGCGCTTTTGTGGCGTTATCACAGGTTGATTTCAAGAAAATGGTCGCGTATTCAAGTATTAGCCATATGGGATTTGTTTTACTCGGGCTTGCAAGTATGACTTCTACAGGCATTAATGGCGCTCTGATGCAAATGTTTAACCATGGAGTTATTACCGGCGGCATGTTCTTACTTGTCGGCGTATTGTATGATCGTACTCATACCAGAGACTTAAAGAATTTTGGTGGACTTGGCGCACAAGTCCCTGTGTATGGTGGATTCCTTATATTGTTTACGATGGGGTCATTAGGTCTTCCGGGTTTGAGCGGTTTTGTTGGTGAGTTTATGGCTCTTTTAGGTACGTTTCCTGTATTTAGGGTGGTGACCATATTAGCGGTTATGGGCATCGTTGTCGCAGCGGCATATCATTTAAAGATGCTACAGAGAGTATTGCTTGGACCATTGAATCAGCGTTGGAAAGACATGAAGGATATAAGTGTATCTGAAATAATTACGTTAGTGCCGCTTATGATCTTAGTGGTTTTAATTGGTATATATCCAATGATCTTACTTGATATCCAGGTGCCGGCAATTACTGAGCTTCTAGCGAAAATAAAAGGGCTGTTATTATGACGTTACAAGAATTATATGTTCACGCAAAGTATATTTCTCCTGAATTATTTTTGATCTTTTCAGGATTTTGTGTTGTTCTTTGCGGTAAGAGTTTTCGGAACCAGCAGAAAATTCTAGGTATTGCTACTGTTATGAGTTTTGTTGTTGCAATGATTATTCTCGGTTTCTGCGCGTTCACGTATCCCGATAAAGAATTATTTTACGGGATGGTTCGTATTGATCCTTTTTCACTCACGCTAAGATTTCTTATTTTTATTACCATGATCTTGGTCGGACTTCTTTCCATGGGAGACGAGTTTAATGATAAAAAAGAGTTTCCCGAATATTTTGCCTTATTGCTTTTTAACGGGGTAGGTCTCAGTTTTCTTGTTATGGCAAATAATCTTTTACTTATTTATCTTTCCCTTGAGCTGGTTTCTCTTACTACATATATATTGGTGTCTGTGTCAAAAAGAACATTTCTTGCTGGTGAAGCAAGCCTGAAGTATTTTTTGTTTGGAGCTCTTTCGACTGCTATTTTCCTTTTTGGTATTTCTATGGTGTATGGTTTGACAGGGACACTTGATCTAGGGGTAATGAGCGTGAATGTCGCTCGTGGTGGTATCGATGCAGGTGTCATGTATGTGGCACTCGTATTTCTTTTAGTTGGGTTCGGATTCAAAATTGCCATGGTACCATTTCACATGTGGGCGCCTGATGCTTATCAAGGTGCGTCAACACCCATCACAGCATTTATGTCAGTTGCTCCAAAAATTGCCGCATTTGGAGTTTTCTTAAGGATCTTTTATAGTGGGATTGGTGATTTTGGCGTTAATTGGCACGACTTGATCGGTGTATTAGCCGTTATTACAATGACTGTAGGAAATATTCTCGCGATTTCACAAAATAATATTAAAAGGATGCTTGCGTATTCAAGTATTGCTCAAGCTGGATACATTTTAATAGGGTTTGCCGTTCCGACTCTACTCGGTAAAGAAGCAGTGTTAATGTATTTATTGGTATATATCTTTATGAATATAGGCGCATTTACGATTGCGATTATGCTTATACGTTCACTAAAATCCGAACAGATAAGTGATTTTAGGGGACTTGCAAAAATTGTTCCGGGAACAGCATTTGCTTTTGCGGTATTTTTACTGTCACTTGCTGGTATTCCGCCACTGGCTGGATTTTTAGGTAAGTTTTATGTGTTTAGTGCTGCTATTGAATCACACATGATATATCTTGCGCTTGCAGGTATAATTAATAGTGTCATTGGCCTTTATTATTATGTAAGAGTAATTAAATATATGTATGTTGATACTGCGCGTAGGGATGTTACTATTGTAACGCACCCTGCTTTGACAACTGCGGTAATAATATCATTAGTTGGAACACTGATTATTGGTATATATCCAACACCTTTTATAAAAATCATTACGTTTGCAGTAAGTATTTTTTAGTGGGTATAGAGCTGCTTGAATAAGAAGGGAAAGAAATGAACATTTTAGTTACCGGTGGGGCAGGTTTTATTGGGTCACATCTTGTTGAGCGATGCATAGCCGAAGGGCACAGAGTTATTTGTGTTGATAACTTTGATACTTTTTATGATCCGAAAATCAAAGAGAAGAATCTCAGTAACGTTATTAATCACGATATGTTTACTCTTTATCGCGATGATATTCGTGATGCCAAGAGGATGGACACTATATTTTCTAATACAAAACCAGATATTGTTATTCATTTGGCTGCACGTGCTGGTGTTCGTCCGTCAATCAAGGATCCCCTTATTTATGAAGATGTCAATCTAAAGGGGACTATGAACATTCTTGAATGTGTTCGGAAATATAAAGTAAAAAAAATGATTTTTAGTTCATCGTCATCTGTATATGGCTCGCGTACAAATATTCCGTTTAAAGAGGATGAATTTGCTCAAAAACCAATTTCACCGTATGCGGCAACAAAAATGGCTGGTGAAATGTTGTGTTATACGTATCATCACCTGTACCAAATCCCTATAATATGTTTACGTTTATTTACAGTCTACGGGCCGCGTCAACGACCTGAGATGGCAATTCATAAATTTACCCGTGCATTATTATCAAATGAAGAGATAACTCTCTATGGAGATGGTGCATCTGCCCGTGATTATACATTTGTAAGCGATATTGTTAGCGGCATAGTCGCTTCAATAGAGGTGGAGTGTAATTACGAAATTATGAATTTGGGTGACTCAGAAACAGTAAAGCTGAGCACATTGATAGAACTGATCCAGAAGAATTGCGGTTGTAATGGGAAAATAACCTATTTGGGTAATCAGCCGGGTGATGTTCCTGTAACGTGTGCATCAATTGAGTGCGCCACGAAAGTTCTTAAGTACAAGCCGAAAGTAAATATAGCTGAAGGCATTGAAAAATTTGTACAGTGGTACAAAAGTGAATTTGATATAAACGGATAGGATTTTACTGTAAGTATTTTTGGTAGTCAGTAGTATAAGTAATTGAATAGCAAGCGAATAGGGTTTTATAAAACATAATTGACAAAAAATCTTCTGTTTGATAATATCTTGCGCCTAATTCTATATAAAGGAATATTTTATGAATTATAAGGATACGATAAATCTTCCGCAAACTGCTTTTCCGATGAAAGCGGCACTAAAAGATCGCGAACCGGTCATCCTCTCTCAGTGGAAAGAGAAGGATATGTATAAAGCGCTTAGAGAGAATAAAAAAGGCAAGAAGAAATTTATTTTGCATGATGGTCCTCCATATGCGAACGGTAACATACACATTGGACACGCACTAAACAAGATATTAAAAGATGTTGTTATTAAATATAAAACATTAAGAGGTTATGATGCCCCGTATGTTCCCGGCTGGGATTGTCATGGTTTACCAGTTGAGCATCAGCTTTTTAAAGAATTGAATAAAACAAAGCATGATGTTGATCATGTTGAGTTTAGAAAAAGTGCTAGGAAGTATGCGTCAAAATATGTTGATATTCAAAAAGAGCAGTTTAAGCGATTAGGTGTTTTTGGTGATTGGGAAAAACCGTATCTTACAATGAACTCTGAATACGTTTCTGCGATAATTCGTTCTTTTTCTCAGTTATATAAAAAAGGATATATTTATAGAGGATTAAAACCAATATATTGGTGCTGCAAATGTGAAACAGCTTTAGCAGAAGCTGAGATTGAGTATGCCGAGCATTCATCACCTTCTATACATGTTGCGTTTGATTTTGTTGATTCGTTTGAAGATATTGTTCCCGGTGTGAAGGATGTTTCTATCGTTATTTGGACTACAACGCCGTGGACAATACCTGCTAATATGGCTACTGCAGTGGCCGCTGATTTGTCGTATGCCATTGTTCGTTATCATGATGGTTCAAAAGAGCGCGTGGTTATAATACTTGAGGAACTTATTGGAAAAGCTTTTGAAACAATAGGTATAACACATTATGAAGTGATACATGTTATTAAAGGTAAAGAGCTGGAGGGAAGAGCATATAAACATCCATTTATGGATCGTGTGAACAAGGTGGTATTATGCGATTTTATTGATACCAGTGAAGGTGTTGGTTGTGTCCATATAGCGCCCGGTCATGGGCAGGATGACTTTAAGGTAGGAAAAAAATATAATCTCGATGTTTTTATGCCGGTGAATGATAAAGGATTGTTTACCGAAGCTTTTCCAGGGTTTGAAGGAGTTCACGTATTTAAGGCTAATGATCGTATAATTGATATCTTGAAGGATAAAAATGCGTTGCTTTTTGCAGGAAAAACACTCCATTCGTATCCGTATTGCTGGCGTTGTAAATCACCAGTAATTTTTCGTGCAACGCCTCAATGGTTTATAGATGTCGATAGTAATAATTTAAGACAAGACACATTACAAGAAATTAAAAATGTAAAGTGGATCCCCAATAGAAGTGAAGGAAGAATATCAGCAATGGTTGAAGGACGACCTGACTGGTGTTTGTCACGACAAAGATTGTGGGGCGTTCCTATTCCCGCATTTTATTGCAAAAAATGCAATACCGAGATTATTACTGAAGAAATACTCCACAATTTCGAAAAAATGGTTGAACAGTCAAATGAAGATGTATGGTTTGAGAAGGACCCAAAAGAATTCTTGCCGGAAGGTTTCACCTGCCCGCATTGTTCTCATAGTGAGTTTATAAAAGAAAAAGATATCTTGGATGTATGGTTTGATTCTGGAGTGAGTCATCAGGCTGTTCTTGAGAAAAGAGAAGAATTATTAAATCCTGCTGATTTATATCTTGAGGGAAGTGACCAACACAGAGGCTGGTTTCAATCCGCTATACTTACAGCTATGGGAATAATGAACAAACCTTCGTACAAAAGTGTTCTCACACATGGTTTTGTTGTTGACGGAGAAGGTAAAAAGATGTCGAAGTCGAGAGGAAATGTTGTTTCTCCGTTGGATACAATTAATTCGCACGGTGCGGATATTTTGCGGTTGTGGGTAGCAAGTGTTGACTATACTGATGATGTAAGAATTTCAAAGGAAATTGTAGAGCAGCTAGCTGATGCATACAGGAAAATGAGAAATACAATACGGTATCTTTTAGGTAATATTTGTGATTTTGATCTCCAGGAGAATAAAGTTCCTTATGAGAAGCTTACCTCTATTGATAAATGGGCGCTATCACATACATATCTATTGTTAGAAAAGGTGACTGAGCATTATGAAGCGTATGACTTTTATAAGGCGTATCGAGCTATTTATAATTATTGTGTTGTTGATATGAGTTCATTCTATTTCGATATTTTAAAAGATAGACTATATACTGCCTATAGAGATTCGCGCCAGCGGAGATCCGCTCAAACCGTATTACACGAAATATTGTTAATTCTAGTCAAAGTTCTTTCACCTATATTGTCTTTTACCGCAGAAGAGGTATGGGGGTATATTGATCAGAAAAGCCGAGATAATATCGAGAGTGTTCATATGTCATCGTGGCCGAGCCATTCCAAAGATCGTATAGATAATACGTTAGAGAAAAAATGGTCAAAAATGATAGAGGTGAGGAAAGAAGTGCTCAAAGTACTTGAAGAGATGAGAAAAAACAAGGTTATTGGTAATTCCTTACAAGCAAGAGTATGCTTATGTGCTGAGAATGAGGAGATTAAAGCACTTTTAGACGAGTATAAAGACCAATTACAAGCGATTTTTATCGTCTCAGATGTAGAATTCTGTTCTCGTGAAAAAGTTAATGACAATTTTACGAATTCTGATACAATTGCGAACTTCTTTATTTATGCAGAGAAAGCTCATGGAGAGAAATGTGAGCGCTGCTGGTGTTATAGTGTCTCTGTAGGAGAGCACTCAGAACATAAAACAATATGTCAGAAGTGTGTAAATGCGATAACTCAAGGGGCCTAATTCGGTGCCCATTAAAAATTTATCCGTATAGGGGGAAATAATGAATAAAAGAGACATGAAGAAATATAAAGAAAAACTATTAGATAAAAAAGAACAGATTGTACGTTCTTTAAAGCAAATAGAGGATGAAACTCTTAATAAGTCTCAACGAGATCAATCAGGAGATCTTTCGGCATATTCACTTCATATGGCTGATGTTGGCACTGATAATTTTGATAGGGAGTTTGCTCTCGGGCTCATGTCGAATGAACAGAATATACTATATGAAATAGATGAGGCTATGCAGCGTATGGAAAATGGTAGCTACGGCAAATGTGAAACGTGCGAATGTGACATCAGTGAAAAAAGGCTTGAGGCCCTGCCATCTGCAAGTAACTGTAGAGCATGCCAGGAGAAAGTCGAGAAAAAAGGTCCTAAAGCGTAGTGTATAAAATAATTAGTGTCATTTCGGTGTATGTATATTCATGAATGAAAAATCACTTAAGATGCATAACTTTTCAGCGAGAAGAATATATATAATCGTATTATGTGTCTTGTTTCTTGATCAATTATCTAAATATTTTGCTAATAAATATTTAATATTGCATAAAAGCGTTTCATTGATTGACGGTTTTTTTGATATTACCTTGATACACAATACCGGTGCTGCATTTGGTATTCTCATTGAACATACAATTCTTCTTATCTGCATATCGGTAGTCTCGCTTATCGTGTTAATTATTGTTGGTTTGTCTTCTATGGGGCGAGATCCTTATGTTAACACTGCATTAGGTCTCATATGCGGTGGGGCTGCAGGAAATCTCATTGATAGAATCTTTCATGGATTTGTAATAGATTTTCTTGATTTTCATATACATAACTATCACTGGCCGGCGTTTAATCTGGCGGATAGCTCTATTTGTATAGGTACAGTTTTTCTGCTGTGGTATTTTGTAACAAATAAATAGAGCAATAATTTTAACTAACGTAGCTTTAAACTTATGCATCCTATTTTATTACATTTCAAATTTCCCATATATTCGTATGGTGTTTGTGTCGCGATAGCTTTTCTTCTTGGTTATTATCTTGTGCTTAAGAAAGCGGCAATAGAGAATATACAAAAAGAATTTATTTCAGACTTGTTGTTAGTTATTATTATTTCAGGAATAGTTGGTTCGCGACTGTTGTATGTGGTCTTTAATATACGTTATTTTATGGATAATCCATTCGAGATAGTAATGATCAATCGTGGGGGACTCATAGTCTACGGAGGTATTATTGCCACTTTTATTGTTACTTCTATATATACGACAATGAAGGGGCATAAATTTTTTTTTATAGCAGATCTCGTGGTGCCTTTTTTAGCGCTTGGGCAGTCTCTCGGAAGAATAGGATGTTATTTAAACGGATGTTGCTATGGTAAAGTTACGAGTTTTCCTGTCGGTGTTGCCTTCCCAAGATATAGTCTTCCATATTTTAACCATATTGATAAAGGATTTATTAACGGGGATATGTATGCTTCATTGCCTGTTCATCCTGCGCAATTATATTCATCAGGCTTAGATCTTCTTATTTTTGTGGTACTTTTACTTGTGTATGATAAACGAAAATGGAATGGTCAGGTTTTTTGGTTATATGTTGTATTGTATCCACTGAAACGTTTCTTTGTGGAGTTTTTTAGGGGTGATTCTGCAATATGTGGCGGGGGAATGACAATTTATCAAATTATCAGCATAGGTGTGATAATGATTGGATGTTTCGGATATTTTGTAACAAAACATTATAAAGATAGCTATAAGCTGTAAGCTCTAAGTTTTAAGATATAAGATTATGAAATATTTTTTATTGTTTTAAATATTTACTTAAGGCTTAAAGCTCACAGCTTATCGCTGTGTTCGGTGTTCGGTTTGCGATTTCCGTAAAATACAATGCGCTCACCGCAAACCTCTAAAAGTTAGTTAAAAATATGACTGAGAATATTAGGCTTACAATTGATGAAGAAGAAGAAAATGAGCGTATTGATAAATACATCGCATCATTTCTTGAAGGTCAATCACGATCATATATACAGAAACTTATCAAAAACGGTGACGTGTTAATTAATGGAAAGTGTGTCAAACCTAACTGTCACACGAAAAACAAAGATGAGATAGAAATACATATCCCTGATCCGGTAATCTTAGATGTTGTTCCAGAAAATATTCCGATTACAGTGCTATACGAAGATGACTCTTATATTGTCTTAAACAAGAGCGCTGGGATGGTTGTTCATCCAGCAAGCGGCAATTTTGCGGGGACTCTTGTAAACGCGCTTTTATACCACACTGAAAATCTTTCAGATATCAATGGTGTGTTGAGACCAGGTATTGTGCATAGATTGGACAAAGATACAACGGGCTGTCTTGTTGTTGCAAAGACAAATCACTCACACAGGAACCTCTCTAAGCAGTTTGAAACAAGGCTAGTAAAAAAAGAATATTGTGCGATAGTGAAAGGTGTTATCAAGGAGGATAATGGAGTAATTGATATTGGCATAGCACGCCATCCTGTAATGAGAAAAAAAATGAAGGCAGCGGAATATGGAAGGCAGGCAGTTTCTGTTTATGGAGTTATAGAGCGCTTCAAAGATGCTACCTATGTCCGTGTGTATCCAAAAACAGGCAGAACTCATCAAATTAGAGTGCATCTTTCACATATTGGATATCCTATTCTTGGTGATGATCTCTATTGCCGCAATTCTGTTATCAGGCATACCTGTGCTATTTCCAGACAGATGTTGCATGCTGAGCGATTACAGTTTTTTCATCCTGATACGGCTGAATTTAAGGAATATGTTGCACCGCTTCCCTCTGATATGAAAGAGGCTATTGCCTGTCTGCGGAAATTAGAATAGTGCAATAATATCTATGTCATTTCATAAATATTCGATATACTGAATTTATATGATCTAAAGTTTTTTATAAGAGAACTATTTATTATGCCAAAGAATAAGTTTATACCATATCCAATAGAATTCGAGCCGATCTTTAAGGAAAAAGTGTGGGGAGGACAAAACCTCAAGAAACTATACTCACGAAATCTTCCTGAAGCAAAGAAAATTGGCGAGTCATGGGAAATATCCGCGTTAGGTAACGATGTTTCAAAAGTGGCTCATGGGGAATATAAAGGTTTGCTACTGACAGATCTTATTAATAAGTATACCAAGTCATTTTTGGGTGCTGATATATATAATAGGTTTGGGTCACGGTTCCCTCTATTATACAAGATTATCGATGCGCATAAGCCATTTTCAGTACAAGTTCATCCGGATGATATTGTTGCAAAGACTACTGAAAAAGGGAGCTGGGGGAAGACAGAATTATGGTATATGTTAAAAACTTTTTCCAATACACGAATTATTACTGGAATAAAAGACTGGGTTGGTGATGAGACATTAATTAATGCATTACAAGACGGGACAATTGAGCAGTATTTGGAAGAGTCGTGCGTTAGTGATGGTGATGGGTATTATATACCAGCAGGAAGGATACATGGATTAAAGGGATCGGCTGTTTTCTTTGAAATTCAGGAAAGTTCGGATCTGACATATCGTTTGTATGATTGGGATCATAATAGAGAGCTCGATATAGATAAGGCAATACCGGTAATTGAACCCAATAATTCTGAAGAGCAGCTGTTAAGTCCCGTATTGATTCAATCAGATGATTTCGATGAGCGGTTGCTTATTGCCTGCGACCACTTCACTGTAGAGAAAATTACCGTAACAAATAAGTATTCATCACTTTGTAATGGAGAAAAATTTCAAGTTATTTTTGTTACCCGTGGTGATGGTCGTTTGCAGTACGGGAAAAGGTGCTCTGAGATGATAGTCTTGCGTGAAGGTGGCTTTTATTATCTGCCTGCAGCACTCGATCAGTATAAAATAGTTCCCGATAAACACTCTATTGAATTTCTTAAATCTTTTGTTACTTAGGGGATATTATTCTTTCTCAAGCCCTTAAAAAAATAATGTCAAAAATTCCACTCAAAATAAGCATTCTTATTATTGTGCTTCAATGTGTGCTGTGTTTAGGCATGCACAAAGAAGCTGAGTCATTTCCTTTTATTCAGAGAGATAATGAAACTTCATTATTCAATAGAGCGCAAAATGCATTTAACGATGAGTTGTATGATGTAGCTATAAGGCAGTATGAGAGGTTTGTCGAAGAATACCCTGATTCTAAGCACATTGAGGCTGCGAATATTCTTTTGGGCGAAAGCTATCTTGCTCAAAAGAAATATAATAAAGCGCTTATATGTTTCTATAAAGTTGTTGATAAATCACAGGCGTTAAAAGAAAAAGGAATGTATTTAATCGCATCCGCATATTTTCAAAAAGGAGAATATGAGAACGCAATAACGAATTGTGATGAACTTTTATCCATTAGTCCGGATACAGAATTTGGCAAAGATGCATATTTTTTGAAAGGAAGAGGCTATACGTCTTTGGGTAAATACACAATGGCTTTAACTGAATATAGAGAGCTATTAAAGATGAAAGAAAACGATGCGTTTAATGATTACGTTCGGTATGAATGTGCAAGGACATACAATCTTCTTAAGGAATATAATAAATCTATTGCACTTCTGCGTGAGTTAAAAGAATCACTCAAAACACAAAAGATACTACCAGAAATAAATTATTTGTTAGGACATAATTTTAAAAGTCTGGGTAAGTACAAAGATGCCGTTACTGTGTTTGAAGAAAATAGTAAGATCGATCCCACTGAGAAAATTGCGTACAGCTCGCTTTATGAGCAGGGTGAATGTTATACTGCACTTAAAGAATACAAGTTATCTGAGAAATGCTTTCAAAAAATTATTTCAGAGTATCCTCAAAGCAATAGTGTCGAATACGCACAGCTAACATGTGCACGAACAATGCTCCTCAATAAGGAGAATGAAGAGGCTATAAAACTTCTTGATACGCTTGTTAAAGAATCTAAAAATGATGATGTTATTTCGCATGCATATTACACATCGGGGGTAGCCTCAATCAAAGAAAAGAAATATCTGGATGCAAGTGGCATGTTGCAAAAAGCATTAGAGAAATCATCAGATGATTCTTTAACGATGAAAATATATGATGCATGGGCACGTTCATTATTTGCGGAAGGGAAGAAAGAACAGGCAATTGCTGTCTTGAGAGACGCGGTAGTCAAAGGATCTGACCAAAAGACTTATATTGGAATAGAAGTATTGTTAGGTGATGCTTTGTTTAATGAAAAGAATTATTTGGATGCAATTAAAATATATGAAGAAATACATGAAATCCATCAGGAGGAATTGTCGTCGCCTATTATTAGTCATATCTATTACCAACAGGGAATGGCGTATTATCATCTCAAGAAATATGATGCCGCTATCCGATATTTTCAATTAGTGCGAAAGGCAAAGAAAGAGTCACCTTATTTAGATAAGGCCTTATATTATGAAGGGGTGTCTCAAATTGGTAACGGAAACAACAATGAAGCGATCAGTATTCTGACTTTATTGTTGAAGAGTAGTGAGGATAGGTCTCTTAAAGAAGATGCATTGTATTCATTGGCAAATGCACACTGCAATCTTCGGCAGTATAATGAAGCTATTGAGTTTTATGAAAAGATACTTTCGGATAAACTAGATAAGGGCATTGTAGAAAAGAGCATGTTTGAATATGGGTGGGCTCTTTCATATGCTGGTAGAGAAGACGATGCTTTAAAAATATTTAAAAAATATATTTCTCAATATTCTGAAGGAGAAAAAGTGCCTGAAGCAGAGTTTTGGGTAGGGTATTATTATTTTACGCACCATGAGTATGTTAAAGCACGTGCTATATTTAATGGTATAGCAAAAAAACATGCGCGTTCCTCTGTAGCTGATGATGCATTATTTATAGCCTCTCGTAGCTCTTTTGCTCTTGGAGACCTAAAAAATGCTGTATGGTATCTTAAGCGGTTGCGTAATGAATATCCAAAATCTTCTTTGCAGAAAGATGCTCTTTTTGGCCTCGGAGATATATTCTCTATGATGAAAATGTATAAGCCTGCATTACGTTATTTCCAAAAAATTACACGCGATTACCCACAAGGGATACTCTATTATGATGCTAAGGGAAGAATCGGTGATATGTATTATGCTCAAAAGAATTATGATAGAGCCGTGCATGCATATAACAGTGTTTATGAATCAGATGATGGAAGTTTAAAGGCGCAATCGTTGTACAAAATAGCAGAGTGTTATTCTGCAATGGGAAATAAGGAACGGGCGATAGAGGAGTATCTTAAAGTTATCTATGAATATAGTACTCACTCTTATTGGTATTCATTATCAGCATTTAAAGTAGGAGCGTTCTACGAAAAAAGAGATGAGTGGGTAAAAGCTGTACACGTATATCAAAAAGTTGTTGATATGAATGCGTATGATTATGAACGGGCACAAGATATTATTGAATCAATCAAAAAAGAACATTGGAAGCTATTCAAATAAATTATAAATTGGAGGTATCATGTTAGATATTTTTATCCTCGGCGGACCGGTGATGGTGTTTATCGGACTGATTTCAATTGTAGCATTTGCGGTTTTTATGTATAAAACATTCCATTTGCGACGAGCACAAATTGATACACAGAAGTTTATGAACGGTTTAGCCAATGTGATAAAGAAAAAAAATCATATAGAAGCTATAACAATATGCAATGAAACACCTGGTCCTATATCTGCAGTCTTGAGAGCCGGTTTATTAAAGTATCAAAAGTCAGAAGATCAGGTAAGGAAAGCAATGGAAGTCGCATCATTAAATGAAATTCCTCGCTTAGAAAAAGATACTCCAATGCTCTTGAATATTGCCTATGTAGCACCCTTATTTGGCTTTCTTGGAACGATTATAGGTCTTATTAAAGTGTTTATGCGGATACAGGAAAGGGGGGGGATATTCAATGCTTCTGATATTGCCGGAGGCGTATGGGAATCATTACTTTGTTCTGCCGCAGGTATCGTTGTGGCAATACCAAGTTTTCTTGCGTATAATTATCTTATGAATCGCGCTCAATTAATTGTTTTAGATATGGAAAGGAGTGCGACGGAATTAGTAGCTATACTATTTGAAAAAGAGGAAGACGTATGAAGTTTAAAAAAATATTACGTTACGATAAAGGGTGGATAGATTTTGTTCCATTTCTTAATGTAGTCTTACTCCTTAACATATTCTTTGTGATAACCTCAACACTTATCTATCAACCAGGAATAAAAGTTACTGTGCCTACTGCTCAGCATATTGATTTGAATAAAGAGCAGGATGTGACCGTTGTATCGATTACGAAGGATGATAGAATCTATATTCGCGAAAAGTGGGTGAAGAAGGCTGATTTTAAAAATAAAATGACAATAGTTTCCCAGAATGCACCGAACACACTTGTTGTGATAAAGGCCGATAGTAATGTGTTGCACGATAGAATTGTTTCGATAATGGATATAGCAATTGAAGCAGGGATTAAACGCCTGTCTATTGCAGCATCTCCACGAAATATGCAAAAAAAATAAAAAAATGCGATGGAAAAAAGATAGATGGACTCAATTTTTAAAAGTAGAATATTTTATGTGTTTATATTTGTTTCCATTTTGAGTCATAGCGCAATATTTGGTTGGTTTAAGTGCAATATTGCCAATGTTACCTGTAATCAGAAAACTGCAGATATTGAATTTAGCATTATTAATGCAGAGCAAGAATATCTCGTTGAAAACAGGAAAGGGGTAAAGATTTACTCAAAAATAATCGGGCCACACGATCTATCATTTTTTACTTATCCGTATCACAGAGGGTATTCAAAACGATATTCCAAAACAAACAATATTGAGCCTAAACCGACAGTAATAGAGGGTAGGCACGAAGAAATAAAGATATCTAAGGAAATAAAAGATACAGATATGATAGATAATATAAAATCGGCACATTTGTATAATATTGCCACTGAATTTTGTAATGGGGTAAAAAGTATGCCTCCTGTTTTTCATGCTTCAAAAATAGATAATCAAATAACACACGCAGCCGATATTGAGAAATTGCAGGTGCCTACTTTTAGACTCTTTGGGCCTGTCACCTCGCGTACTCTTATTGCACATCAAATTCCTTATTTTAAGAGAGATACTCGAAGGCTTGATATAACAACGAAAACTAAAAATGATGTGCTAAAAGAAAACATTAAGCTTTCTTTTTGGATTGATCCGAGAGGGTTCGTTAAATATGTTTTGATACTGCAGAGTTCCGGGTCTGAAAAAATAGATTTAATATGTACAAAAGCATTGAAGGCGTGGCAGTTTAGCGCTGATATACGTGCAGAGTCATTGCAATCAGGTACAATATATTTTTTTATTAAAGGAAGTATTCTTAAATAAATGAACACTGACTTTACATACAAAGGATTCGCATTTGATAACACTTTCTCCTGATACTGTTATTGTATTTTATTTAGTAGTGTCCATAGGTGTCGTCTTAATATTTCGATTTGTTGCCAAAATTAAGCAGATTAAACACAGATATTATCCAAAGACTGAAAACCTTAATCGATGTCCAATATGTTTATATCTCTTTGTAGCCGAATCGGATAAGGATATAGTTAGGTGTCCACGGTGCCAAAGCCTGAGTGGTTTAAAAGAGTCCCGTATCACGTAAAGTTCTACGTTTCAGAGCACTATAAAATCATAGAATTGACCTGTTTAAGATAAACCCAGTAAGAATAAACTTAACTAGTTGTTGACTTTATGTCAATTTACCACTAAAATGCTGAGATTTATTAGGCGGTGCGTGGGTTTTTCAATGATTAATATGAAAGGAGATTTACTATTATGGAATGGATAGGCAAAGATAGGAGAGCTCGATGTTGCTATGGGTTTGACGAGGTAGCTCTTGTTCCCGGGGAAACAACAATAAATCCTAATGAGGTTGACACCAGCTGGCAAATAGGTGATCTGAAATTTAATGTACCAATATTAGCCGCTGCTATGGATGGTGTCGTGGATACGAAGTTTGCAAAAGCAATGGGAAAAATTGGTGGTATAGCTGTTCTTAATCTTGAAGGTGTGCAGACACGATATGATAATCCATCAGATGTCTTAGATAAAATCGCTATTGCCCCCCCTGAAGAAGCAACTAAATTAGTGCAGGATTTGTATCTTGAGCCAATTAAAGAAGAACTTATTGCCAAAAGAATTCGTGAGATAAAAGAAGAGAATGTTCCTGCTGTTGTTTCTTCTATACCGCAAAGAGCTAAGCATTTTGGCGCTATATCACAGGAAGCTGGTGCAGATATCTTTCTTGTACAATCTACAGTAACAACTGTTGTGCATGAATCATCAGAATATGAAGTGCTTGATCTTACACATTTCTGTAAATCAATGAAAATTCCCGTCATAGTAGGTAATACCTGTTCCTATGATGCAGCACTTGAATTAATGAAAACAGGTATAGATGGGCTTCTCGTTGGGATCGGGCCTGGTGCAGCATGTACTACACGTGGTGTGCTTGGAATAGGTATCCCTCAGGTTACTGCCACTATTGATTGTGCCGCCGCACGAGATTTTTATTATACGCAAACCGGCAAACATGTAGCAATAATTACAGACGGCGGAATGAACGTTGGCGGAGATATATGTAAAGCATTTGCTTCTGGTGCCGATGCGGTGATGGTTGGTTCAGCATTTGCTCGTACCGAGGAAGCTCCAGGACGTGGCTATCACTGGGGAATGGCAACGCCACATGCAAATTTACCGCGGGGGACTCGTATATTTGTAGGGACGACAGGTACTCTTGAACAGATAATGTTTGGCCCTGCTAAGCTTGATGATGGTTCTCAAAATCTTATGGGTGCTTTGCAGACATCAATGGGTAGTGTTGGGGCGCATAATATCAAAGAGATGCATCTAACAGAATTAATAATAGCCCCATCAATTAAAACCGAAGGTAAAATATTTCAAACTGTACAGCGTGTTGGTATGGGAAAAAAATAGCTATATAATAAGCTATAAGTTGTAAGCTTTAAGAATTTCTTATTTTTTTCTTACTTATAGCATATAGCTTACAGCTTAAAGCTTAATAAAGGTATTTATATGTCACAAGAATTGGCTCATGACGTTATTGTGGTACTTGACTTTGGTTCTCAGTATAGTCAATTAATTGCTCGAAGAGTAAGAGAAAACAACGTTTTTTCAATTATTCTTCCGTATAATGTTTCAGTTGATGAAATAAAAAAACATTCACCAAAAGGATTAATTCTTTCCGGAGGTCCTGCAAATGTTAATAGTCCAGATGCCCCACATTGTCATAAAGAAATATTTGAAATGAGAGTGCCTGTTTTAGGTATTTGTTATGGTTTACAGCTCGAAACACATCTTTTAGGAGGTAAAGTTAATCAAAGTGACAAGAGAGAGTATGGTAGAGCAGAGCTAAAAATAACTGATTCAACCTGTAAGCTATTTGAAGGTCTTCCTCAAAATATAAGTGTGTGGATGAGCCATGGAGATAAGGTCGAAGTATTACCTGATGGATTTCAAACAGCTGCAATAACTTCGAGTTCTCCTTGTGCTGTTGTACAAGATGTGGCAGCAAGAATCTATGGGTTGCAATTCCATCCGGAAGTTGTTCATACTCCAAATGGAAAAGATATTATAAAAAATTATCTTTTTAAGGTATGCGACTGCAAAGGCGATTGGACGATGGAATCATTCATTGAAAGCTCGTTAAGGGAGATTAAGAACAGAGTTGGTGATAAGAAAGTCGTGCTTGGACTCAGCGGTGGCGTTGATTCATCTGTTGCAGCTATGCTTATTAATAAAGCGATCGGAGACCAGTTAACATGTATTTTTGTGAATAATGGTGTTTTAAGAAAAAATGAAGCCGATAAAGTTGTTAACACATTTAGAGATAACTTTAAGATCAATCTTGAGTATGTTGATGCGACGGACCGATTCCTGGAAAAATTACAGGGTGTTGTGGATCCTGAAAAAAAGAGAAAAGTGATCGGCAACGAATTTATTAGAGTTTTTGAAGAAGGTGCCAGGTGTATAGGTGAGATAGATTTTCTCGCACAGGGGACATTATATCCCGATGTTGTTGAAAGTGTATCTGCTAAAGGAGGCCCATCAGCGACGATAAAAACTCATCATAATGTTGGTGGGTTACCCGAAGATATGAAATTTGAGCTAATAGAGCCTTTTAGAGAACTTTTTAAAGACGAGGTTCGTGAAATTGGAAGAGAACTTGGTTTGCCAAACGAAATAATACAGAGACAACCGTTTCCCGGACCTGGACTTGCTGTGCGTATAGTCGGTGAAGTCACGAGAGAGAGACTAGATATATTGAGAGAAGCAGATGCGCGTGTCGTTGAGGAAGTAAAGAATGCAGGGCTTTATGAAGAAATATGGCAGTCTTTTGCAGTACTTTTACCGATAAAAACTGTTGGTGTAATGGGTGATGAAAGGACATATGAAAATGTCATAGCTGTTCGTGCAGTCAATAGTACTGATGGTATGACAGCTGATTGGGTACACTTGCCGTATGAATTATTGGCTCTAATTTCAAACAGAATCATCAATGAGGTTAGAGGTGTGAATAGAGTTGTATATGATATAAGCTCAAAACCGCCGAGTACCATTGAGTGGGAATAAGCGTTAAAAACGATATATAGGAAAAGGAATAATATGAGCCGATAATTACTAATCGGCTCTTTTTTTATGTAACAATTCTATACTCCCTCCTAAATCTTTCGGTTCAATACCTCTGTATTTAAGCAGGGAAGTCCCCTCGACTATAAAAAGTCATGTGATTTTTGGTCAGCAATTCCGCAACAAAGTATTTTAACCCACCATAAGTCATTCTATTTACGATATTTTAGTGGTAAACGCCTTGTATGAGCAAATTCGCATTGGATTCGAAGTATTATGTTGACATAAAAACTGATACATATATAATGTATCATATATAGGAAAGGAGGGTCTGTATGAGGAAGAGGTTAAAGATGTCGGCAGAGGAAAGGAAGGCCGTTTCCCGCATTCACTGGCTGATAAAGGATGGAGGTGTATTGAGGGCAAGTCTTGTAGAGATGAAACGTAAATGCGGCAATAAGAATTGCCGGTGTGCAAAGGGTAAACTTCATGAGTCGTTATATCTTTCTCAGAGTAAAAATGGGAAACCCCGAATGTTGTATGTGCCGGTGGAACTGGAGGAAAAAGTGAAAGAATGGGTAAAAAGGAATAAGGAGATAAAGAAATTATTGGACCGGTTAAGCGGGATAAACTGGAATAATATAAA
>Ga0208648_1000853_pt1 | contig 28214 bp, 7 predicted proteins | sample AntAceMetag02UKL_FD_184772 | JGI IMG/M metagenome (GOLD analysis project Ga0208648, IMG submission 184772) | Saline lake microbial communities from Ace Lake, Antarctica - Antarctic Ace Lake Metagenome 02UKL (SPAdes) (version 2) | ecosystem: Environmental > Aquatic > Non-marine Saline and Alkaline...
ATAAGCGGTTACATTTAAGGATGATCCCGATTCCCATACTACATCGTGCATTATATTCAGGTAGGAATTATCCTGTAGCATGCCAATTGTTCCATGGTTTATTAAATCGTTATTAACAGTTAGCGTCTTGCCGCAAATATTTACTGTAGCACCGGGATAGATTTCAATATCCCGACAAACTTTATCAGAATAAACAACAATACATGGCATGTTAACATTAGGTATTTCCACATCTTCAGCAGCAGTAGGAACATGGCCTAAAGACCAGTTTCCTGAAGTACTCCAGTAATTGCCTGAATTACCTGTCCAGACATTGATAGTAGAAGGTGCCAACTCTAATACCGTAACAGCATAGTGGTGGTATCCTCCAGAATACCAGCCTGCCCATGTCATAGTATGATCGCTGTAGTCCCACGTGTCATGAATATAAATCGTATTCGTTCCACCGCCGTCGTCATAACCATAACCAACCATTGTATGATCAGTAACCTGTATTAAAACAGGGTGTCCTGCATCTATTTCATCTTTAAAATCATTATAGCTAAAACCATAAGTAAGTCCTTCTTCTACAGTCTGTTGAGTATACAGATCATTTACAGTATATCCTCTGGATTCACAAAATAGCTTAAAACCATAAGCTCCATCTGTGTTATCCAAACCGTTGGCTAATATCTCAGACTCTGTCATTGGAGCTCCGTCATCCCAATACCAGAATGCGGTTGATCCGTCATTATTAATAATATTAGGAGGATCGATCCATTGATTAGTTTTCATATAATCAGCAGTACACTCACCATAAGCATGTTCAGGCCAACTACCAACCCAGGGGTCGGGACCTTGTGCCCCGGATCCTATCCAGTAATCATCAACATGTCCCTTAGTGGTTCTACCATCTACTCCATTACGAGTTGCGCTTAATGGGCATTGATGTCTGAGTTCTCCATTTATCCATACATCTGGCCATGAACTATTATTCATCGGCATCAAACCACCATTTGTTGTACCCGCATACATATTAGGGTAGCCCATATTGTCATAGTGACCAGCTATCATGGAGGCTGATGTTGCAGAACAACCAAATGACCAATTAAATGCCGGTACTTGGGGTAATATTACAGAAGATTTTGTAGGATATGCAATGGGTGCTCTATAATTCTCTGGAGGTTTACCGGGTACTATTACTGCTATAGCCACCCTACCATCCTTGGTTACTACTGAGTCCACAATATACTCTTTTAAAGAAGCTGGGTATGCGAAAATGTTTGTTGATGTAAGTATGAAAACTGTAAATAATAAAATAATAATAAATTTTTTCAAGGGTAATTCTCCTTTTGTTTGAACAAAGACTGTTAAGTGGAAAAATAACAAGATGTCGTAATTAAATTTTTGATTGCTATGTCATAAGATAATATGACCCTATTTGTGAAATTTTTGACTAAATAAGTTTTCATTTTACACAGATTAAATATATTTATTCTTTTTGGGGATTTTATCAAATATTTTGTCAATTTTTTTCCTTTTGAATACCTTAACAAATTTTGAAATGATTTAGTACTTTTGTGAATGTCAACAATTTAATCAAGCAAAAACTTACCTTTCATTCCAAATATCATATAAAAAAAAGAGTTCCACCTATACATTTAGATGGAACTCTTAAACAACTTTGCCGAGGTCGTAAACCTTCGTAAAAGCTCTAACTATCTATTGATAATCCTTTTAAATTCTTTATTATTCAATATCTCAGGTAATGGTGATGGGCTGGATTTCACCGCTGTTACTATGTAGAAGTATGTAGTTCCCGTTGCAGGTTCATTCCAGCTTGTACTTGCTCCATCAATTGATACATAAGGTGTTCCATATACAGGAATAAAATACGGATCTGTATCACGGTAGATGTAGAAACTATCTGCTCCTGCAGAATATGACCAATTCAACTCTATGTTACCGGCATTGTAGTGGATGGTCAGATCATTGATAGCAGGAAGAGCATTCCAGGTAATTGCATCCGGTCCCCAAACATTGTTATTTTTATTAAGTTCTACGATATTACTATCTGCATCTACCTGAAAATAGGATGACCAAATTGTTCCTGTAGTACTTGTAATACCATTGAAATTAACAATGAGTGAATCACCAGCAGGAAGACCACTATCAATATACACATTCTGATCACCAGATTGAAAAATGGAAGGAGGTGATGGTAAGTCATAGTACAAATCCACATAAAACCAATTTGTTACATCTACATTCCCAATATTTTTTACTGTCACGGCGACATCTATCATATCACAGACATAGGGATTCATATCTGACCATACTGTATCTGTTATAGTGAGATCTGGTCCAAAACCAGTCCAATGTATCCGGTTAAAGGTATCATCTTCATACATCGGACCTGCAAAACCACCCGTTGAACCTGCAAAGGTAACATGTCCTTGATTCATGTTTTTGAATACATTACTTGCTCCGCTCCAGGTATTAGTTGGAAAATTGACATTATCTGCGATAAAGGTTTGATCATTATCTATGCGGAGGAGGGTTCCGGCAGCAATTCCATCTTTGAAAATACAATTGTTAAATGGATGACTTGCATCAATAATCGCACCATCTTTAACATACACTCCATTTGCAGACATGTCTTCAAAGGTAGCATATTCTGCACTGATCGTGCCACCGCTTTCAACATTGAAATCATAATATCCTGTATTCAGTGTCTGGATAACAGCCTTATTGCTACTCGACCCGATTGCCTGGAGGATGCCACCGTTATTTACGGTTAGTGTATTGCTCGAGCCAATTTTAAGAGCAGCATTTTCATTTACAATAAGAATACCTCCATTGTTAATTATTACATCCCCTGTTCCGCCAAAGGAGTTGCCATTCAGATCCAAAGTGCCATCCTCAACTATAAGAGAACCATTTTGCTGACAAGTGAAGTAACTTAACACTGTAACATATTGTGCTTTCCCACCATCAGTATTATTAGACGGTGAAACTTTTTCAGCATCAGGATCAAGAACTACCTCATACTTAGTAGATGTTTTATCCACAATTATATTGTGGAAATAGCCCGTTACACCGAGATATTCAAGTGTAGCATCACTTGTACCTTTGAAAATAATAGTATTGTACATCGAAACAGTGTGCATGGCACCTCCGTTCCCTACCGTAAAATCCCCCCACACAGTATGTGTTAATGCTGTTATATTATCTTTCCAAATGCCCATATAAATTATTATATTCCCGTATGCCTGAGTGTCATCATTAGATTTGAATTCTCCTGCACTCTTATTGATGACCAAATCATAAAAATCCTCTTGAGTACAAGCTGTTGACAGGAACTGATCACTCGAACCATTAAATGTTACTGTTGATAATCCTGGCCAAAATCCTACCCAGGAATCATAAGTTGTGTTGCTATTTGTCCAATCACCACCAATAGTAAGATTCAGTCCAGTATCCACCCCGCCGGCATTCAAACCGGCATTAAGAGCAATATCCATATCATTTCCGATATTCAAGGTAGAACCAGTATTCATTTCAATGTTGCCATCTGTTATATTCAGATCATTGGTAACATTGACGGTCATACCATCCATTATTTCAACATCCTCATAGCCAGTAGCAGTTTTATCGATAGTGAGATCATAGAATGTTTCATCAGTGGTTATATCTCCTGGATTCGGGCCATAGAATGTAACCGTTCTGGTCCACTCTACAAATCCTCCCGGACCGACATTATTTGTCCAGTCTCCACCAACATACAAATTTCCGTTTGATGGATCAGACAAATAAATAGTCCCTGCGCTGATCAAAACGTTTCCGGTTATCCTGAGAGGGCTATATATTCCCCAGGGGACTGTATTATTTACAGTGAAATCATTGAAATAATTTGTGGTATCTATTGTTAAATATGTGCCACCAATACTATTAATACTTTCGAAAGTATTGTTCTCCGGCTGAAAGGTATTAGGTGTGTTAGCAAAGAAAGTCCCTCCAGCCCTGATGGTACCACCTGTGATATTTTCCGTGAATGTGTTCTGGATTGCGATTTGGTTGTGGGTCACTTCAAATATTCCACTACTAAGGTTCATAGTTCCGTAGAGTCGTACAAATCCTTTACTGCAAGGTGCATCACAGACAAAATTACCTCCGTCAATCGTTAGTGTTCCAGTTGCAGCTAGTTCAAATAATCCATGAAGAAGAACATCTCCGTCAGCAACATCCAGAAGCCCGTTAAGGGTGAAATCAGAATTATTAGTAAGAGTTCCACCACTCACCATATCCATTTCTCCAGTATTAACTATATCTAATGTGTTTTGAACAACCAAATCTCTATCCTGTATATGGAATTGATTACCAGCACTTACTGTCATATCTCCGGAAACATTCATAGTGTTTGAACTAGAGCCATTAATATAAGTATCAGCAGAAGGTCCTGCTGTCTTATCAATAATTAGAGTTCCGAATTCAGCATCAGAATCATTGCATAGGATCAATGAACCAAGAGAACCATCAAAATAAACGGTATTTCCAGTCCCGAGTTGCGTACTTGTACCATTGTTAAATGTCCAATCTCCGGAGACAAATATTTTACCATCCGTCACAATATCGGATGAACCGGTTTCCCAGGTAATATTGTTCACAATCAAAGTGTCGTCAGGTGAGGACATTTCCAGTCTATCTGAAATATTCAAATCTTCATCAACAACTACCTTATATGAACTGATTTTCAATTTTCCTGCTACAATATCCATATTTTTACAACATATAGGTATACCATCAGAAGGACGGACATAGGCAGCTCCAGAATTAATTACTATATCATTGAAATATTCACTTTCTTCAACTTGTTGAAGAGTACCTGGATCAGTTCCATTGAAGATAACTACAGAAGAAGATCCTGCATCGAATCCGCCACTTGCATTATAGTCAAACCAGTCCTCAACAACAGATATGTTTATTGTTCCTGGGTCATTGGCATTTAATGAAGCTCCATTATAAATCCTTAATATATTACCTATTGCTAAATTTGTTGGATTATTAAGTTCCATAGTACCATCATATAATCTTAAATTGTTTGTTACTGTTACATCTACACCGTTATTGTCACCAGAACCTGTTTCTAGACCGGCAAAACCAATATAGGTTTTATTCAAATGAAGATCATAAAATGTCTCAGGTGTCAGTATTGCAGCTGAATATGGTCCATCAAAAATAACCGTATTTGTACCTTCGATAAAACCAGCGATACCTACATTATTAGCCCAGTCTCCTGCTACATACATATCATTACCATTGGTATCAAAAACACCTGTATCAAGTATGAAATAACCATTGATATCAAGCTCACTGGCTGCAGATACAGTATTTGATTTTGCATACCTTGTTCTTGTTCCATCTCTGTTTTCAATTATCACATATTCTTTATCTTTGGAACTTTCTGATTGGGCTTTTGAGGATTTATTAATTTCAACATCATAGAAGTTACTGCCGGTTCCCATACTCAAACTTGCATTTGTAGAACCATATAGTTCAATTGTACCGCCTGTTGGATTGAAATCAGTACGATTTCCAGTGAATGAATAGGGAGTTCTTATTGTACCACCACTGATATCTTCTGTAAGTGTATTTGATGAAGATAAACTAATTCCGCAAGAGGTAATATCAAGAATACCACCACTCATTTCAATGGATGCATCTTCCAGGTATGGCCATACACAATAAGAACCTGCAACAGTCATTGTACCTCCGAAAATATGTAGGTCGCCTTTAAGATCGACAAAAGTTCCTGTGCCGGAGTTAGTAAGGTCGATTGTTCCTCCAGCATTTAGATAATAACCACCTTGTATAGCATTATCTATAAGATCATTAGCAGTAAAAGAACCAGATAAGACATCTACTGCACCTGCAGTCCAGTCGTAAGCAGCACAAACTACATTGGTACCGTTTATACGGAATGCGCCGCCGGAGGCTTTATTTACTTCAAGTTCGTTAAATGTTTCATTTGAACAATATTGATGTCCGCTGCTGCCGTTAAAGACCACCCTGCTTGAAGCTTCTCCAAAATTCCCAATACCAGCATTATTTGTCCAATCACCACCAATTTCTATATTAAAAGCATGTGGATAAAAATATCCACTTTCAAGGAGAAAATCACCATTTATTTGTAAAGTAGTAGAATAAGAAGCATCAAGAGAAAGAGCTGTTGCTCCTGTATTTATAGTTAGATTATTGAAATAATCTCCGCTATTCGGTTTAAGTGGAATTGTGGGGGAACCATTAAATACAAACGTACCAGCGGGACATTGAATATTTCCTCCCAAATTATTAAAATATCCATCCAAGATCACCGAATGAATGGAATAACATTGAAAGGTACTACCATAATAGGAAGTATTATTGTAGAGGTTACCCGCAATATAAAGATCGTCTGTTGATTGGGAGCTGACTGAAAAATTCGTTGCGCTTTTGTTACTTAATAAATGGTACAATTGACAATTTTCTTCTTTGCTTCTGAACCAGGATTGAGATGTGCCCACAAATTCAACATACCCTGTAGTAAATTGCACATCTGCACCTTCATTGAAATTCCAGTCACCATAAACATAAATTCTTGATGAACCGGTCATGCTTCCTGTAGATCCTGACTCCCAGACGATATCATGATCGATATAAAGTCTGGATGCTGTATTGAGCATATCGATAGAACCATGCACCGTAGCATCATTGTTTACTGTGAGTGTCTGGTCTAAAATATCTAAACTTGCACCAGCTTCAATAGTCAAGTTATAACATGCATCATCATAGGAAGCAACATAAGGTGATAATCCAGCAGTAGTGATAATTACATCTTCACCTGCGGTAGGAATATGACCCAAAGACCAGTTACTAGAATTGTGCCAGTAATGGTTCCAGGCGCCTGTCCAGGTATTTGTACCAACAGCACCAACAGCAGCATCGGCATTTACCATTCCATAACCAGTGTATCTGTCCCAACCAGCTGGTCCTTCATCCACAATATCAGTAGCAGTAGAAGTTAAAATATCTCTTATTTGTGCTGGTGTTAAAGAGGGATCTTTTGATTTGATAAGAGCAGCAACACCTGCAGCGTAAGGAGTAGCACAGGAGGTTCCATTAAAATACATGTAATAATCTCCTGAAGAATATCCATTTACTCCAGTTACATCAGTTGCAGGTAGTATGGTTGGTGCTATCACATCAACAGCATTTCTGGCATCCATAGTATTTACACCATAATTTGAACCCCACCAATTTTCACCATCACAAGAAAATGCATCTTTTCTTTCAGCACAAGGAGAAGCTGCACCAACTGCAATTACATTAGGATCATTTGCTGGATTCCATATATGATCATAATCCTCATTCATTGTGCAAGCAAGTAATGTAACACCATTATCATAAGCATATTGAAGAGCAGCGTCTCTTGAAGGATCATCACCATAATCCGTATTTGACCCGAAACTCATACTGGCTATATCTACATCATTATCTCCACAATGGGTTACGGCATTTATAACAGCTGAACTTAAAAGTGTTCCACTACTATTCGCGATCTTTAAAGGCATAATGCTACAATTACCAGCTACACCTGAAACACCGATTGAATTATTTACTTCTCCTGCTGCAATACCAGCGCAACAAGTTCCATGACCTTCATCAGCACTATCATCCATTGGATCACTATCACCACCTCCGTAATCCCAACCACTAACACAATTACCATCTAAATCTTCATGATTATAATCAACACCTGTATCTATAATCGCTATTATAATACTGGAATTACCATAACCCTGAGTATCATCCCATGCTTCTTCTATATGAGAATCAAAACCTACTGTTCCTACAGGCGGCCCTGTATGACTGTATGTATCATAACTCCAGCTCAACAGTTGAGCAGTATTATCATGCCCCCAACAATCATCGAAGTAAGGATCATTGGGAGTTGCAGATAGGTAACTAATATACTCGGGATTTGCAAATTCAACATAATCGTTTTTAGATATTTCGGTTATTGTGCTTTCAATATCAGTTCCAATTGGAACAAATAGTAAATACCATCTATTGAATCCATTTTCTTGTTCCCAGATTTTATCTAGTACAGGTCTATGAGCTAAAGAAATTTTAGAAACATTGATTGATCTTAATAAAGTGTCTAATTCAACCAATCCGGTATTTGAATAATCACCAGTTTCAGATAGAACCAGATTTAATCTTTCAGCTGCGTCTTCCGATAGTTTAACTTTTATTCTATCAGCAGCGTACAAAGGTCTTCCCATACTATCTTCTCTCACATTTGCAGCAAATGCTGTATGAAGAAATAGTGTAACAAATAAAAATAAAATGAACAGTTTTTTCATGGGTATTTCTCCTTTTTTTTCAGAACAAGGTATTATTAATTTAAAAATAATAAGATGTAGTAATTAAATTTTTTGATTGTTATGTCATAATATGACCCTACTTTTGAAGTTTACGCTTAAAATAATTTTTCATTTCACACCATATAATATTTATTTAATAGCTTTTTGATAATTTTTAAAATAATTTTGTCAAACTTTTTATTTTTTCCATGCATATCCCCCATTTCGAGCTTTATCATTCGTATTGGAAACCAGAAAGGAAACCACTTGAAAAGAATTGTTCAGAAGCAAAGTGAGGAAATCAGTTCAAATTGTGTGATGGATTATTGATAAGAATTTCAATATAGTTTGTGACTTTATCTATAATAGTACAACCACGATTATTTGGTTGAACTTTATCATTATGACTTTGCTTGTAGGGATATCTCTAAATAATTATAATATTTGCAGTTGATATAAATTAAGTTCAATATTACCTGCATTATATTGAATATTCAAATCATGAATTTCAGGAAGAACGCTGGTTGTCCAATCGATGAGATTAAACGGATCTTCATTATAATCTTCTCCTGCAAAATCACATATAGCATCAACAAAGATAAGTTGTAACTTCTCTAATATCTTAACACCATTGTAATTCCCACTCCGGAAATTGATTGGGAAATTATAATTATCTGCCACGATTTTGTGTGCATTATCAATCCAAATCCTTGCTATGTATAAGCCAATGTTAACAAAACATTCAGGTCACAAAGTTAAGTGAAGCAAATCTTGATTATATCTGAGTGAATCTATTATACCGTCCTTAATGGAAATTGCAAATAAGAGAATCCGCCCAGAGTATAGGAAACAGCTATTATCATTACTATACTATTTCTTAACCACAGGTTGTGTCTTTGCTATTATTCTGTAGAATTTCCTGACTGATGGTATCGGAATTGAACAACTTTCTTCAAAAACTGTTGATTCATAACTGAAATCATTATATGGATTATCAGATGACCAAATATCATATTCATCTGCATCGATCACAGGATCCCAGATAATAATTAAAGAATCAGTTATCGTAATAACAATATTTTCAGGGGCATTGAGAAAAATAGTAAGAGTCCCACCAACTAATTGATGGGACTCTTATTTGATTGAGTTACGTTTGGATTACTTATTCCACGGTGCAGAGTCTGAACTTGCTGCTTTTCCTCCAGTACCGATATTATCAGAAATATTTTCAGCAGTAACACGATAGAAATACTTTGTACCTGTTGCTGGTTCAGAGTAACCAACTGTAGCAGTTGTGAATACAGTTGATCCTATGAAATCATACGGGTCTGTAGAACGATATACCTTAAATTGATCAACTGGCACTGGATATGTCCAGGTCAGAACAATTGTATTAGTCCCTGCGTTATACTGAATTGTAAGATCATCAATTGCCAGCAGTACTCCACCGCTCCAGTGGACACGATTATATGGATCATATTCATCACCCGCACCCCAAAAATCACCGGTTACGTCATTGAATGTTGCTTCACCGGTATCATAATATTTCCAGACATTATATCCTGTTAAACCAGAAGCGTTGTTATAAAATGATGCACCTGTGGACGTGAACTCAGAATCATTGTTTAATGAAAGTAATGCTGAAGGTGCGTCATGTCCATTTCTGAAGATACAGTTGTTAAAAGTAAAAGTAGAATGAACATTAGCTCCAGGTAACAGATAAATTCCATTACCATCCATGTACTCAAAAGTAGCGTATTGAGCCCCTATAGTTCCACCACTGTTAATATTGAAACCATAGAAACCTGTTGATTGATGGGTAACAGTTGCTTGATTACCAGAAGATCCAACGACATAAAGCCATCCACCGCTATTAACATTTAGATTGCTTGCATCATCAAGAGCAAGTGTACTATTTGCCTGCATGTATAATACTCCACCACTGTTGACAGTCGCGTTACCATTAACGGATATTGTATTATTACCTGAATAAAGAGCTCCGGGATTAATAACAAGATCGTTTCCAATAGTTAAATCACCATTAGGAGTTAGCCAATCAGCCGAGGATACTTTATCAAGAGTAAGGTTATAGAATGTTTCTGCCGGAGTAATACTTACATCACCTGTACCATCAAAAGTAACAGTCCCCGTTCCTTCCACAAATCCGGCATCACCTACATTATTTGTCCAGTCTCCATACACTTCGATATCGAATCCACTTGGATTGAGAATACCTGAATTAATCACAAGATCATTCATGCTAAAGGCAGCATTCGTTGTTACAGTTGACCCTGTTTTATTGATATTAAGATCATGGAATGCAGTTGTTCCGTCAATTAGTGATGCTGTACTTCCATCAAAGGTTACTGAACCATCGGTAGGAGTGAAAATTCCACTAGAATTTGTCAAAGAACCTTCCAGATAAATATCTCCACCGGATACATTTTCTATTGATCCTGATTGGAAAGAGATGTTTGATGCGCTATTTAGTTCACTACCTGTAGTCATAGTTAAAGCACCGGTACTGTGCATGTATGGTCCATTACCATTTACATTAACTACACCACCGTCATCAATTATGAGATTACCATTATCATAAACATCAAAGTATTGTACGTTCATTTCACATGAATTGATATCTAAAGCACCTCTGATATATGAAGCATTAGAAACATCCAGATCATATATACAACCAACAAGTGCAGCATTAGCTCCATCATCTACATAGAACTTATAGAAGTAGCTATCCGGATCGTCAATTTCGATATTATTGGTTGATGAAGAACCATTAACATACATGTGTGTTATACCACCTGTTCCGTTGAATTGACTTCCATCATACAGATTAATAGTTTCTACATAGTAATCACCAGAAGTTTGATTGAAAGTACTACCAGTATTGTGAATAGCATCACCATAATACATCGTTCTAGTTCCTAATAGAATTGTTCCCGATAGATCAACTACTGAGCCAGAATACAAATACATATCATTACCAGTATTTAAGGTGTCAGTAACAGCTACTGTTAACGAACCATAATTTTTTACATCATTCAATACATTAACGTTAAATCCATTGAGATTGAATGTTCCATTGGATATTTGAAGATCTCCGGTGATATCCAAGTCACTTGTAACATTGATTGTCTGTGAGCGTGTAACTTCAAATGGTGCTCCGTCTCGATCAATTCTTACCTTTTCACGTTTTGATGACTTCATACTTTTTGTAACTAAATTATCAGCTACTAATTTATTTATATTTACATTGTACAAGTTACTACCTGTTCCTAAACTCAGGCTTGCATCAGTTGTTCCATACAATTCTAAAGTTCCACCAGTTGGATTGAAATCGGTTCTTAACCCTGTAAAACCACCTGAAGTTCTTATCGTTCCACCGGTAATTGTTTCAGTAAGCGTGTTTGATGCAGATAAGTAAATTCCACATGAGGTTACATCGAGCACACCATCTGTCATTGTTATAGATGCAGCTGCATAATATGGCCAAAAACAAAAAGTTCCTGAGATATTCATGGTTCCACCATTTATATACAGATCACCTGCTAAGTCAACTGCTGATCCTCCATTTGATAGATTAATTACACCTCCTACGTCATCTGCATAATATGTTCCCTGAATCGTAGATTCAACAAGATCGTTGATTGTTATTGTTGCTGCTCCGTTACAATAAACAGTTCCTCCTTGGTCGAGAGTTGCGATAGTAGCAATTGCAGAAGCACCATTAGCAGTAAATCTGGAACTTGGGTCATCAATATTTAATGTTCCATTAACATTAAAAGTATGATATGCCCAACAGAAATAATCCAGATCAAGGTCATTCAAGATAGTATTATTACCATTAAATCGAAGATTCATTGAATTATTGATTTGATGAACATCATAGAAAGTATTAGTTCCATTCACGTCTTGATGATCACCACTGCTGTCAAATGTAACCATGCTGGTTCCTGGAGTATACGATCCACCAGAATTTATCCAATTTCCACCAACAGTAACAGGATAGTTTGCTGAGTTGAAATTTCCCTGTTCTATAGTTAGATCACCTGCAACGGTTATACCTTCATTAACTAATGTTACACCAGTTGAAGCGCTGAAGACAACATTATTAAAAGTACCGGATCCGGAACTGTAATTATTAATATTTTGTGAAGTTCCATCAAAGATGACCGAACCTGTATTGGATAATTGTGTAAAATCAAATGTTCCGTAATAATTAAAATCACCTCTCATTATTATGTTCTGATTTGACATACTTTCTAAAATACTACCAGAGCTAGTATAAACCAGCCCATTTATAACTATGTCTTCTGTAGAGACATTACTGAATATTGCTTTTGCTCCACCAGATTTGTAGTTCCTGAGCATGTAGAAATTACTATTAGTGCTATAACATCTTATCCAACTACCAGTTGTTCCTTCAAAATCAACAAATCCTTGGGTTGGATTTACATTAGCACCATTTTCAAAGTTCCAGTCACCATAGACATTAATATAAGAACTATAAGCGGTTACATTTAAGGATGATCCCGATTCCCATACTACATCGTGCATTATATTCAGGTAGGAATTATCCTGTAACATGCCAATTGTTCCATGGTTTATCAAATCGTTGTTTACAGTAAGCGTCTGGTCGTAAATATTTACTGTTGCATCGGGATAGATTGTTAGATTATTACATGTTTTGTCAGAATAATCGACGATACACGGCATGTTTACATTTGGTATCTCGACATCTTCAGTGGCAGAAGGAATATGACCTAAAGACCAATTGGCTGTATTTCCCCAAAGATGACTGTGATTCCCAGTCCAGACATTGATAGTTGGACAAAGACTAAATATCGCTCCCTGATAATCTGTAAAATTATGAGAACCGGGATTTAGATTGTTTAGATAGTAGTATCCATTATAAGAACCTGACCAGCCCCAATTAAAATGGAAATGAATTATATCTAAATCTTCATAACCATCTAGATTAAAGGCATGACCTGCATAAGGATAATATGGATAATATCCTCTATAAACAAGAGGTCGCCCATTATCTAAATCAGTCTTGATCATACCTTTCCACACTGTATCAGAATAGTCGTTTTTTAGTTCAAAATGTGCAATTGAGTTATATTTAAAATAATTAACTAATGCATTTCGTGCACAGTAAGTATGGTTACCAACCCAAGCCCCAGAAGCATCAGGTCCATAATCCATTTCAGCTCCGACACCACAATGATAAAGTAACTCCCTGGATGCATTTGTAGGAGAGCTGTTATTCATAGGAAAATTATAAGTAGTAGAACCAAAATTAGCAGAAAGTGTACCATAAGGAGGGCAGGAATAACTATGTGAACCAGTTCCTGTTGTCGGTTGCCCCCAATAATTCATAACTTGTGCCATAGCAACCGCAGTACAACCGGCATAAACATATCCTCCGGGACCGGAAACATCAGGAGGACAATATGTATTCCAACTATAACTCTGATTCCAAAGAGAACTAATCAATGGTCCAAGACGGTTGAAATCTCTATTTCTTTCGAAATTCTCTGTTCTCACATTTAACCTTTCCCATTCATCTTGTGCTGCCTGGGAAGCTGAAAGGTTATTCTCTTTAGCATACACTATCTGCTCCTTAAAACTGGCAAGCATAGCATCGAACTGTGGTGGATGATTTTCCAATCCATAATGATGCTCAAAACTATAACCGAGAACAGGTACGACAGCATCATCGGCAGCGATCATTATATAGCCGCCTTCCCTAAAATTAAAGACATAATAAATATCCTGTGAGTTTTCACGGATAAAAAATGTCTCGATAACTTCCACATTTTTCAGATTGTTTTCTTCACTTCTTTCTAAATACCAATTATTGGCAACTTGTTTCGCTGTTTCAATATTAACAGGTGTAGCATATACTAATGAAGATATTACCAATATTGATGTTAATATAAACAAACCAATTCTAATTCTTCCTTTCATCATTTCTCCTTTGTTCTATGTTTTTATGTACTCTTTATGAAAATTAAAATAATTTCCTGCTATAACTCACGTTAGCGTGCTTTGAAAATTATCTCCCTTTACTATAGACAACTTAATTACTTTGATGGAATAGTTAACTGAAACCAGATATGTAGATCGAGCATAAAAATATTATGCAATAATCATTTTTTATTCTTTCCATTTTTTTCATTTATAAAGAATTCATAATAAATTATTTGTCTGGTATTATTTAGAGTTATATATTTATTGTCAAATATTTCAATTTTCCTTGTATATCCTCAAAATTTATGAGACACTCAAAGTAACACTGATATTCATTCTGAACTCCATCCAGCATTCTGCAATTACTGAAGACCAACCGAAGAAGATCCTACGATTTGTTGGACTTGTTAATGGTTCGTGACGTTTCAGTTTAAAATTTTAGCTTATCAGCTATTGATAACAATTCTTCTTTTGACATTTCGGTCATAGCATTCACTGAAATGAGAAGTCCTTTCTCAGAATAAACCACGACCAGCACAGATATATTCATTCCACCTTCATCAATCTTGGAATACATCATTTGGTGTCCCTTATGAGAGAACGATTCAAATCCCTCATCGGTTTCCCCATCTGCATCCCCCATTGCAGTTGCGCTTATTATGATCGAAGCAGCCATGCCTTTCATATACATCGCCATGTACTGATCTTCATCAGAAGTATAGAATAAGTGGAAACATAAGATTTATTCAAAGAAAATAAAAAACGAAAAGTAATAAAATTTGACAACGAATAATTAATTATAGAAAAATAACATTGCAATTTGGTCTGATTTACAAATGGTCTCTATTAAATTTTGGTATGGATTAAAAACTATGGAAAACAAAATTAACTCGCAACAAAACCTATGAAAGGTGGGTGAGATGAAAAAATCTAAATTGTTAATTTGTATAGTCTTATTTATTAGCATACTAGGAGGAACGCTTTACAGTCAGGTTAGTAATAGAAAAAATTATAATTTAATAAAAATATCAGAAATTATTGGTGAGGATGCAAAAGGAAAAGTAGATTATCTGTTAATACCACTTTTAATAAATATGCATAATTTTGAAAACTCTGAAAAATCTCTAAAGGACAGAGCAAATCTAAAAAGCAAATTAAAAAATTACTCCAATATTCTTGCTATTGATTTTAATCATGATAGTCTTAAAGTTGAAGTTTTAATAAAAAGTAAAAAGAATAACAATTTGAGAAATTACAATGATTTAGAAATTCATGGGGTACATAAAGGAAAGGATTCAGAATATATAACAGCAACTATCCCTATTGATAAAATTGAAGAAATGGCTTCAGAACCAGATGTAATTTACATAGAAGCTGCTAAAATATTGCATTCATTATTAAACACAAGTACTGATTTAATAAATGCAGACGATGTCTGGCAAGGAAATGTAAACTATTCAATTAATGATTCGATAAACGGGGATAGTGTTTATGTTGGTGTAATAGAACTGGACACATTAAAATGGGATCATGAAACATTTATTTCACCAGAAGGAGAATATAGAATAAAGGCTATGTGGTTGGAGGGTGATACCTTAGATCATTGGTCAAATTTTCCACAATACACTGGAAATGATTTTCATCCAACGCATGTAACTGGAATTGCTGCTGGCGATGGTGATTCAGCCAATAAAAACTATAAAGGTGTTGCTTATAAATCTGATATATTATTCGCTAAAATAGGTTCATTTAATCATGACCCGAATACAAATAGTGCTTTAGATGGTTATGAATGGATGATTTATAAAGCAAGTAATGACAATAAATCTCTTGTAGTAAATATGAGTTTGGGTGCTCCTTTAGGTCCACATGATGGTTCAACGTTATTTGAAGAAGCACTAAACACAAAAATTGATACATCTAACACAATATTTGTCGTAGCGGCTGGAAATTCAGGACGCGAAACATCACCATATCCTCATATAGACGGATATGTACCTGACATACCAGGTGATAGTTTAGTTATTGAATTCAGAATAAATTATAATAATATTAAATCTGATAATAATAGCCTAACATTCGAAATTTGGGGAGAGGGCGAATTTGATGTAAGAGTATCTGATAATGATTGGCTCAATCCTGAATGGACGGATTTAGTTGAATTCGGATATTGTATAATGGACACTGTTTTAGAATCAGATACAATATCAATTTATAATAATGATACATCTATCCCAAATAATTCTAACGATCATGTTATTCAAATTGTAATTAAAGTAGGTAGCCATGGAATTTTGCTCTCGGGAAATTACAAAATTTCCTTACATCCACATAATCAAGACACAGGTGGCAATATTGATGGTTACCATTCAGAACCATATTGTACAAAAGGTGGTTTTTTAAATGGTGATTCTTTCCAGTCAATTCTAATTCCAGCTTCTGCTGAGAAAGTAATTACTGTTGCTAACCATATTAATGAAATAAATGGAGATATATATCACGAAAGTAGTCTAGGCCCTCTAAGAACAGATGATGAATACACTGTAAGTAAGCCTGATATAGCAGCTCCAGGATCACCAATTACATCTTCGATAGCTACAGGTATAATGGATTATGGAAGTGGTTCAGGTACAAGTATGGCTGCACCTCATGTAACGGGAGCAATCGCGTTGTTACTTCAAAAATTTCCAGACTTAAATGCCGATCAAATAAAACAAATATTGCAGAATTCCACTGGAGGTATTCCTAATGGAACTTGGCCTTTGACACTCGAAGATAATAAATACTGGGGAGCAGGAAAACTCGATATTCTTGAAGCATATAAGTCAATGGTCGGATTTGAGTATACACAGTCATATCCATATGTTGAAGATAAATTTAAAGATACATTCGAAGAACATGAAGATATTGCTGGTTTACCTATAGAACCGGTAGAAATAGGTTGGAATGGAGTAGATTATTTTAAACAAAAATTAACAAATGGTGCCTTGTTTTTAGATCAATCGGGAATTAATGAAGCATTTTGGATTGGTGAAAATATATGGAATAATTGGATGTGCCCCAGTTCAATTGGTTTACCCATTTCATCTCAATATCTTGATTTTCAAAATAATCTTTACCAGACGGTGGACTTTGAGAATGGTAGAATATACTATGACGGAAATAATGCACATACAGTGTATCTCAGAGCAGATTTTCATGCTGCCAACAGATTTGGTTCTACTCCCTTTGATGTTACATTTGTCGATCTTTCAGTTGGTAATATTATAAGCTGGGAATGGGATTTTGATAGCGATGGGATAGTTGATTCTTATGAACAAAATCCATCTTATACATATAATTTACCAGGTGTTTATTCTGTAACATTGAAAATAAATGATGGAAATGATAACGATTGGGAGATTAAATCACATTACATTGAAGTTTATGGACTAGGAAATTTCACAGAAGTTCGACTTTCAAATGATAATTCAAATTCTGAATGGCCAGCAATAGATTTTGATAATTTTAACAACGCTTCCATAGTCTGGCAGGATTACAGGGATGGAAACTGGGAAATTTATTTCTGCCGAATTGATGAAAATAACAATATTATTGTTACTCCCACAAATATTACTCAAACGAGCAGCAATTCTACGAAACCGGATATTGGCGTTGATGATGCTGGTAACAGCTATATTGTATGGGAAGAAAGCGGAGATATTAAATATTGTAAAGTTGATACTGCTGGTATAAAAGTTGTAAATGATATCACTCTTGATAGTGGCGATCTACCTGCAATCTCCTCTCTTGATGATGGAACGAGTGGAATTGCCTGGGAGAAACCTGGAATATTATACAAAACCAAATTTGAAAAACGCGATTCAGCAGGTAATATTATAGGAGATGCTATTGAATTGAATTCGTTATGTTATTTTGTTCAGAAAAACTGTTATATTGATCATGACAACCAGGACAATTTTTATGTGTGGAGACTTGAATTAGGCAATTGGTTCAGTCATTATTATCATATAGCCAAAATTACATCAAGTAATTCTATTGCTTATAATGGAGCTTTTTTACAAGCTTCAGATGATAGTAAAGAATGCTGTTTAGGAATAACCCAAGAAGATAATGCTTATCTTTTTTATATAGATTATACAGATGGATATTATCAAATTTATGATGGATCTCAAAACCCTCAATCCTCAGGTGATGGAGACTCACGATATCCAAATATGGCAACGAAACCGCAGAACAGATCATATTTTACACTCGTATGGGAGGATGATAGAAATGGTAACTGGGAAGTGTATTTTAACAAATATGATGACAATAATTTTATAGCTGAACAGATTCTAAATAATGATAATGAACATTCACGTCATCCAGATGTAGCTTGTAATACAAATGGAAAGTGGAGCATAGTATGGGAAGATTATAAAGACGGAAATAGTGAAATATACTACATGAAACTTGATTATGTGCCACCAACGAATTTGGAAGCACCGGATAATGTTATAATATTTACGAACCAAGATTCTGTATATATTGATTGGGAGCCTGTACAGGGAGCTACTTTCTACAAAGTGTATTCCACAAATAATCTAAATTCAGGATTTACAATTGACAATAGTGGTATCTTTGACGGCAGCTCGTGGAAAGCACCGCTGAACAATACCCAAAAATTCTATTATGTAACAAGTGATAATTGCAGAAAAAATATTAGCCCCAAAAGCAGGAAACTTAATGAAATTATTAATGAATCATATTTGTGGATTATAAAAAATAATTAGAACAAGTTAGGAGAAAAAATGAAAAAAATTATTATTACTATTTTATTTAGTTTATTTGTTTGTGTGCTTAATGCAACAACTATTAACATACCTACAGATTACAGTACAATACAAGCAGGTATTAATGCAGCAACAAATGGAGATACTGTTCTAGTACAAATAGGAACATATATAGAAAATATTAATTTTAATGGAAAGAACATTACCGTTGCTTCTCAATATTTAACTACCCAAGATACTTCTTATATATCTCAAACAGTTATTGATGGAAATAGTAGTGGAAGTGTTGTTACTTTTGAAAGTGGAGAGGATTCTACAGCAATAATAATTGGTTTTACTTTAAATAATGGTAGGTCTAGAAAAGGTGGTGGAATTGAATGCTCTTCTTCCTCCCCGAGTTTAGAGAATGTAACGATAACAAGTAATAGTGCTTCTTGGGAAGGTGGTGGGATGTACTGTTATTCTTCCTCCCCGAGTTTAGAGAATGTAACGATAACTGGTAATAGTGCTTCTACTTATGGTGCTGGGATGTACTGTTCTTCTTCCTCCCCGAGTTTAGAGAATGTAACGATAACTGGTAATAGTGCTGGTTGGGATGGTGGTGGAATTTATTGTGAACATTCCTTTCCGAGTTTAGAAAATGTAACGATAACAAGTAATAATGCTTCTTATTCTGGTGGTGGAATTTACTGTTCTTCTTCCTCCCCGAGTTTTAACGCTACAAATAGATGTAATATTTATTCAAACACTATTGAAAACATGAGGGGATTTGGTGTTGATATTTATACTACATATAATTTCGGTATAATAGATGTAATTGTAGATACTTTTACAGTAATGACACCTACTGATTATTATGCAACACCTATTGATAACTTTACCTTTGATATATTAAATAGTATTAATGGAAATATGATAAACTCAGATGTTTATGTGTCGGTAAATGGGGATGATTATAATACTGGAACATCAGTAGATGAACCTTTTAGAACAATAAACCATGCATTATCAATGATATATTCTGATAGTGCTAACATTAACACAATTCATATCGGACCAGGTATTTATAGTGATTATACTAATGGAGAAATGTTTCCAATAAATTGGAGTAATTATGTAAATCTATCGGGTAGTAACCAAGAATATACAATATTAGATGCTAATAATATGTCAGGAGTAATGGAATTTAATTATATAACTCATGCAATAATTGAAAATATCACAATAACAAATGGACAAGGCAGTGGTTCGTACCCAAATTTTACAGGAGGAGGTATTACTTTTATCGACTCATCCCCTAGTTTAGAGAACGTAACGATAACTGGTAATAGTGCTGGTTGGGGTGGTGGTGGAATTTACTGTTATGTTAATTCATCCCCTAGTTTAGAGAATGTAACAATAACTTGTAATAGTGCTTCTTCTTATGGTGGTGGAATTTACTGTTATGTTAATTCATCCCCTAGTTTAGAGAATGTAACAATAACAGGTAATAGTGCTTCTAATGGTGGTGGGATTTACTGTTATAATAATTCATCCCCGAGTTTAGAGAATGTAACTATAACAGGTAATAGTGCTTCTTCTTATGGTGGTGGTGGGATTTACACAAATGACGACATAAGTGTAATTAATTGTATTATTTCAGATAACAGCGGTAATTATGGAATTTATGTATCTTCTGGTAATCCAGATATAACCTATTCAGATTTCTATAATAATGAGAATGGTAATTTCTATAATTGTGGACAATGGATTGGAGTAAATGTTACTACAAACGCAAATGGAGATAGTTGTGATGCCTATTATAATATTCAATTAGATCCTTTATTTGTAGACTCACTCAATGGTGACTACCATCTAAGCTGGGCTAATTATCCAATTCCCGATTCAACAAAATCACCTTGTATAGACGCAGGAGATCCAACTTCACCATTGGATCCGGATGGAACAATAGCAGATATGGGAGAATATTACTTTTACCGAATACCTTATGTACAAAATCCAATGAATACTATTGAGATGTATTGTAATACAACGGTAGTTATTGATATGAATGATATTTTTATTGGTGGAGATCTTCCTTTAAATTACTCTGTAAGCGTCAATGAACATATAAATGTAGATTTTAATGGTGCACAAGCAACTATTAATCCTGAAGTAGATTGGTTTGGAACTGAATGGTTACATTTTAAACTTACGGATAATGTGGGTAATACAGCAATCGACACAGTTAAGGTAAATGTAATTAGAATGGATGAATACACCTATAATTACAATGCATCCGGTATCCCGAGCAATTGGGAGATAATACATAATGGAACTACAACCTTCCCCTGGCAAAAAATTTATGATCCATTACGAACAAGAGCGGATTCATCAATGATCGTTAAAAACGAAGGAATGTTTAAAACGGCAGATGAATTGTTACTTACACAAGAATATGATTTTAGCTTATCAGATAGTATTTTTATTTCTTTCTGGGAAGATTTTAAAGCGAATGGTTCTTCTGAAGGAGTATTTGGTTACAGCGTTGATGGTGGTTATTCATGGATACCATTATATACAATTTCATCAGATACGATAGGTATATTGTCCTTAGATTTGAATTCTTTGTCCGGAGAAAGCAGCGTAAAATTCCGTTGGAGGTATTCTTCCACTCTTTCAATGGGAGATAATTGGTGGAATATAGATGATGTGTATTTAGAATATAATTATGTATCATTCAGTGTACCGCAAGTGACTAACTTTGCTATTGCTGATTATGGAACTGATTATATTTCTCTATCCTGGGATACGCTTTCAATTGATTATTTTTCGTGTTACGAGATATATTATGATACAACAGCAACTGTAGATACTACTTCGAATAAATGGTCATTTGTAATGGATTCTACCCTCAATGAAATAGGTTGTGGTACTACGACTATAAGTGGATTGCCGGAAAATCATTACTACTTCACTATTTGTGCAAAGGATGGTTTTGGTCATATAAGCGATTATTCAGATATTATAGATATTGGAATAGGAGACCCACCGATTATATATAATCCAATACCACCCAATCAACCATGTCCTGCTTTGGATTCTTCGAGAACAGTCACTATTGGCGCAAAAATATATGACACACATTCAAACATAGATTTATCAAGTATTCAATATCGTTTTGATGCAAATGGAAACGGTTATTATAACGAAAATTGGAATGACTATGTATTGAGAAATAAGTCACGTCAAGATACGATAGATGTATCAGTGGATGTAACATATACTACTGATGGTGATGATTTACATTTTGAATGGAGAGCTAAAGACAGCGTAAGTGTTCTGTACGGTTTTTCCGGTTTAAATAATGAGGAAGGTATTTCTGATGATTATATAGTTAGAATAGATAGTGAAGCACCTGAAACAATTAATGATTTTGTTTGCTCTGACACAACAATCAATACCATAGATTTAGAATGGAATGCTACCACAGATGCACATTTTCAGCAATATGAAATTTATTACTCAAATTCAGATTCAATTACATTGAATGATTCTTGTTGGTCCGCAATAAATGATACATCTCTATATAATATACAAACCACAAGTACTACAATTTACGGAATAGATAACTCAACAGATAAATATTTTGCAATCTGTGCTATTGATAGTGTTGGGAATCGCTCTGAATTTTCTGATGTAATTTTAAATGTACCAATTACTTATCCTCCATATTGCGAATCCCCCTATCCTGGCAACCAACCTGAACCAACATGGTCAACAAGTAGAACTGTAGAAATTGGCATAACTTTTTACGACTACTATGGTATTGATTCAACAACTGTTCAGTATCGTTATGATAAAGATGGTAATGGTTTTTATGGAACTGGAGATGAATGGCAGGATGTATATTCAAGGTCTGGAGAAATAATACTCCTATCAGGTAACAAAAAGAATGCTATTACTGAAAACAAAAAGGTAATCAATAAAACTAATGAATCAATAATTTTATCTCATGATAGGAATACAGAAAAGCAAGTTATAAAGGAAGTCCAAAATGCTGTTTTAAAAAGTATTACGCACCCAGAAGTAAAACTACTTGATAAATTACGAATTTCTGCAGTTGATACTGTTGTAGCAAGGATCAATGCTCTATATAACGTTGATGGTGATTCACTTCATTTTGAATTCAGGGCAAAGGATGTTAATGGTTATGGCTATACATATAGTGGTTTTAATAATGAAGAAGGAATAGGAGATGATTATGTAGTCAGAATTGATGCAACACTTCCCGACAGTATCACAATGGCGCAATCAGGTTATCCTACAGATTCGACTTTGACAGTTGCCTGGAGTACAAGTAACGACGAGTTCTTTGATTCTTATCAGGTATACTATGCAACTCATCAAAATGTAACGGAAGCCGATTCGCTCTGGGATAAAGGTAATGATCCTTCATTATCCAATTCCTTACAATATTATACTACAATTACCGGATTAGCTCCTGTTACAAACTATTATTTTAAAGTACGAGCAATAGATTTAGCTGGTAACAAGGGGGGATTTTCTCCAGAGTGTCATTCAACCACAACCGGTGTCTATCCTCCGGCTTCTCCAGAAAATCTATTTATTACTATAGATAAAGATAGCATGGATGTTATTATTTCCTGGGATGCAGTTACTCAAGATACAGGTGGAAATCCAATTGTAATAAATAGCTACAGAATTTATAATTCGAGCACTCCTGGATTTGAAGCAAGCAGTAATTATTTATTAGATACAATCTCCGATACAACCTATACACATGAAAATGTCCTTCAATTAGAAAAAATGTTTTATAAGGTAACAGCACAAACCGCGGGAGAGCTAGTAAAATCTTTATTGGAAGAAGAAAAAAGAAATGAAGTTAAAAAGCTAATTGATATGTTAATTAATAAAAAAGGTAGTAAAAAGGAACAACAAATATTGAAGTAGATTTATCTCATTAAATCATTGAAAGAATAATAGACCTTTATTAATAAGTAAAATATTACTTCAAGAAAGTAGGAGATGTGAAAATAATATTTCCGGATTAAGGAATAAAAAAAATAAAAATATATAGGTAGGAGAAAAGATGAAAAATTTAATATGTTTTGTTAGTATTATGCTGATAACGTTATCAGCTTATGCAACAACTCTGGTTGTTGATCAATTTAATGGACCTTATTACACGATTAACGCTGCTTACAATGATGCTGTGGATGATGATACAATTTTAATCTATCCTGCAACATATCTGGAATCCGTAGACATTTCGAAAGCTATAACGCTGGAAGGAGTAGATCCAAATTCGACAATTATTCAATCGAATAATGATTATGCAGTAAAAATTAACAACGGCAATGTTACAATTTCAAATCTTAAAATTATTTGTACACACGAAGGAATTGAAGTACATGCTTCATCCCCAATTATTAAGCATTGCATTGTTGAAAATTCAGATAAAGGAATTTTTGTATTTACTCAAACAACAAATATTCAAAACTGTGTTATTAAAGATTGTTCTGTTGGATTACGTTATAATCATAGTTCAACTGGAAAATCACTAAATAATTTAATATATAATTGTACATCATATGGAATCGAAATATATACAGATGCATGGTCACCTGGACAAGTTGATTTTTTTAATAATATCATCATTAATTGTAATTATGGTTTTGGAACAACTTACTATTGCCATTATGATGGTGATTTAGCTTATAACTGCTTTTATAATAATTCAACTAATACAAGTGGAGCGAATCTTGGACCTGGTAATATTTTTGATATAAATCCATTATTAACAGATTATGAAAATGGAAATTATTATCTTCATTCAGATTCACCATGCATTGATACAGGTATTCCAGGGGTTGAATATGAAGACCTAGATGGAACTCGAAATGATATGGGAATTTTTGGTGGACCAACAGAATGGAGTATGGGAAAGCCAACTGTTTTAGATGTTCAAATAAATCCCGAATCAGTTTTACCTGGAGAAACATTCGACATAGAAGCTACCAGCCAGATAAAGTAAATCATAATTTTAATTATTTAATGGAGTTTCTATGAAATTAATATTTTTACTTTTCTCATTTCTTATAATCTTTCAAATAATTTCTTATGCAAATACAATTACATCAGCGGAATATTTTATAGATACTGATCCAGGACAAGGAAATGGTATATCTTTGACGGGGACATTTGGAGGAATGACAGCAACTGCTTCTTTATCAGGAGTTTCAACTTCCGGTCTTTCTTTGGGAACACACATCGTATATGTTCGATTCAAAGATTCTAACAGTAATTGGGGTAGTCCATCAGCAGTGTTTTTAAATGTGGGGAATCCGAATTCGAGCACAATAGTTTCAGCAGAATATTTTATTGATACTGATCCGGGTGAAGGAAATGGTATATCTTTGACGGGGACATTTGGAGGAATGACAGCAACTGCTTCTTTATCAGGAGTTTCAACTTCCGGACTTTCTTTTGGCACTCATATTGTTTATGTTCGTTTCAAAGATTCTGATAATGACTGGGGAGAACCATCTGCAATTTTCCTAAATGTAGGAAATCCGAATTCAGGCATAATAGTATCAGCAGAATATTATATTGATACTGATCCGGGCCAAGGAAACGGAACATCGTTAACCGGATCATTTGGCAGTTCTGTAGTAACTGCTTCATTGTCTGGAATCTCCACTTCCGTGCTTTCTTTTGGAACTCACATTGTTTATGTCCGGTTCAAAGATTCAAATAATGACTGGGGAGAACCATCTGCAATTTTCCTAAATGTAGGAAATCCGAATTCAGGCATAATAGTATCAGCAGAATATTTTATCGATACTGATCCTGGAGTGGGCAATGGAATAACTCTGTCAGGAACTTTTGGTGGATCAACGGCAACAGCATATCTAAATGAAATACCCACAGCAGAATTAGATTTTGGATTACATAATATCTATGTCAGATTTAAAGATTCTAACAATAATTGGAGTGATGTAGGAAGTAAAACAATATTTAATTCCGCAGGACAACATGCTCTTGATTTTGATGGAGTAGATGATTATGTTGAGGTAAATAATAATCCGTCTTTAAATTTTAACGGATCTTTTTCAGTTTCATTATGGTTCAAACCAGTTGAATTTAATCAATACCAACGCCTCGTTGGTCAAGGTTTTGCACCAGATGGGAATATCTCCAACTGGTCTATTACTTTCGAAGACAATAACAGTATAGCATTTTTTTGGGAATCATCGGATGATGAAGATCATTTGATTAATAGTAATTCGATTATTAATGATACTCTTTTTCATAACATTGCTGTATTTGTTGATGTTGATTTAGGGGAATATGGAATATATTTAGACGGCAACTTAAAGGTGTTACAAAATTCTGATGATATACCAGCATCAAATATTAATCCGCTTTTTATTGGTGTAAGACATACTCAAACCTCTTTTGATAGATATTTTAATGGAATTTTAGATGAACTAAGAATATGGAATCGAGCTTTAACAGAGGTAGAAATCCAGGAAAGAATGTATCGTGAACTGGATATGAACAATCCAGCAGATACAACAGGTTTAGTTGGTTACTGGGATTTTAACGAAGGCATTGGAGATATAGCTCATGATAAAACTCAATATGCAAACAATGGAATTTTGATAAATGATCCTCAATGGGTTGATGGTTTTAATTTTAATCCGTCCATGATAAATATAATAGCTTCCTACATAATAGACTCTCAAGAAACAGTTTTCGATACTTTAATAATAGAATTAAAGGAACCAATAGGGAATTTACATTTTAATGAAGATCAAACACTAATAATGTCCGGTCCTGTACTGCTTGAGGGAGTGGCTCCAGATGACTATGATTTTGTAAATTCAAGAACTTTTTATATTATGTTCCAATTATTAAATGATCAAAATGTTGTAGGCACTTTTAAATCTGATAATTTTGAAATACCTGAACTACCACCTTATATAAACCATAATTTTGATATTACATATCAACTTGAAATTTTAACAAACGATAATAATCCCGCTGATAATGAAATTGTAAAAGAAGCAAAAATTTGGGTTGCAGATTTTGAATATGGTGAGGATAATTATAGATTTAGGAATAGGAGGCAATCTTTAAAAGAAATTGGATCTACAATAGCACATATCAGTTGGAAATATAGCACAAATCATTTTATTTGGCCAATGACAACAATATCATATTTTTCTGATTTGTTATCAGCTAATGGACACTGTTATGGAATGGCTAGTACATCAATAAATTATAAAAATCATCCTGATTTGATACCATGCGGAAAGGATTATACTTATTTATTATCAGAAGACGATGATAATGTATGGGAAAATATTAGATCAGAATTTATTGATCAATGTAAATATTGGATTTCTTCTAATTTCAAAACACTATTTCATTATGAAAATTATTCATTGGAACAGTTAAACAATATTAAAAATAAACTTTCTGATAATAGGCTATTAATCGCATCATATAGAAAGCACGGAACAGTATTACACACGATGATCAAAACAGAAAATGAATATCGTTTATATGAATATAATAACAGTTATAATGATCTAGAGAAATTAAAATATACTTCTGATGATAGAGGAAGTTTCATTGATGAGAATGGTACTATCAAATTCCTAAATCCCGGTCCACTTTTTAGATTTGAAGAACCAGACCTAGAATTGAGAAGCATACATGCAAACATGACTAAAGATAATAATTCAATGATTGATTCTTTAATTGCAATGGAATTAGATTCTTTGATATTTAAAAACCAGAATTTAATTGTTTACACAGAAAATGACACTTCAATATTAGATACAAATTATGTTGCAGAGATAACAATAGAAAGTGGTGAGGTTGAAAGCTATGATTTCGGTTCATATAAAGCATTCTATATTGATAATTCTGTTCAACCAAATATCACTATTATTGGAGATAATAATGGTTCATTTTCTATTATGGGTATAAATACATCGACTGGAGATAGGAATGAAACAACTCAATTTCTTTTTGAAAATATAACATTTCCTAA
>Ga0208648_1000857_pt1 | contig 28152 bp, 25 predicted proteins | sample AntAceMetag02UKL_FD_184772 | JGI IMG/M metagenome (GOLD analysis project Ga0208648, IMG submission 184772) | Saline lake microbial communities from Ace Lake, Antarctica - Antarctic Ace Lake Metagenome 02UKL (SPAdes) (version 2) | ecosystem: Environmental > Aquatic > Non-marine Saline and...
GACCTGACTCACCGACTAAACGTGATAATAAATAACAATCGCGGCCTGTACCACAACCAAGATCCAGGACTGTAGCTCCTGCTAAGGCGGGAGGCAAAGGCGTTCCGCAACCATAATAACGAGCTACAACTTCAGGGTGCAAGTCAGATAATAAAGGGCGTAAGTGGACAGGGACAGAGTCTAGTGTACAGCAAGCACTGGTTTTCAGGTCCTCACTGGATTGCAAGACCTGTCCGTAATAGTTTTGTACTGATGCACTGATGGTTGTGTCGTTCATGTAAGCTCCGGAAAAAATAGTAACGTGATCGAAATCCTTTTGAAGGCACGTTTTCTATGAAAAATTAATTAATCAGTCGTAAAGATACAGGATCCCTTACAAACAAGTCACATTAATATTTAGAAGAAAAATGATACTTCCCTAATATCACCAGAAAAATACCACCCAATATTATTAAGGCTGAAACAAATAAACGTAGCGTAACTGTTTCTGCAATAAATATAATGCCTCCCAACGCTGCAATAACAGGCACTAACAGTTGAACAACAGCAGCTTGTGTAGCAGAAAGCCCTCTTAGAGCAAGATACCATACGGTATAACCTATTCCTGAAGCAATGCTACCAGATAATACAGCCAATACGACACCTTCCAGTGAATAGCTTGCCTTGCTAAATGTGACAATAAATAAAATAAAAACCATGGGCATGGCTCTAAAAAAGTTATAACCGGTATCTATCAATGGAATGTGTGATCCTCGGCCTTTAAGTGTATAAATCCCCCATGCACTACCCGCCAGAGTCATCAACAAGAACCCACTAACTGATGGTGTTGTTATTTCAGGTAACATAAAATAGACAAACCCAGCAAAAGCAATAAATATCCCCACCCACTCGCTAATATGTAAGCGGTTTCCTGAAATAAGCGATAGCAGAACCATGGTTATTTGTACTGAGCCAAACAAAATTAGCGCACCTGTTGCTGTATCTAAGGTGATATAGGCAAAAGAGAACGCAGTAGCATACAAAAACAGCATAAAACTGGCTAGCCAGCTACCTTTACTTGTATTCGAACCTGTTTTATTATCTGTTATTAAAATTATGACTAAGAGAGTTATCACTCCTGACAGTAGGCGAATGACAGTAAAGCTCGCAGCATCAATAACTCCTGATCCCAATGCTAATCGGCACAGTACTGAATTAGCTGCAAACGCGAATAATGCCAACCCAGTAAAAAGCATCGTTTTTACTAAGTTATGATTAGAGTACACGCTAACCCCAGGCTATATAATATCGGGTTACATAAACGTCAGTTTCTGAATGAAACGCATACCAGGCAAACCAAAACGTTCTGACACTGACGAGCTGTTTTCCTTGTTGATCAAAAACGGCAACACTTCTGAGCTTGCTATCATAACGAACCGTCAACATGCGCCCCTTTACCGTATCCATAAATTCAGCCGGGCTTTTTTCCAGTTCTATAAAAGGATACACCTTAAACTGTCCATCGATTTCTAGACCCAGGACCTCTTCTTTAGGGTGATAACGACGACTCATAGAACTGATAGGAAACATCGTTTGCGGACTTGTTATATAATCCACATAAGGACTGCTTTTGTAATCACGATCAAACCCGGTTTTCGTTGTTAAAACCAAAGTATCTGGATATTTAGCTTGCCAATCTTCCCATGTAGTATGCCTGACAGGTATACCTGTCAAGCTTTTCCCTTTAAGTGAACCTCTGATTGCTTTAGTCATTAATTGTGACCATAGTGACTTCGTTTGCCGGTCATATAACAACACATCACTATTATATAAAATCCCGGACACCCCAAAAGTAAGAGCGTTGCTATTAACAGTTGATAAAAATGCCATACCACTACCGCATAAAGGACAAAAGATAATGATAACAGGTGTCCCGTTAAATTGATCATTCACAATCTCATGCCCATTAAGTATATTAATCGGGTAAGCTTTACTCAGCTCATTGTGACTGATACCTATGATGGATGACTTAGCATTTAAAAAACGAATTTCTTCAGCAGCAACAAAAACAATGTCATCAATCGCAGGTATGCTATCTTTCCCAGGGCCACCTCTGAAAATCTCATCGACTGGAATCAAGGTATTTTCAAAATCAAACGCATTTGTACCTGTCGCAAAAACAGTGTTGGTCATATAAATCGCTACCCATAGCACGACCAGTATCGAGAGCATAGAATATTTTTTCATAGAACTATCCTCATAATAAAACACGACTTACAACGTTGGGGCATGAAAAACAGCCATTTTTTCTATTTGCATATCCCTGTGCGTGTAAGGGATTCCTCCTGTTCCATAACCAGATTCCTTAAGGCCCGCGAACGGCATCCAGTCCACACGGAACGCGGTATGATCATTAATCATAACGGCCGAAGCCTGTAAGTGCTTGAACGCAAATAATGCGGTGTCGATACTGCGCGTCATTACTGCCGCTTGAAACGCATAAGGCAAAGCATTAGCACGGGCGATTGCTTCGTGGAGTTCATCATATTCATACACGCAAACCACGGGACCAAAGATTTCCTCTACGCTAACCTTACTAGTCTCGGCCGGATTGAACAGTACAGTAGGTGCATACAATGACTCTGAAATTATTTTTCCACCCGTCAGTAATTCAGCACCCTCGATTATCGCTTCGCTAACCCATTGAGAAACTCGCTCGACCTCCTGCGCTCTAATCAATGGTCCAACTTCTGTGCTCATATCACTTGGATTTCCTACTATCAAAGCTCCCGCTAATTGAGATAGGCCTTCCGCTAGTCGCCGCGCGACAGATCGGTGTGCATAAATGCGTTGTACTGATACACAGACTTGACCCGCATGATAAAAACTACCTTTGCTTAGTAACGGCAACATCGCATCAAGATCAGCATCTTCTGCGACAACCACGGGGGCTGATCCACCATGTTCCAAGGCACAACGCGTACCAGGAGCAAGCTTGGAACGAAGACTCCAGCCAACCTTAGCACTACCAATAAAACTAAAAAAAGCAACTCTAGGGTCAGTCACTAAAGCTTCTGCTACCGTTAAATCTTCGGTTAACAGCGGTTGACACCATGCATCAGGCAAACCTGCTTCACGCAAAATATCAACCAGCAGAAAAGCGGATAAAGGTGTTTTTTCGGCGGGTTTAATAATAACGGGACAACCCGCAGCAATAGCGGGACCAATCTGATGGATAATTAAATTGATCGGGTGATTGAAAGCGCTCACTGCAACCACAGGACCTATCGGTTCACGGTGCGTAAATGCAAGCCTGTGCAAAGAAGCGTTGTTGATTTGCATCGGAATTTCTCTACCCTGTTGAGAGCGGATGCAGTCCCGACAGTTTTTTATACCATCAATCGCTCTACTTAACTCTGCTTCAGTATCCCGGTATGGCTTCCCCCCTTCGGCAACTGCCACTGAAATTAGCTGTTCGAAACGACTGGCCATTAGTCTGGCAGTATCTTCCAGAATATCAGCACGTTGCTCTGCCGAAAGCCAGCTAGAGCGACTGTGATATAAGGCATCACTATTACTTAGCGCTTGTTGTACACCCGATATTCCAAGCGTTGCAACGCTGCCAACTTCAGCACCATCAAAAGGCGATGACACTGAAAGTGTGCCCTCCTGCTTAGCTCCTGGTACTTTTATAGAAAAATGCATACGAAGTTCCCCTATTTAAGATAAAGTGAGCAACTTACCGAGCTTTTCGGTAAGGCGCATGTTTTCCGAATAATCGACTGGCACATCAATCACAACCACGGTATTGTCGGCAAAAGCTTGCTCCAAAGTAGGTAATAACGCTGCAGCACAGTTAACTCGATAGCCCTTTGCTCCAAACGACTCGGCGTATTTAACAAAATCCGGATTGGTGAACTCTACAAAACCGGTACGTCCAAATCGTCGTTGCTGATGCCATTTAATCAATCCATATTCACTATCATTCCAGATCATAATGACAATGGGGATTTTGTAACGTAAAGCTGTTTCGATTTCCTGTGAATTCATCATAAATCCAGCATCACCGGTAATTGTTAAAACCCTACGCTCTGGATGAACCAATTTAGCGGCAATCGCGCCTGGCACTCCTATACCCATAGACGCAAAACCGTTAGAGATAATGCATGTATTAGGTGCTTCACAACGATAAAGACGCGCAATCCACATTTTATGCGCGCCCACATCTGAAATCAGGATATCCTCATCATCTAATGCTTTACGCGTATCGTATAAAATACGTTGCGGCTTAATCGGGTAAGAATTGTCTTGTGCATAATTATCCAGTTCATGAATAATCAATTGTCGGAGTGAATCTGCTTTATGCTGTGTTTGAGCGGTTGTCCGCAAAGCGACTTGTTGTAATGCTGTGGTAATATCACCGACAACACCCACTGCAACAGGATAGTGTGCATCGATTTCAGCAGGTGTTTTATGAATATGAATAATTTTTTTATCACCCCGTGGATGCCACAGGTACGGGTGATATTCGACCATGTCAAAACCAACACAAATCACCAGATCCGCCTGATCAAAGCCGCATGCAACGTAATCATGAGCTTGCAATCCGACCGTCCCCAATGATAAGGGATGCGAAAAAGGAATCGTGCCTTTCGCCATAAAGGTCTGGGCAACTGCAATATTCAAACGTTCAGCAAAATCGACCAGATCCTGACAAGCATTATCCCGTATCACTCCATTGCCCGCCATGATGATCGGGTGTTGCGCTTCTGAAATCAGCAGTGCTGCGCGGTTAATACTTTCAACAGTGGGTGAAGGTGAAATGGACTTGTGTATTTTTAGGGGCTTGCTATCTTGATTGACCTTGCTACCCGCTATATTCTCCGGCAAACAAATAAACGCACCACCCGGATTATCTCCTTGAGCCTCCTGGAATGCCTTACGCATAATTTCAGGAATATTTTCTGCTTCCATGACCATGGCACTGTAACGGGAAATAGGTTTGAATAAACTCACTAAATCCAGTATTTGATGGCTTTCTTTATGTAAGCGGGTGGTAGCTCCCTGCCCTGCAATCGCGACGATAGGTGCTCGATCCATATTAGCGTCGGCAAAACCAGTGATCAGGTTAGTCGCCCCCGGCCCCAGAGTTGCCAGACAAACACCTGCACGACCAGTCAACCGTCCATAGACATCCGCCATAAATGCCGCCCCCTGCTCATGGCGCACGGTAATAAATTTGATAGAGCTGTCCAACAAGACATCCATTACATGTAAATTTTCTTCACCTGGAATACCAAAAATATATTCTACGCCCTCGTTTTCTAGGCACTTTACAAATAATTTAGCAGCTATAGTCATACAGAGTCCCCTTGTTACTGATTACGAAGTTACCGATAACGTTTACCTGGCAACAACTCTTTCAATTTATCCATAAGTCGTATAAAGAGAACAATACATACAAAAAAATTTAATTTAGATAAAATTTCACCCTTTTTCCTAGTTTTCCTAGTTTTCCTAGTTTTCCTAGTATTTATACGATCGAGCAAGGAGGACTTTTAAAATTAGAGGTAGAAAAAGCAATTATCTTTACCATCGCCACTTCCATCGTTATTTATTAAACGACAACAAACAATCATCTGCTCGCAATAAATAAAGCATCAGACACCCTGCTAGCATAGGCCAGGCAGCAAAAAATAATAAATGCGAGCCTTCAAAAGGAGAAAGATATTGTTGATACGACGATAATGTAGATACTGTATGGAAAAACAATACTGCAGCATAGCAAAACCGTTTATATATCCCCAAAACAAAACCTGCCAATATCACCAGTTCTATCCCAGCAATAACGGCCATAATAGAACTGCTCAAATCTGCTAGAAAATAGAATTTTGCAAAGACCTTAGCCGAATGCTCAGGGTTTATATATTTATCTAAAGTCCACAACAGCATGACGGTAAATACACTGATACGCATTAATAACAATGAAAGCTTTAAATTCATATGATGGCTCATTTATTTATGCCTGCTCTGCTAAAGCGTTTAACAAGGCAACATAAATTTGATGACAAAAATCGCGTGCTTCATCAGAAGTTGATTCCCAGCTCGATTCCCATTCCACGAAAATATCACCCGTTAAAGTAATCGGTTTAAGCTGGATTAGGCCGATATAATTATTTACTTCACCCGCTGAAACAGTTGAAGGCCCATCATCCATGGAATAGCGTACTCTATGTTCGTTATCATTACACTCCAGCAAGGTTTCATGGAAAACACCATTGAGTATCCGTTTTGCCCCCACCTCAGTACCGCTGATATTTCCCAAGGCTTCATATTGCTCCATCACTGGACTAGCCCACGACATCTCGTGAAAATTCTTAAGGGTATCCCATATTTTTTCAATGGGTGCATGAACGATGGTGGATTGGTAACACTGCGGCATGATGATCTCCTAAGTAGAATAGTTATTGAACATTCATTCAACATTAAAATAAATCATAGCTTTTATTGAGTGATTGTTCAATAATAATTATTGTTTGATAGGGTTAACCAATACACTCGACTAAGTAATTGCTTAACCCTTCTAATCACATTCTCAATTCAATCATGGAACACTTAACAATTATAATTCTCGCCTTAATATTTATAGGCTTTGGATTATTATCCGGAAAACTGGAAGGATCCATGTTAACCCCGCCACTATTATTTGCTGGTTTAGGCTTACTATTAAGTCAGAGTGCTTTAGCGCTGGTCGATCCTCGTATAGATCAACATGCTATTTACACTATTACCGAAATAACGCTGATATTGGTTTTATTCAGTGATGCTGCAAGAATTAATCTTCATGGTTTAAGAGGTAACCATAATATTCCGGTGAGACTGTTAATGTTGGGCATGCCATTAACCATTGCATTAGGTACCGTATTCGCCCTATTACTTCCTTTACAATTGAACTTATGGGAGGCAGCTTTAGTTGCCGCCATTCTTGCGCCAACGGATGCCGCCCTTGGACTTGTAGTAGTCACTTCTGCTCATGTTCCTGTCCGTATCCGCCAAGCCATTAATGTCGAAAGCGGATTGAATGATGGTATTGCGCTACCCGTTGTTTTAATACTTGCAAGCCTCGCGTCTTCAGGTAGTACTTATGAACAGCATGACTGGTTACAGTTTGTTCTTTACCAGCTGGGTTTTGGCCCCTTGACTGGCATTTTAGTCGGTTATGTCGGAGCACACTTGATTAATATTGCAACAGCAAAAGGCTGGATGACGAAAAACTCTGAAGGCATCGTTGCTCTTGCAATTGCTGCATTAGCTTATACTCTAGCGGAAAGTTTACAGGGTAATGGTTTTATAGCTGCCTTTGTTGCAGGTCTCGTCTTTGGTAATCAACTGACACATGTATGCCGTTTTTTATTTGAGTTTGCTGAAACAGAAGGACAACTGCTAACGTTATTGACCTTCTTTATTTTTGGTGCGATTTTATTGCCAGATGCTTTACCGCTTATCAATGGCTGGATGTTGATTTATGCACTGTTAAGCCTAAGCTTTATTCGTATGCTTCCCGTTGCATTGTCTTTACTCGGGTCGAAAATGAACCTGCTAAGCACATTATTTCTCGGCTGGTTTGGTCCAAGAGGCCTGGCTTCCATTTTATTTCTATTACTTATTTTAAAACAAGGGCAGATTACTCACTCAGGTGTTATTTCTACCATTACCTTGCTCACTATCAGCTTAAGCATCATTGCACATGGTCTTAGCGCTGCACCTTTTGCACGCTTCTATGGTAAAAAAGTAGTTGCAATGGGACAATGTGAAGAAATGGTTCCGGTTAAAGAGATCCCCACCCGAACAGGTCAATTATTTAAAAAATTGCGCCAAACAGACTAAACAACCCTACTTCATATTACTAAAGCCATGGCTAGACCCACTAACTTTGACCGTAGCTACGTATTACAACAAGCCATCAAGTTATTTTGGTTGCAAGGTTATAGCAATACTTCCATCAAAAATCTAGTTGCGGTGACTGGACTACAACCTGGCAGCCTTTACGCTGCTTTTGGTGATAAACGTGGGTTATTTATTGAAGCACTTGATGTGTATTTTGAGGCCATGAAACACCATCTATGTATGGTACTGCATAACGATAAACCGCCTATTGAGCGACTCACAGATTTTTTTAATCAATTAGTTCAAGAGTCCGACTGTGACCCTGAGCGAAAAGGATGTTTGCTGATAAATACCTTATCTGAAATTCCGGTTAACGATGTAGAAATCAATACGCGTTTACAGGATATGTTTGCCGAAGTTGAACTAGAATTAAAGCAGTTATTAAGCGAAGCAAAATCACTCGGCCACTCCGGCGCGCACCAAAATCCAGAGACACTAGCAAAATTTCTAGTCACAGGTATTTTCGGATTGCGCATTTATAACAAGACGCAACCTGACTCTGCTATCCTTGAAGCCATCGTTAAGCATCTATTATATTCAGTTCAGATCAAGGAGCCGCAAATATACTACTCTGATTGCAATAAATAATCCTTCGGTATCTTCCAGAAATTACCTTGCCTATGTTGCAGGGGACGCCCTGTTTCGCCGGGTTGATCATCGGTTAATAAAATGCGTATAAGATCAGAGCTTGTTGCCGGACTATTACGAAAGTAAGCATGTCCAAACCCTTTAACTTCACCCACATCGATAAAGTTCACATTGGTCACTTCCTTGAAAATATTCTCAGCTCGCTGATCTAGGTCTGTTGGCTTCATGCGCCCAAACCGAACACCACTCATTAATGTTTCAGAAGCACCCAGAGCTTGATCACCTTGAGTAGTGTAGATTGTTATTTGACCGATTGCAGGACCGAATTTTTCAGCCATAAGACGTTGCCGGACGACGCCAATATCTAGATCAGGGGCAGCCAATATCAAATTGTTAATGCACAATGCCTGACGCGGGTTACGTCCCGATGCCCATGATTCAATAACAAGCTCTCTCAATGCCGTTGTCGTCACATCTGTCCCTCTGCTGTGGGCAATGATGTTGATACCTTTGATTTCGGGGTAAGATGCCAACAGCCTTATAATCTGTTTAAGGTGATAAATAGTAAACTCACCCGACTCTCTATCGGTAAAATATCCAAACAGCCCTCCGCTGGCTGCAGGCCATGTATAAAGTAACGGTACTCCCTGTCTACCCAAAAAATGCCAGATTTCAGCCAAAGATGATGCGGCAAAGTCGAATGTATTGTTGAAGCCATGCACAAAGACCAGAACGGTTTTAGCATCACTTTCCATTAAGCGACGATTAAGCTCTTTTCTGAACTCTGTCGCAATTCGGTCATGCTCAGCCTCTACCTTTGCATTATTAATCGGCATACCGTCAATGATAGAAAAAGGATAAGGCGTTTCAGGAAATCGGCCTTGCTCAGTGATTGTAGTGACACTCAGTGATAAAGAAGAATCCCGCTGTTTCGATTCACTCGCCTCAGTCAGTTGAGTCCATGACAAATTTTCTCCAATCTCGACAACAGCAGAACCGAATGCCATGGATGCTGATCGTTTTGAACCATAATTTAGCTTACTTAGGTCATAAGACTCAGGAGCTCGGTCTGTCACATAGAGAAGATCCACTTTATTTGTTTGTAAAAGTGGATATACCTGACTTTTAGGGTAGCCATTTTCATGCAGATAAATATTTGGTGTCGGCATTAACTGATGGCCAGATGAGCAGCTAGCAAGAAAAGCCATACTCAGTAGTAAACTGGTTAAAACACGCAGTAATGGTGTAAACATTATCTTTTTAATACCAGATAAAGTATGAAGTTAAGGCTTATTCTAACTTATTTGGGATGGGACAATTCAAATATCAGGTGCAAGAATAATTCGTTTTTAATATGCATTGACTGATTACTTGTTTGATCATGGGGTTGAAGGTATTTATAAGCGGTATTGACTCAGGTTTTAGGTCAATGGATGTAATGCAGAATCTCCAATATATCCTCCGATCCCTCTTACTGAACTCGGCCCGAGAAAGGGTACAACACAGCATACCCCTCTTAGTACACCCCAAACAGCGGGCGTTTGTGCAAAGTCTTCTTGATGTTTGGGTAACGCCATTAACGTAGCAACATCTATAAAACTTGCGATACCAACCGTACTATTCACTAAGAAACGTGCGGCATCCATTCCACCTTGTTTAGGCTTGGTCAGTAAGGCGCAGGATTTTGGCTTCACAGGCGTGTTAGGAAAACAGGCGCATAGCAAGCTACGCAACTGGTTTTCTAGCACGGCTGTGAAGTCAAAAGACAAGTCAGACTCGGGCACTATTGAATCCTCGTACCTTAGTGTGTTCCTCTAATTGCTGCTGCTAAAAATCTAGCGCTGATAAACTAGATCAGAGCCTTTACACACATTATGCTAAATAATTTTCAACATTCACTTTTTACATTTGAGTATCCAGCCACTCATTAAGCTCATTAACACCGTCAAAATGATAACGTTCTATTACGCTTTTCGGTAGTGACCAATAATCAATAATCTCATCCGAGAACGCATGAACAGTTGATTTATATTTTTGTAATATATTAACTGCATGCTGTGCTGCTTTATACTCGCCTGGTCATGACCGCTTAATAATGTTGCAGCCAAACGTCCATGTGTTGTTTCTGGAGAAAAAAAGAGTGATCTCGTTGTATTAATGAAACTTTTTTTTACCTCATGATAAATGTAGAGTCATAGCTATTGCTAATGAAAAAATTTCGCTAAAAAAATACTATGGATCTTAATATCCAGTCAACCCAGCCAGTTCGTCACTAGCTAATCAAAGTCGTTTTGATAGCCTCCGCTATGTGACTTTCTGTTTTAAAGAGTCATTAATGTGTCGCACAAACAAACTAATCCTTATAGAATCAATATCATGCTTTTTCTTGAGAATGCTATTCGTTATATCGCGAAAACATTTCTACACTTCACTAGAATGTGATTTACGACTTAAGTCGGCTCTTTAGAATAGACAGCTAAAATGACAAACACTATTTTCACTTACTTTGAAAATACAATAGGTAAGGTTTTCTAATACCAATCGACCTATCATTAGTTTAAATTTTTCACAGACACACAGGAATTCTCAAGCTATGCGCAAACTGTTTATGCTATTCACCATTCTAGTTATATTATTAGCGGTGCTTTCTCTATTTATCTACCCACCTGCTATGTGGTTTTTTGGATTACTGATGCCATTTATCTTGTTGGGTATTTATGATATAACGCAAAAGCAGCATACCCTCTGGCGAAATTTTCCGATATTTGGACATACTCGCTGGCTAATGGAAGATATACGACCTATGATCCAGCAATATTTTGTCGAATCAGACCTTGATGGTGCGCCGGTAAACCGGGCTTTCCGTAGTGTTGTTTATCAACGCTCAAAAAAGCAAATGGATACAGTACCCTATGGCACCAAATTTGATGTTTATCGGGTTGGTTATGAGTGGATCGGGCACTCTTTAGCCGCTAAGAATTTGGCTGATATTAATTTGGATATCCGCGTTTCTGTTGGTGGTCCGGATTGTAAACAACCCTATAACGCTAGCTTACTGAATATCTCTGCGATGAGTTTTGGTGCTTTAAGTAGCCATGCTGTTATGGCTTTGAATGGCGGAGCAAAACTGGGGAATTTTGCACATAACACAGGTGAAGGCGGTATCAGTTCATACCATTTAAAATATGCAGGTGATTTAATCTGGCAAATAGGCACAGGTTATTTTGGCTGCCGGACTGAAAATGGAGAGTTTAGTAAAAAGCAGTTTACTGAAAAAGCCCTGCTCCCTAATGTAAAAATGATTGAGATAAAATTATCTCAAGGTGCCAAGCCGGGACATGGTGGGATGTTACCCGCCTGCAAAAATACGCCGGAAATAGCGCAAATTAGAGGTATTGAGCCTTATACACAGGTTAATTCACCGGCGACACATTCAGCATTTTCCACACCGGTTGAATTGCTAGAATTTATTCAGCAACTGCGTTCGTTGTCTGGAGGCAAACCCATCGGTTTTAAATTGTGTATCGGTCAGCGTAGTGACTTTCTTGCTTTATGTAAAGCAATGCTGAAAACCGGCATTAAACCCGACTTTATTACCGTTGATGGCGGTGAAGGCGGAACCGGTGCAGCACCATTGGAATACAGCAACTCCATTGGTATGCCATTAATGGATGCCCTGGCCTTTGTCAGTGATTGCCTGATCGGTTTTAATTTAAAAAAAGACATCAAAATCATTGCCTCAGGCAAGATTTTTACTGGTTTTCACATCATTAAACGCCTAAGCATAGGTGCTGATTTGTGCAATAGTGCGCGCGGCATGATGCTATCGATGGGATGCATTCAGTCATTACAATGTAATACCGGCCATTGCCCTACAGGTATCACTTCGCAACAGCCCACATTAGTCAAAGGTCTGAATGTTAGCGATAAACGCCAACGTGTTGCTAACTTCCATGAAGAAACCGTTAAAAGTGTCGCTGAAATTCTAGCAGCAGCAGGTTTATCGCGTACTGAAGAGCTAAATCGAAAACATGTATTCAGACGAATCAGTCAAACACAAATCAGCCATTATCAAGATATTTACCCTCCCATGATGACTGGAAATTTATTGTCAGAGCCATTCCCACCTGCCTTTGACGAGGATATCAAACAAGCCAATGCTGAAATGTTTAATTGTGCGGTGTGTCAAATTAATTGATATAAAAACCATCTATGCTATTTTGCAACTTAACACCTCCATATACATGATGTTAAGCTTCAAACACAAAGGATTGATGGATATGCATCATTAGGAACTTTTTAAAGAATAGAGATTATCCTAGAAACCGCAGTTGATCGCTATAAAACACTATAAGTGATGGAATATAAAATATAATGATCGTAAATGCTTGTCACCTGTTAGGTGACTATACCCCACTTCACGGTTTTGTGGATAAATCTGAGCACGAAAAACTGCGTTACAGCTCTTGCCAAGGGCTACGGCCATTGCCTGCGAGCTCGGCCTTGTCTTTCACACTCATATGTTCCACAAAATCCGTACTCAACTGCGGTTTCTAAGATTATGGATAAGATATTGATAAAAAAAACAATAAATAAATGTTTGAGCTTACCAGTGGTCATTTTATGAGTGAAGCCATACGTCTTGATAAACATTTGGTCGTATTAATTAAATGTTCCCGTGGTGAAGCCCAGAAGTATATTGAAGGGGGGTGGGTTCTGGTTGATGGCGTGGTAGTGGATCAGCCGCAATTTAAGATATTAGAGCAAAAGGTTGAATTACATGTGGATGCGACTTTAACCGCTGTCTTGCCACGTACTATGTTGCTAAATTTACCCGAAGGATTTGATGTCAGTTCTCCCATAGCGCCGCTGCAACTGATTACACCTGAAACGCATACACAAGATGACCGATCCGGTATTCGCATACTTAAACGCCATTTTGCAAGGCTTACACCGACGACACCTATTGAGCCGGGGGCGACAGGTTTAATGGTGTTTTCTCAAGATGGAAAAATCGTGCGTAAATTGGTTGAGGATGCAAAAACCATTGAGCAAGAATATAGTGTTGATGTCAGCGGAGATATTGAGCCGGATGGCCTGCAAAAACTAAACGGCAGGATGAAACAAAATGGCTGGCTGTTGCCTGCCGCGAAAGTCAGCTGGCAAAGTGAAACACGGCTGCGTTTTGCTCTAAAAAACGTCCACTCAGGCCAGATTAAGTTTATGTGTGCAAGCGTAGGTTTAAGCGTAGTCGCGATGACACGCTTGCGTATTGGTCGTGTTTCTATGGGAAAATTGCTACCAGGAGAATGGCGTTATTTACCTGAAGATCTGTGGTTTTGAGGCTGCTACGGAAATTAAACATAGATCGTTTTAGCCAAAAAGGGTGGGCTTTTAATTGGCCTGAAAAGAAGGATTGTTACGGCTGGGAGAAGTTTGTCAAACTACTGGCACGTTATCCACTACCCAGCCCAGAGAGTTAAAGGTCAAACTGCTCTAACTTTGTGAAGAGGTTTCAGTAAGGAGCCGTGCTAAGTCTTGATATATATGTAAATCAAATAATTCGCAATTGAGATTTTGGGGGCGGCATTTCAAGTTCGAGCCGCTACCCAAAAGCACGACGCAAAAACGGGGTCCAAAAACGGAGTCAGTTCTAACATTCCAACATTTACGTAAAAACGGCGTCAGGTCTTTCATTGCCATATAGCATCGAAAGACCTGACTACACTAATTTTTTTAGAGAATACTAGGTTCGGCCTGATATTGAATAGCTAACTGTCAGTTTTCGTAAAAATTAACCCTTCGACTTCAAGTGGATAATATTCATAAACAACCTTGGATCGTCAATTTTATCAAGACAAAAGAGGACAAAAGGAGTCAGAGTTCTTGATATTTAAAACTGGTAGTTGTATCAATACCGTTTTATACTCATTTCTAGCCATCTTTAATGCTTTTATGATGACGAGTCAATTTTACCAAGGTCTTGTAAGAAGCCTTTAAGTAAACAGCCAGCAAAGGGAGCAGATTAATGGAAGTTAATAAATCCATGAGCCAGTCCCATGATCTAATGGAAAACAGTGTCAATCTGGGTAAGCGCTTGTTACGCCTTTACCCTACCCTACAAAAAGCAGTTCCTCTTACTGGGCTTTATCTTGATCACCGAGTCCATGAATTGGGAACGCAGTCACGCCCCTTCGTTTATGCTAATTTCGTTTCCAGCCTTGATGGGAGAATTGCTTTAGCAGATACCCAATATGGAAATAGCTATATTCCCAAACATATCATGTCATCATCCGACTTCAGGTTATTTATGGAGTTACATGCTCAGGCTGATTGTCTTATTACGCATGGGGGTTATTTACGCGCATTAGCATCTAAAAAACTAGGAAATATTTTACAGGTAGGCAGTCATCCACAGTGTACTGACTTAATTAACTGGAGAAAAAATAATAAGCTTTCAGAACAACCCGCAATAGTTATTGCCAGTGCCAGTCTTGATTTTCCCATGCATGAAAGTCTGAAAAATACACAACAACCGGTCTGCATTGCTACTGGTGTGAATGCAGATCCATACCGCGTGGATAAATGGAAAAAACTAGGCTACTCAGTATTATTTTGTGGAAAAGATAATATGGTTCAAGGTGCCGAGTTGATTCATCAACTTAGTTTGCTGGGTTACAAAAGTATTTATTTGATCGCGGGTCCGCAAATGCTTGATACTATGGTCAGAGATAATCAACTTTCTAGATTCTATCAAACGATTACGCATCAATTAATCGGAGGTAAAAATTTTCGTACTTTGTTATCAAATTCAGAATTAGGATCAAAAGGAAATTTAACTCTAAAATCTCTTTATTATGATTATGATACCTCGTCACCTACTTCATCAGGGCAGTTTTTTATGCAATTTGAGCCTACAATTTATGATTAATCCATATGATTTACGTTTTATTCCATGATTACATTGGAGAAGATGCTGATAACAATATCAAATGATATATGCAGCAATCAAAGACTTGAACAAGATTAGTTGATGAGTTGATCAAGTCGTTAAAACTCAGGCCTGAAGGTTGATGGCTTCGCTTTTAATAGTTGAGACAAAAGCTTGTTGCCTTTGCAAACAGAGTATAAACAAAAAATATATGACCATGAACACTGATACTGAAGATGAAAAATTAAATAAGGTTTTCCACTACCATCAACAGACTAAACATGGGTTTCATCGTTCTGCTGACGGGCCAGGCCATCTGGACTGGAAAAATCAGCCAGATCCCTTTCGACGTTATCCTGGTTCAGAATTAATTTCATTAGCACTGGAGTCAGGCATTGTATCGCCTCTTTATGACCAGCTTTATGATCCTGACTGCATTGAAACCCAGGCATTTAGTTTACAAAGCATCTCCTGTTTATTACGCCATAGTATGGCTTTATCAGCCTGGAAACAAGCAGGAGAATCTCGCTGGGCATTACGGGTTAACCCTTCTAGCGGTAACCTTCATCCTACTGAGGCTTATCTATTATCTCCAGCGATCGACAACTTATCATCAACTCCAATGATTGCCCATTATGCGCCTCAAGAGCATGGCCTGGAAAAGCGTTGTGTCTTGTCAGACTCTCTTTGGCAATTACTGACTGAAGATTTTAATGAGCCTGTACTGTTTATAGGGTTAACTAGCATTTATTGGCGAGAAGCCTGGAAATACGGCACAAGAGCTTATAGATACTGTCATCTTGATATTGGACACGCAATGGCCGCAATCAGTCTCTCTGCGGCATCGTTAGGGTGGCATTGTCAAGCGTTGGAAAATAGTTCCAGCGATCAACTAAGAATGCTTCTGGGCCTGCCGGATAATCATAAAGAAGAATCAGAACAAGCTGACTGTCTGATTGCAATCACGCAAACAAAAATCAAACCTTCGGTTTTATCTTTGTCTAATCAAATCCTGCAAAAAATTTCTATAGGTGATTGGCAAGGCAAGGCTAATATTTTAAGTAGCAGCTCTGTTTCCTGGGATGCAATCAATATGGTTGCTAGCACTTGTGAAAAACCAGCTACAGAGCTATCAGCGTTAAATGTGCCAAGTACAACAAAAAAAATGCTTCCGCATTATTATTCAAATCTTAAAGCGCACAATGTAATCCAGCAACGCCGTAGTGCAGTGGCCATGGATAAGCAGACTTATATTCAAGCAAAACAGTTTTATCAGCTACTTTCCAGGCTTATACCAGAACATGTTGAAACGCCTTTTAATGTAATTATGTCAGCAGCCAGAGTACAACTGGTATTATTTGTACACCGGGTAGAGGGCATCAATCCAGGTGTTTATTGTCTGATTCGTGACCCAGATGTATTAAGTGAATTAAAACACCAGATGAACGAGCAGTTTGTCTGGCAAAAACAAAAAACATGTCCTGAAGAACTGCCGTTTTACTGCCTGATTGAAGGTGATGCCAGAGCACTTTCACAACAGCTCTCTTGCCAGCAAGAAATAGCTGCCGATGGTTGTTTTTCTCTGGTAATGTTATCTCGATTTGAAAAAGCACTACAAGAAGCGGGAGCCTGGTTATACCCTCAACTCTATTGGGAATGCGGTATGATTGGACAAGTGCTTTACCTTGAAGCAGAAGCAATGAAAATACAAGGCACAGGAATAGGCTGTTTTTTTGATGACCCTGTACATGAACTTCTTGGCCTGCAAGACATGAATTTCCAGGCCTTGTATCATTTTACCGTAGGTGGAGCACTGCATGATGATAGAATCCTGACACTTCCTGCTTATAATATGCGTAAATCGAATACTGTTAACTGATAATAAAACAATTTTGCTTCAAGTTTTCTTTCCATGTCTAAGTTTTTTACAATTAAATAAGTCCAGACCAGAATATGGCGCACAATAATAAATATAAACCTATTAAAGATTAGCCAATATTGGCATCTTTCATTGGTCAGCTTACACTTTCATTTCATTAACATCGTCATTCCCGTGTGTTTTTATCGGGAATCTCTTTGTCTACGCAAGATTCCTGCTAGAAGCATAGGATAACGATAACTCACCCTAAAAAGGGTAAACTACTTTTAGCTCCAAATGAAGGATGCCCCAATATTATTCGATATCTTTAATCAAATGTTGTAACCACAGCGCAGAAAGTTTTTCCTGGACTGAATTTTGCCTAAGGCGGGCATGAAGGTTGTCGAAGTCAACTCGATCAAGATCTTGATCCTGGTTGTAACAGGAATAGACAAAGTATTCTTCTCCGGTTTCTGGATCAATATGTTTGCATAAACATTGGGCACATACTCCTTTCATCATGCATTGCATTGGTGAATTGATAGAACCAATAGCTTGATGATGTTTTTTTAAGTAAGGTTTCAACACGCCATGTCGAGCCTCTTTCACGGCGGCCATCATCCGGTCTGATCCGATGACAATTAAGTGATCCACATCATCAAGATGGATGGGCGTTGCGCCCAGTTCTCCACGGGCATAGGCAAGCATGGCTTCGACTATATTGCCGATAAAACTCTTATCCTGAGGCCGGGTAAGTGGAATTGCTTCATTTCCAGGTCGCTTATCAACAGCCCAGATAATAATGTCAGAGGCAGCTTCTATGTCTTTGACTTTAAATAAATCATCATGATTACGGTAACCGGCAAAATAGATTACCTGATTTCCCGCAGCACGCATGGCTTTACCGATGGAAAACAATACGGCGTTTCCTAGACCACCTCCCAATAGTAAAACAGTTTGTCCAGAAGGTATATCTGTCGCGGCCCCGGTAACCCCCATTACCACGATAGGGTCACCTGCTTTCCAGGTAGCGCAAAGTCGTGTTGAGCTACCCATTTCCAGTGTGATAAGAGAAATCAGGCCTTTTTTCCTGTCCACTGAGGCACCGGTTAAGGCTATACCTTCAGTAGCCAGAACCGTTCCCTCTTTAGTTGGCGCAAATGTTTCATAATTCTGCACGCGATAAAACTGACCAGGGCAGAATTTTCTGGCAGCCAGTGGCGCACGAACGATTACTTCAATAATGGTCGGTGTTAGCCGGTTCACTTCTACAATACGCGCATTAAATGCATCGTCCAGGTGCTGTTGCATGGAGTGCAGTTTTTGGTTACGCTGAGTCTGCAACGCGGGATCCAGTGTAGACAGATACTGCGCAAACAAGTTGACTACATAGGGATAGCCATCTCTGGCACTAGCCATGGCTTTAACCACATTACCTGCATAGACAGGATGGTTGTCACCATAAAAAGAAATGAATTTTCCATTGCGGTGATAGGACGTCAACGGTGCTGGTTTGCCTACTTTTGGAATCAAGCTATCCTGTTGAGCGACTAATTCAGGTTGGGCATTCTTTCCCTCTGGTTCAAAGCGTCGATAGAACTTACCATCCATTTCAAAACTATCTGGATGTTCTGATTCATAGATTGTATTCGGTGAAGTACCGGCGGCAATAAACAGGCTGCGCAGATTGATTGGCAGGGTAGCCTGTTTTTGCCATGTTCCATCTTGCGTCTCTAGTTTGTCAAAGATCACAGTTTGTAAATGGCCGTATTGGTCAGCAATGGCTTCAACCGGACTCATCCCTTCTGCCAAGAGAATGCCTTCTGCCAAAGCTTGATAAATTTCTTCATGATTTTGTCGATAGGCAGGTGAATCTATAATACCTTTGCGGTAAAAGAGTGTGACGCCTCCCCACCCCAGTAAGAGTGGCAAAAAATTGGGCACTTCTCCAACGGCCTTAGCTCGATTACGTTCTGCTTGAATAACACGGCCATGTGCCAGAAACTCATCCAGAATTTGCAACTCTTCCTCATCATAAGCCTGGCGCACAATCCCTTCACCATAAGCAGCCAGTAGCTTGTCATAGCGGTGTAAAATTTTGCTGACTTGCACAGGGTAGTATGCCAGCAGCTCTGTTGCGGTATCCATAGCTGTTAACCCACCACCAATGACACCCGCAGGTAAACGTACTTGAAGATTGGCCAGCGAGGATTCTTTTGCAGCACCAGATAATTGCAGCGCCATTAAAAAATCAGAAGCTTTACGGATACCTCGTATGAGATTGTTTTTTATGCCAATAACAGTTGGCTTTCCGGCACCGCTGGCAATAGCTATATGATCAAAGCCAAGGTCCCAGGTTTCATTTATAGTCAGCGTACCGCCAAAACGAACGCCACCGTAACAACGGAATGCTTGATTGCGCAGCAGATTAAGGTAGATGACCTTAAGAAAGTTTTTATCCCAGCGCACGGTAATACCATATTCAGCAACGCCGCCAAAACCTAACATAACCCGTTTATCAAGATCATCGTAAAGCGTGTTGAAATCCCGAATCGGGACCGGCGCTGTTTCACTGTCGCCGGTCAGTGCTTTGGGGAGTGGTTCAATTTTTAATCCGTCGACACCCACTACTCCGAAACCTTCATTTAACAGATAGTGTGACAGCGTGTAACCTGACGGCCCCATGCCAGCCACCAGTATATTTTTACCGTTGTAGGGTAAAGTATGAGGCCGTTTGATATTTAACGGATTCCAGCGCGACAACAGACTATATATCTCAAATCCCCAGGGCAAAAATAATACGTCGGTCAGTACATTGGTTTCGATTTGAGGTATATCGACGGGTTCTGTTTTCTGATAGATACAACCTTTCATACAGTCATTGCAAATTCGGTGACCGGTACCGGGACACATTGGGTTATCGATCATGACGATAGCCAGAGCAGCAATATTGTCGCCTTGGCGCTTGAGCACATGCATTTCCGAGATTTTTTCCTCTAATGGACAACCAGTGATAGTGACACCTAGAGGATTCACTTTGAAACTACCGTCCTTTTTGTTTTTCATGCCCTTAGAACAAGAATCCGTATCACGGTCGTGACAGTATATGCAGTGATCGACTTCATACAACACCTGGCGCTGATTAAAGCGCTTATCGGTTAAAGCAAAACCATCGCGACGACGTAGATGGCTTTGGTGTGCTGCCCAGGCAGGATATTGATTCTCTATATGGATCGCATGATCAACCAGATTATTAAAATCTTTTTTAGCGGGTGTTTTAAAACTAAGCCAATCGACTACCTGCTTCTGCAGTTTAGGGATATGCAGGGCTGCAAAACTCCATCGTCGAACTATGTTTAATAGTGACTCTATAAAGTCGCCTGGATTTTGTATTGCTAGTTGCCGTGTTAATAAAGCGCTAACGTGTGGATTTTTACTTAATTGATTTTTAATCAATCGCGTTTGGGAGTGTAGATCATCAGAATTCTTATTTAATATGCGCCATAATTCGCTGCCCAGTTCGCTAATGGCCATTTCCTGATCATTGAGCCATAAATCGAACCGCCCACAGTGCCGGTTAGTAATGTCTCCAGTTGTTGTTGCAGTTTCTGGATGTCCCAGCTGTTGAGGCTTTCCTGCGTAAACTGTTTGGTCAGCTTGCTAACTATTTCATTGCGATACACAAACACATGATCAAACTCATGCTGAATTCTGTTGATTTGTTTGATTCTGCTTTTATCTATATTAAATAATCTAGCGATAAATGATCCTACCAGTGGTGCCATTCTGACTAGTAGTTCAGAAACCTGTACTGCGCTCATTCCCTCACCCTGACTACTCCGATACTCCATGAATTCGGTATACAACACTGAATCACCAGTTTTTACTGAATATTCAAAGTCCTTGAGAAGTTCAGATAGTTTTTCTGGTTTATGCAGGTCGGCATATTGATATCCTGATATGCCAAGTATTAAAGGTTTGGAAAGTTCAGCTTGATAATTCATGATCGCCCTTTTACACCACGCTTATTATTGACAGGAGGTATTCAAATACCTATCGCACTTCAAGTAATCAGGTCAGCGTAGCATCGCATTCAGTTGATCAACAATTTCTGCCCAATCAGCATCTTCTTCTTTTGCTTGTTGTAAAAAAATTGCTTGTGAGTTGTTCCAGAAGCTTGCCCGGTACAATTCGATATTTCCTGGTAAAGGTTTATGGCTATTGATGAAATTTTCAATTGCCCGGACTGAGCTGTCTAGCCCCAATTGATCAAATAAACAGGCTAGAGAATGTATAGGTGTTTCCATTATTTCTCCTTATTAACTATGGTTTTTTAAGTGAGAAAGACGGTAATTAAGCGTATGACAATTTCGGTTTGTTACTTAATACCTTCTACTCGCTTTCCCATCAGATGACAAGAAAATATTTCCGTAATAAGTTTTCTAAATCAGGTAAAAGAAATTCACAGTTCATGTATAAATAGTTTCAGTTTGTATACGATGATAGTACTTTGCAGCGCAAGTGAATGAGTTTGTCAGACGGCTTGAGCGAATGGGCTTAGAAGCTTTGGAACAGTTAATTATTAATGGCTATGTATGCGTTAGATGTTGGTGCCTTTATATAACCGCGTTTCACTTGTAAGTGCGGCAAATTAAAACAACCACTTACGTAATTACCAACACTTAATGCATACATAGCCTTATTAATATCTCAAAAGTTTTATGCAAGAACCGCTAGGATTGAGTGTATATGGATATTAACGACGTGAGTCACATCCTTGTAACCCACTGATGATTATAATAGACCAATTCTATATTCCTGGAGAATCTCCTGCCATTTCAGAATGCTTTGCTGCATCATTTGCCGCTTTATGAGCAGATGTCCAGGATTTTCTTGCCATTTCGGCGTGTTTTTTCCCCTCTTTATTATCGCCTTTGGCAAATGCCTTTGCTGCAGCCTGATGATGTTTGGCCGCTGCTTTATTTTCTGTAGCAGCTGTTTTATGAGATTCAATGGCCATTTCATGGTGCATCGCCGCATTCTCATGATGTTTTGCCATCATCTCATGCTGTGCTGCATCGGCATTTTCTGCCGCCATCGCAGGCAAATGCCCAAAAGAAAAAACAGCTATTAAAGAAATTAACAGTACTTTTAATAATATATACCTGTTCATAATTAACGCCTCATTATTATATGATTTAGCCTAGGTATTCCTAGACCCTGTACAAATATTGATATGTAGTAATGACTCACCTCCCCCTTTTCGGCTATATGAATAAAGCTTTATTCACTAAACTCAATTCTCTTGCATTATAAAGTTTGCTTTTTTTAAAATCATCAATGGTGGTGTTTGCCTGTTTTTAAATTATATTGCCAATAATTCTGCTGTGAGGACCACAAGCATAATAGACGATGTTGTCTAATATGCTTGTAATCATTGCATCTTTTGGATGCTTAAACTTAAAAACTCTAGTGTTAAGCTAATTATATGAATTAGAGATAGCTTAACACTATGCTTTACTTTTGCATATTTTTATGGTTATTTTTAATTGTGATTCATTGCATGCTTCCCCATAAACAAATGGACATGTAAACCCTTGATAATAGTCCCCTGCTTTTAACTCAGTTTGTAATTGTAAAAACGGGATTATTAATGTAGAAAATATAGTTAAACGTGTAACCAGATCAGGAGCAAGCGTATGAGCAAGAACAAAGGCATAATTTGTGTTTATTATGACGGAGCCTGCCCTAAATGTATCAGAGATAGGGAAACTTACGTAAAGCTTGCTGGGAAAACTGGCGAAAATGTCTGCTGGATAGACATTACTGGTCAAGATCAGAGTCTACGTGATTTAGGGATTGATCCTAATAAAGCGTTAACTGAGCTGCATATTAAAGATCAACAAGGTCAGATTCTATCAGAACTGGATGCCTATATACTGTTAATGAGTAAAGTACCTGTATTACGTCCTTTATCCTGGCTAATCGCTTTGCCATTGATTCGACCGATACTTGCCAGGCTTTATCATTGGCTGGTAAACCGACGTCTTCATCAGAGTGGACGATTATAAAAGGTAATATCTGTAGATATGTACTAGTTCCTTTAATGGCGTTGGACAATGCACCGACAAATTATTTTCTATGCGGACAAATATATATTCTTTAACAAAGTTTTGTTTTCAAATCAAGAAAAAACAGTTATAGTCAAAATTCAATCATTCTGATCCAGGAGGCTATCATGTCAAATAACGGAATTGATAAAACTGCAGTTGTGGAAGTACTCAATGAAATAATGGAAACCGAATTAGCCGGAGTCGTCCGATATACTCACTATTCGTTGATGGTTTTTGGCTACAATCGTATCCCTATTGTGTCATGGATGCGAGGCCAGGCAACGGAATCACTCAATCATGCAACCGAAGCGGGTGAATTGATTACTTACTTAAATGCTCACCCTTCTTTAAGTATCGGAGCATTATTAGAAACCCATCGGCACGATATTGGCGATATTATGAAAGAATCGCTGGAGCACGAAGCCCTTGCCTTAATTGCCTACAACAAGTTGTTAATGCTGGTTAGTAATAAGCATGTCATGCTCGAAGAATATGCGCGGCGTATGATAGCGCTTGAAGAAATGCACCTGGGTGAAGTGCAAAAAATGTTACGTAAACCAGGAGATTAAGTGTCAGATATGAGCGATTAAGCTAAGATGGAAGAACTACATAGATTAGAGGCTGTGTAAGCAAGACTTTTTTTATCGTGAAGATAGTGAAAGACGTGAAGCGCTAGTTCTTTACCCTTCATTAACTTAATATTTTTCATGGAGAAGTCCTATTCCTATTCCGTTCTAAGTTCGGAGCCCTGATACACATCAGATGGCAAGTATAATACAGCTACATTTTCAGGAGATTAACATGAATGAAGATACTTTAAATATGGAAGTAAGAAAGTTTCTTAAACAAGTCGGCGTTACATCACAGCGAGAGATAGAGCACGCTATCCTTAAAGCACTAGAAGAAGGACGTTTGCTAGGATCGGAAAATCTGGATGTAAAAATGACACTGGAATTATCTCAACTCAATTTAAAACATTGTATTGATGGTAATCTAAAACTGGAATAACCTGGTTTAAATAATGATTCTTCATCATATTATGAAGTGATATTAGTTGTTTTTGTCATGTTTTAAAAGACAAGCCTAAACAGATCCATTCACTTATCCCAGCTGGTTTTTTATGGGGCTGGAACTATTCAGGGGGCTGTAATTTATACTCTGATCGGAAAAATTGCCGCGTTTAGTGGACAATATGCACAGAATGACGGCCAGTCGTTCCTAGGCTTACAGCCATAATTGTTTGCTTATAACCTATCGCATGCGCTTATCGCGCGAGCGTATTCGTGAATGCTTATATGACTGGTTAGGTATCGAGTTCAGCGTTGGCACGATCGACAACACGCTACACGAAAGCGGTGCCGCTGCCATGCTTATTGTTGATGAATTGATTCAAGAAATCGTCAGCAGTGAATTGCTACATATCGACGAAACCTCATGGCAGGAACACACCACTTTGCTGTAGTTATGGGGGTTCAGCACAGATCTTGTTGTCGCTTACTGGATTGCCACGCGCAGTGCAGAATTAATCGATAATCTTTTAGGTAATGACTATAAGGGCTATTTAATGACGGATGGTTACCGTGTTTATCTCTCCATTAACTCAATCGATTACGCTGCTGGGCGCATTTGTTACTTATAGCAGAAGGTATCAAGGAAAGTCTCGATAAAGAAGCGCAACTATTCAGTCAGCAAATACTTGCTTTACTCGGTGCGCTGATCAAGGCTGTGCGCAATGTCAGAGACACGCCGCCAGCAGATAACAACCAGACATCCAAAATGTAGCAATGGCTTGCTATAGTTTTATTGATAACTGCCCAGACTATAGAGCTATGCTTTAGCCCGCAGGTAGCCAGAGGAATTAAGGGGATAACCAGGATAGTCCATGTTGATTTTTGTGTGTTGCAGTGAATTTTTTATTTATGTGGTGGGATGAATTACCGTTCTAAAAGGGGTTATGGATTTTTACCGCATGGCATTTCATTTTTATAGCAATTGGAGAGATTAGTTTATGAACACTCCCAATAATCTTAGTGAAAATAATATTGATTTAGAGCAAAGTGAACTGGACGAAATACGCGTACGCTTTGATTTAAACCCCAATGCACCGCTGATTGCCCAGATTTCACGTTTTGACCGCTTAAAAGACCCGGTGGGCGTTATCGAAGCCTGCAAACTAGCGCGTCAATATATTCCCCGTTTGCAATTAGTGCTTGCAGGAGGCTGTGCCTCCGACGATCCAGAAGGTGAAGAGGTGCTTAATGAAGCACAGTTTACTACCTATGCTGATCCTAAAATCAAGGTATTTAATTTGCTTCCCGATACGCATCGCACCATTAATCCGTTACAACGCCTGGCCAATATTGTGCTGCAAAAATCCACCAAAGAAGGATTTGATCTGACCGTGATCGAAGCCTTATGGAAAGGTAAGCACGTCATTGGTGGAGATACTGGCGGCATTTACCTACAAGTGGTTGATTTTAATTCTGGGCTTTTAGTGAATACTCCGGAAGGAGCCGCTTTACGTATTTACTATTTTTTTAACCAGCGGCTAAAAATGCAGGATATGGTGCTTAAATTACAACAGTTTATGCGTGATAATTTCCTGTTAACCTTGCAGTTACGTGAATATATTACACGCATGCTCGGCTTGCATCATGGCTATGAAAGTCACATTGAATTGAGGTAAATAGAATGTCATCTATGCAACGCTCTCATCTCATGCCCTTTGGTGCCCGACTATTGAATGACGGGCGCGTGAACTTTCGCTTATGGGCCCCAGGAGCGCAAAAAGTTGAACTCTGTTTACAAGGACTGGCGCCTGAAGCGTGTTTTCTGATGGCACCTGAAGACAATGGCTGGTATGGCATTATTACTGAATTTGCCGATGTGGGTTTTTATTATCAATACCGGATTAATGAACAATTATATATTCCTGATCCAGCCTCCCGTTTTCAACCGGAAGATATTTATGGTTCTAGTCAGGTCATTGATCCAAATCACTTTCAGTGGTCGGACAGTCCTTGGCGCGGCTTACCTTGGCCGGATGCGATATTTTATGAATTACATGTTGGCACCTTTAGCACAGAAGGTACGTTTGCCGGGGTTAAAAATAAACTCGATTATCTTGTTGAGCTAGGCATCACAGCCATCCAATTAATGCCCATAGCCGAATTTCCTGGACGCTGTAATTGGGGTTATGATGGCGTGCTACCTTTCGCACCAGACAGTCAATATGGCACGCCGGATGAACTTAAGGATTTAATTAATAGCGCACACGCAAAAGGTATCATGGTATTCAATGATGTCATTTACAATCATTTTGGCCCGGAAGGTAATTATCTGGGGCAATACGCAGCGGATTTTTTTACTGACCAGGTGCAAACTCCGTGGGGGAGTGCGTTAAATTTTTCTGGCAAAAACAGTTACTGGGTACGCAAATTTTTATGCATAATGCTTTGTTCTGGCTGGAAGAATATCATTTTGATGGTTTACGTCTGGATGCAGTACATGCGATTTTTGATACATCTGAGCCAGACATTATCCAGTCAATCGCAGAAGCTGCACGCCAACGCCTGGGCTATGATCGCGAAATTCATTTAGTCTTAGAAAATGACCATAATGCCGCACATTATTTAAGATCGGATGCGCATCATCCGCAACGCTATTTTAATGCCCAGTGGAATGATGATTTTCATCATGCTCTGCATGCGCTGTTAACCACAGAAAAAACGGGCTATTATCAGGATTACAGTGATCAAGCGCTGCAGTTTCTCGGGCGTTGCCTGACTGAAGGCTTTGCCTATCAAGGCGAAGTGTCTGCTTATCGTGAGGGGCAACCACGCGGCGAGCCTTGTGTCGATCTGCCACTCACCGCCTTTGTTAATTTTATACAGAACCATGATCAGGTGGGTAATCGGGCATACGGGGAACGCTTATCCACACTTTGTACGCATGAAGCCTTGCGCGCAGCCACGGCTATATTATTATTATCACCATCGCCCCCTTTACTATTCATGGGTCAGGAGTGGGCTTGCACCCGGCCCTTTACCTACTTTGTAGATTTCCCTATCCATTTAGCTGAACAAGTCAATCAAGGGCGCATGCAAGCGTTTACGCAGTTTGTTGATGATGCTGATTCTGAGGTGGCGCATAATATACCCATACCCAACGCAATGCGTACCTTTGAGTTGGCCAAACTTGCCTGGGATGAGCTACACAAAAATCAACATGCCCAGTGGCTGGCGTATCATCAGAAATTACTCTATATCAGGCGTTGCTGTATACGTCCGATAATCAATACCTTGCCAGCAAGCCAGGCAATTTATAGCGTTAGCAATCAGCAAATTCTGAACGTGCATTGGACTATGGGCAATGGATCGGTTTTAAAACTCCTGGCTAATCTAAGTCATGATATGGCAAGCATAAATTATGCGTGTCACGGCGAGTTACTGTTCAGTAGCGAACCAGAAACGCAACAATACCTTGAGCAAGAAGGCAGAGTACAACCCTGGAATGTGATTTTTTTATTAGAACCGGCTGATGCCAATGTCGACTGATAAACAACGTGAGACGTTTATTCTTAACGCCACCTATCGACTGCAATGTAACCAGCACTTTAAATGTATCCGCTATAAATTCTAGGGAGGCACAAAATTTCCCTGAGATTTTTCTTCAATCAGCTGTGCAAGAGAAGGCAGTTTGAATTCTCCGCTAACTCTGTCTCGAATATAATCATA
>Ga0208648_1000859_pt1 | contig 28136 bp, 23 predicted proteins | sample AntAceMetag02UKL_FD_184772 | JGI IMG/M metagenome (GOLD analysis project Ga0208648, IMG submission 184772) | Saline lake microbial communities from Ace Lake, Antarctica - Antarctic Ace Lake Metagenome 02UKL (SPAdes) (version 2) | ecosystem: Environmental > Aquatic > Non-marine Saline and...
AATGGGGTATCCGATCATCTCCCGTGAAAAAATAACTTTGCAGGATGAATTATCCGGCAAATCAAATGGAATTTGAAGACATGTTTAATACAGAGCAAGATTGTATTGATTATTTGATAGCAATGAGATGGCCTCATGGTTTTGGATGCCCAGTATGTGGTTCGGTTCGATCTTGGAAAAAGAGCAAAGGACGATTTGAATGTATTGATTGCCATATGGAAACAACAGTAACTAATGGGACAATATTTCATAAATCGACCAAGCCATTATTGATTTGGTTTCGGGCAATTTGGTGGATGGTCGCCCAAAAAAATGGTGTTAGCGCAAAAGGGCTGCAGAAAATTCTTGGTTTAGGGAGTTATCAAACAGCATGGTCTTGGCTCCATAAATTTAGGAGGCTTATGGTTTTAAGTGGCAGGATCAAATTGCAAGGAGTTGTTGAAGTTGATGAGGTATTAGTTGGAGGAAAAACTTCTGGTAAAAGAGGACGTGGGGCCGAAGGTAAAAGTTTAATTGCTGTAGCTGTGGAGGTAAAAGGCAGAAAAACGGGAAGGGTGAGATTGACAAAAATTTCTGATGCCTCAAGCAATAGTTTGAACACATTCATTGAAGATAATATTGAACCATCTTCAACAATTATTACAGACGGTTGGCCAAGCTATAATGAATTAAACAAAAAAGGCTACAAGCATAAAGTACAAAAGGCTACTGTGAAAGATGAGGATGAGGAAGTTTTACCGAACGTTCACAGAATAGCTTCGTTGTTGAAAAGATGGTTACTTGGCACACATCAAAGCTATTTAAATAAAAATAAGTTGGAATACTATCTCGATGAATATGTATTTCGATATAATAGACGGACATCAACAAGTAGAGGACTCCTATTCTTGCGATTAGTTGAACAGGCAGTGATAACAGCACCTGTATCATATGAAAAAATTATTAATGAAAATCACGGGAGATGATCGGATACCCCATTTAATGAATTTATTTTCTCCAAGTGATTTTTAATCATTAAGTCTGTTTCTTGAATCAATTCTAAGAATTTATTACTGTTCATGGTTTGTGTTTTAACCTTGCTGCCAACGAATGTATATACAGAATTCCGTATATTTCAGCTTTAGTATTCGAAAAAGTTCCGCTTATAACCGAATATCTAAGCATATGCGGCATTTCATCTATATAATCATAAAATAATATGATTTCCGGCTTATTCAAATCTTGATTTTTTGTTTGTTTAATACAAAAAGCAAATATATAATTAATTTTATTTAGAATCAATATAAATTACATAACAGTATAAACACTTTAGCTAATATTACTAATCCGTATTTATTTTAGCCATAAAACTTGGATAGCAAGTGGAATAAGGTCATATTTCCCTTATCTCCCATATTCCCTTTTATCCCCTATCTAAGGAAACAATTTGTTTTAAAAGACTTATAAAATTACTCAGGTAAAATAGTTCCTGACCCGCTAACAAATTTCCCTTTAAAATACCTTTTTCTTATTTCCAATGATTCTTCTTCGGCCCACTTTTGAACGCCAACCGATTTCATTCTACACAAATTATATACTTTCATATTATGCGAATATTTTTCTGCTCCATCTGAGCAAGGCTGAAGTAAGCGACAAGGAAACTCATTACACTCAAAACAAAATTGGAGTTTTTTGGACCTTACACAATCCTGAGTTTCACATTTATTATCGAAATATTTGCATCCGTTTTCGAAGCGGCAACCCTTACAAGGAGTTTCAGAACGTTTCATTCCTAAATGCTTAATAAGCATTTTTATGGTTTCTTCTGAGATATTTTTTTCAAAATATTCACAGTGAAAACAATCAAGGCCACAAGGAGCTGCATATGCTGTTTTATTCATTTTATTTTAATTTCCTCAGTAAATGATTTTATGCAAACATAAAAATATTTTTGAGATAATTAAAACTTCAAGCTAATTCCGGCCAGAAAATTGAATTCGGCTTGTGGAAAATATCCGTCATAAATTTTTAATTGCTCGCCGACAAAACTTCTGTAAACCCATGCATTGGTTTCGTATTTTTCGCTGAAAATATTGTTCAGCATAAAATGAAACCCGATTTCTTCAAAAAGATTTGTTTTCAAGCTATATTTAAAACTAAGATTATTAACAAAGTAAGGATCTAAACTTCTCTCATTATCAGATGTATTGTCAATATATTGCCTGCTCACGTATTTTGAAATAAAATTTACAAATAAATTATCAAACATTTCGTAAGTAAATATGCTTCCGGCAATTATATCGGGAGAAAATGATAAGTCGGTTTTTCCAAGATACTTTGAATATTGAGGTTCAGGATTCCAATCTTCATCAAATTTGTCAATATATTCTGTGAAATCTTCAATTTTATTGGTGCTGAATGTTGCATTAATATCCCAATTAAAATTATCAAGAATTTTTATACCTGTACTAATCTCAATTCCGGCACGGTAACTTTTTGGCACATTCGTCATTATTGCTGCCCCAACATTATTTATCTCACCTGTGAGAACCAACTGATTCAGATAATCCATATAAAAAACATTTGCTTCTAAAGCAAAGTTATTTATGTGAAAATCATATCCTAACTCGAAATCATTCAATTTTTCGCTTTTTGGTAGATGTCCGGGATCGGCATCACGATAATTGCTTCGATTCGGTTCACGGTTTGAAATTCCAAATGAAAAATAAACTTTTTGATTTGATGATAATTGATAGAGAATTCCAAACTTTGGATTAATGAAATTAAAATTGTGCTCTTGAGTAAGCACACGTAAATCATCATGATCGCCTTTAATGGAATAATCAATCGTTCTATATTGCAGGTCGCCATATAAATTAATCTTTGCATTCAATTGATAATTAAGTTTTCCAAAAATATTGAAATCTTTTTTAATGCCTTTATTTTTATACCATTGATGGTTCTTTTTTCCATTGCTTGCATATTGTGCCCAAATTACTTCCCCATAATGATCGCCATCATATTTATTCCAGGCACCTCCAATAACAGCAGTCAATTTATTCTTTTCATAATTTAATGAATATGTGAAACCATAAAAATCATTATCTAACCATTTTTGTTGGATTAGGTTTGTTTTTGTAATTGTGTCGTTTCCGATAATTACATTTTCCAAACGATAATCTTTGAATTTTCTTTTGGTTTTAAATTGCTCATAATATCCTTTTCCTTTTGTATAATGCAAAGCAAAATTTAGGTTTAAATAATTATTTAATTGATTAGAATAAATTGCCTGATAATTATCTTGCCAATAATTATCGGTTTCATTTTCATAAGAATAAGGATTGTAAGTCCGGTTTGTTTTTAGTGAATCTTTCGGTACACCCTCCCATGCCTGATAGGTTTTTTCTTTTCCCGAAAAAATGTTAAATCTCAAAATACTATGTTTTCCGTAGTATCCGGCCGAAACAAAAAATGATTTTAAATCGGAAGTTGCTCTATCGATGTATCCATCCGAAGAAATTTTTGAAAGACGCCCGTCAATAGTCCATTTTCCATCAATCAGGCCTGTCCCGAATGACAAACTATTTTTAAAAGTATTAAATGATCCGGCCGAAGAATTTATTTCAGCATAAGCCTTACGATTTAATTTTAAAGTCTGAATATTAATACTTGCTCCAAATGCGGCTGCTCCGTTTGTTGAAGACCCTACACCTCGCTGAATTTGAATATTATCGACACTTGAGGCAAAATCAGGCATATTAACCCAAAACACGCCATGCGACTCAGAGTCGTTAATCGGAATACCATTCACCGTAACATTTATTCGGGTTATATCGGTACCTCGAATTCGAATACCTGTGTATCCTATTCCGGCTCCCGCATCAGAAGTTACAACTGTGGATGGTGTAGATTCAATTATATACGGTAAGTCTTGCCCCAGATTTATTTCTTTTATTTCTTTCTTTGATATGTTTTTATAAGTCAAAGGTTCTTTATCTGAAGCTCTTGTTGCTGAAACAATTACTTCGTCTTCCAAAATTGCTTCCGGACTAAGCCCGAAAGAAATGTCAAGATTTTTATTAACATCAATAGTCTTTTCAATAGTCTTATAACCAACATAAGAAACACGAAAAACATAATTTCCTTTTTTCAGTTTCTTGAAAATAAAACCGCCGTTTTTATCGCTTGTTGTTAAATTGTAGGTACCTTTTATAATAATATGTGCACCCGATAGTTTTTCATTTGTTTCTTTATCAAAAACTTTTCCTTTAATTGTGAATTGAGAAAAAGATAGGTTTTGAAGGCTTAGAAACAAAGCCATTGTCCAAATAATTTTTTTCATTACATTGATTTTTAAAAGTTAAACTTTTTATCATCAATAGAGGAAAAAACTTTTTATTATGCTATTTCCCTTCGCCGGAATTACCCGGATCAGGTTCAATGAGTATAATCTCAGCCCGTTAATTTGGGGCACCCCTATTCGAATTATCAGAGCAAAATTAGAAAACTTTTTAATTTATAAGTCATATTTTTACCCGGATTTTTTAAAAATGAAATAAAATAGCGAAACCATTTTAATTTATTTGTTCAACGGTAAATTATAGATCTAATTAAAACGTAAAACGAAAAAATTGTATTTATATGAAATTCAATTAAATTCAAAAAAGAAAATTAATAATGATAAAAAAAATCGAAAATTTTGCTTTAAGGTTTTGAAATAGAGAAAATTTTAAATATTTTTGCAAGCGAAAACGGAAAATCTAAGAAATGCATGTATATTGCACAGTTAATCAAGATAATAAAACAAAAAAGTATAGTTAAACCAAGAGTAAGCATAGAGCACAGAAACATGAGTTTTAGAATGAATTTTGTAATATTTATTGATTTTTGAAGTTTTTCCAAAAAAAATAATTAATAATTAACAAAAGCTTTAAAAATTTATATGTTTAATTTAATACTTTTTGGCCCTCCCGGCTCAGGAAAAGGGACACAATCAATAAAAATTGCTGAAAAATATGGCTTAGAACATATTTCTACAGGCGAAATTTTCAGATACGAAATAAAACACAAAACAGAAATTGGACTAAAGGTCAAGAATGTAATAGAGTCAGGCGAATTAGTTACCGACGAATTATTACTTGAGGTTCTGCAAAATGAATTAAAAAAGCATAAAGATATTAAAGGCTTTATTTTTGATGGATATCCTCGCACACTTGTTCAAGCCGGACATCTTGACGATTTGATGGAAGAAATGAATATGAAGATTTCTTATGTTATTTCACTTGATGTTCATGATGATGAATTGATTTCACGCCTGCTTTTAAGGGCAAAAGAAACCAATCGTACCGACGACACCGAAGAAGTTATAAAACAACGTCTTGTAGTTTATAATAATCAAACAAAACCATTAATTGATTATTATTCAAAACATGGTAAACTTTTAACAGTTCCAGGCGTTGGTAGCATTGACGATATTTTCAATACTATCATCACTAAAATTGATAATCAAGAAAACAAATAATATATATAATAAATTAAATTAGTATTAATAAATCAAACAAAACACATTATGACAAACAAAATTACCAGCTTTGCTGAATATTTTCAAAAATATCAGGAAAGTGTTGCGAATCCGGAAGCATTTTGGGGAAAAATTGCCGAAGATTATTTATGGCATAAAAAATGGGATGAAGTTTTAGAATGGGACTTTATCGGACCAAATGTTAAATGGTTCAAAGGTGGCAAATTAAATATTACTGAAAATATTTTTGAAAGAAACATTCCTTTCAGAAAAGATCAGATTGCAATCCTTTGGGAACCTAACGACCCCAAAGAAGATACAGTAAAATTAACTTACGGTGAACTATATGAAAAAGTATGTCAATTTGCAAATGTTCTTAAAGGTCAAGGTATCAAAAAAGGTGACCGTGTAACAATTTATTTACCAATGGTACCTGAATTGGCAATTGCAATGCTTGCATGTGCAAGAATTGGTGCTATTCATTCAATCGTATTTGCAGGTTTCTCGGCAAATGCTTTAGCCGATCGTATCATCGATGGAACATCAAATATTGTTTTAACATCTGACGGAGCTTATCGCGGACTCAAAAGTATTCCTATAAAAGCTATTGTTGATGAAGCATTACAAAAATGTCCGACAGTTGAAAAAACTATTGTACTTAAACGTACAGGTGAAAAAATCAATATGCAGGAAGGCCGTGATATTTGGTGGCATGATGCAATTGATGGAATTAGTGTTGAAAATAAAGCAGAAGTTATGGATTCGGAAGACACACTTTTCATCCTTTACACTTCTGGTTCAACAGGTAAACCTAAAGGCGTACAACATTCTATTGCCGGATATATGGCATTTGCAGAATATACTTTCAAAAATGTATTCCAATATAATGATGGAGATATTTGGTGGTGTACTGCCGACATCGGTTGGGTAACAGGTCATTCCTATATTGTTTATGGGCCGCTATTAGCTGGAGCTACTTCAATGATGTTCGAAGGTGTTCCAACCTGGCCTGATGCAGGGCGTTTCTGGGAAATTGTCGAAAAGCATAAAGTTACTCAATTCTATACAGCACCAACCGCTATACGTGCTTTAATACCACATGGTAATGAATTTGTAACAAAACACGATCTAAGCTCATTAAAAGTTCTTGGTACTGTGGGAGAACCCATCAACGAAGAAGCATGGCGTTGGTATCATGATATTGTTGGCGGTGGAAAATGCCCGATAGTTGATACTTGGTGGCAAACCGAAACAGGTGGAATTATGATTAGTCCGCTCGCCGCAATTACTCCTACAAAACCTTCATTTGCAACATTACCATTACCCGGAGTTCAGCCTATTATAGTTGATAACGAAGGTAAAGAATTGATGGGAAATGGCGTTGAAGGTAACTTATGTATTAAATTCCCTTGGCCGGGCATGATAAGATCAACTTATGGCGATCACGATAGATGCCGTCAAACATATTTTTCAACTTATAAAGGTTTGTATTTCACAGGCGATGGTGCAAAACGCGACGAAGAAGGTTATTACAGAATTATGGGTCGTGTTGATGATGTTATCAATGTTTCAGGCCACCGAATCGGAACAGCCGAAGTTGAGGATGCAATTAATCAACATCCGAAAGTAAACGAATCAGCAGTAGTTGGTTATCCTCATCCAATTAAAGGACAAGGTATTTATGCTTATGTTACATGCGAAGAGCTTAGCGATTCGGAAATGGAAAACATTGAAAAAAGTATCAGAGCTACAGTAACAAAAGAAATTGGGCCAATAGCTAAACCAGATGTTATTCAAGTAGTAAGCGGATTACCAAAAACCCGATCCGGTAAAATCATGAGAAGGATTTTAAGAAAAATCGGTGAAGGTGACGCTTCTAACTTAGGTGATACATCTACTTTACTTGATCCTGGTGTCGTTGAGGAAATCATCGACGGAGCCAAAGTTGAAGTAAAACGATAATTAGATATTAATCATATAAAAAGACATTTTAAGCCGGATTGGCTGAAATGTCTTTTTTCTTTTATTGAATTAAACTATTAAGTTAATTAAAATTAAAAAGAAATGGAAAATCAAAAAGTAATGAACAGGGGTTTGGTTGTTGTTGGAGCAATTCTAATCCAATTAGCCCTTGGTGCTATTTATGCATGGTCGGTATTTACACCATCATTGACGGTGGAAGGCTGGTCAAAGGCTGATACACAATGGGTTTTTGCAATCGGACTGGCTTCTTTTGCTGTTTTTATGGTTTTTGCAGGTAAAAAACTCGCAACATGGGGCCCGCAAAAATTAGCTTGGCTTGGTGGCTTGGTACTTGGCCTTGGATATATTCTTGCCGGTGTCATTGGTGGATTTAGTTTCTGGGCCTTGCTGATATTTATCGGATTGATAGGAGGTGCAGGGATTGGATTTGCCTATGTAGTTCCAATAGCCGTTGGTATGCGTTGGTTCCCGGATAAAAAAGGTATGATTACAGGTTTGGCTGTTGCCGGATTTGGTTTCGGTGCTTTGCTTTGGGTTAAACTTGCCGGTTCATGGGGACATTTGATTGAAAGCTTGGGTTTATCAACAACATTTACAATATATGGAATCGCTTTTGCAGCCATGGTTATCATCGGCGGGCTCTGGATGAAATTTCCTCCGGCCGGATGGCAGCCTGCAGGTTTTAAAACCAAGCAAGCAAATGCAGCCGGTAAAGAAAGCGATAGAGAGTTTTCAAGCAGCGAAATGCTAAAAAAAGTTCAATTCTATCTCATTTTCTTCACTTTTGTTTTTTCAGCAGGAGCAGGCTTGATGTCAATAGGATTAATGAAACTATATCCAATGGAAGCTTTGATGGCCAATGGATATACTGAAATCGAAGCAAGTGCAATTGCAGGATCGGCTATGGCTATTTTCTTTAGTTTGGCTAACGGAATCGGCCGGATACTTTGGGGTACTTTGAGCGATGTTCTTGGACGAAAGTTGTCAATTATTCTTATGACTGCTATACAAGGTGTGGTTGTAATTCTTTTTACATACATGGCCGGTAATGAGATTTTATTATATATTGGAGCAACATTGATCGGATTTAATTTCGGTGGAAACTTTGCACTTTTCCCAACAATTACAGCAGATACTTTTGGAGCTAAAAATGTCGGACTAAACTATCCTTGGGTATTTCTTGCATATGGAGTGGGTGGAATATTCGGCCCAATCCTTGGAGGGAAAATGGGTGATGCAGGTAATTTCGCAATGGCATTCACAATTTTAGGAGTTGCGGTATTAATTGGTACTGTTTTGACTATCTTTGTGAAACCTGCAAAAAAATCATATGCTTAAAAGGATTTTCTGCTCTTGAAAATAAAATAATAAACGAATAAGCAGAAAAACCTTCTAAAAATACTTTTAATAAAACCTGCCTCTTTAGGCAGGTTTTTTTTATTTTTGCAAAGAGATTATTTGCATGAAAACAGATTCATTATTTATTCAACCAGAAACACATAATAAATCAATAGACAGTAGTTTAAGCACTCTAAATGAAAATCTCCCCTTGATTAATAATAATATTTCTTCAGCTTTATTTATAAATAATGGAGATTCTATAATTATTGAGGACTCTATAAGGCTTGATACTTTACAAAACCCATCTACGACTTTTTTTGCAGAACATAAGTTGAAAACACAAAATATAGTACCCAAATTGCATAAACAAAATTCTAACGATGGGTGGATTTCAGGTATAATTCTAATATGTTTATCTATTTTCATACTCATCAAGGTCTTTGCAAGTAAGCGTATTAAGCAGATTTTCTTTTCAGTTTTCGGACAGCAATATTTTCATCAATTAAATCGAGATGGAAATCTTTATCGAGAAAGAATTTCAGTACTGTTTTTTATAATTTATTCACTTTTAACATCACTATTTATTTATCAAACAATTTTTGTTTTCTGTAAATATGATTATAAATTGCTAAATTCATTTATTTTATTTTCCTTGATTTTTATATCAATAATAAGTCTGTGGACGATAAAAATTATAGTAATAAAATTTGTGGCTAAACTTTTCAAAGAATATGAAATTTCGACGGAATACAGAATTAATATCTTGGTTTTTAATATAATTATAGGAATTTTTCTTATACCCCTTCTAATCTTAATAATATATTTGAAAGCCAATATATATTTTTATTTTTCATTTTTTATTCTTGGAGCATTATTATTGTTTCGACTCTTAAGAAGTATAAAAATTGCAATTAGTAAAAGGAAAAATTCTGTTTTATATATTTTTTTGTACTTTTGCAGTCTTGAAATTTTACCAGCGGTTATAATAATAAAATTGGTAAAAATGTATTTGATTTAATCTATATATAAAAATAAAAAGGGGAAATTTATTTATAATTAAATATTATTAAATTGAAAATTAAAAACATACTTGTATCTCAACCAAAACCGGCAGAGTTAGAAAAATCTCCTTATTTCGAATTGGCTAAAAAAAACAATATTAATATTGATTTTCATAAATTTATTAAAATTGAAGGTGTAACAGCCAGCGAATTTCGGAAAGATAAGGTTTACATAGCTGATTATTCGGCAATTATTTTTACCAGTCGTAATGCAGTAGATCATTTTTTTAGGATTGCCAAGGAAATGAGAGTTGAAATTTCTGATTCGATGAAATATTTTTGTATTTCGGAAGCTACGGCTTTTTATCTTCAAAAATATGTTCCCTATAGAAAAAGAAAAATTTTTCATGGCAAACAGACCTTTGTCGATCTGATGGATATTATTCTTAAAAAATATGCTGACGAAAATTTTCTTCTTCCTTGTTCTGATATCCAAAAAGTAAGTATTGCCAAACTTTTGGATGCTAATAAAATAAAATACAGGAGAGCTGTAATTTATAAAACTTTTGCAAGTAATCTGTCGAAAGTTGATATTGAGAAATATGATCTTTTGATTTTCTTCAGCCCATCAGGTGTTAAATCATTATTCAAGAATTTCCCTGAATATAATCAAAACAACACCTTGATTGCTGCATTTGGGCCCACAACTTCAAAAGCAGTTAAAGATTCGGGACTAAAATTAAATATTAATGCTCCAACAAAAAATGCCCCATCAATGACTATGGCTATTGAGCAATATATTAAAAAATGCAATAAGAAGAAAAAAGCTTAAGCATACTGACTAACATTGCTATATTGTTATATGGTTAAATTGTTAAATTGTTGTAAAATAACAACTTAACCACATAACAATTTTTATTGGAAAATGCAAAAACAAACTTTTAACAAAAAAGAACGCCTTAGCGGAGAAAAAATAATAACTAATTTATTCTCAAAAGGTTCAAAGTTTTTTGTTTATCCTTTTAAAGTCGTTTGGACTTCATCAAAAACGGATGTCTTTCCATCCGCAAGATTATTGATAAGTGTTCCCAAGAGTAATATCAAGAAGGCCGTTGACAGAAATTTAGTCAAAAGGCGGATCAGAGAAGCATTCAGAAAAAACAAAGAACCTTTATTGACGTCCTTTTCCAACACAAATACTCAATGTATATTTGCAATGGTTTATGTTGGCAAAAAAATAATGAAATACGGCGAACTTGAACAAAAAATAATTATTTCGATTCAGCGTTTAATAGATGATTATGAAAAAAATAGCAGGTAAATTTTTCATCTTTTTGATAAGAATTTATCAATATTCTTTATCTCCATATATTGGAAACTCATGTAGATATACTCCTACGTGTTCGGTTTATGGAGTTGAAGCAATTAAGAAATACGGGCCATTCAAAGGAGGCTGGCTCTCGTTGAAAAGGTTTTTGTCATGTAATCCATGGGGAGGAGCGGGTTATGATCCGGTTCCTTGATGGAAATACGACTGAAATACAATAGAAAAGCGATAGTAATTTGAGGACATTGGAATAATTATTCAAACTTTAGAAATCAAACAAATAAAAAATAAAACAATGAATAACAGCTACATAAAAAAGGGGATTATAATTCTTCAAATAATTATTATATTTCTTATTTCACCGGTAATAAGTCCTGCTCAAAATGAAAATAATTTTGAAATATCCAAAAATTTAGACATTTACGCTTCACTAATTCGTGATCTAAATAAATATTATGTTGACGAAATTAACTCAGGTGAATTGACAAATATTGGCATCGAAGCCATGCTTGAATCTCTTGATCCTTATACCGTTTTTATTCCCGAATCGAGAGTTGAAGATTATAGAATAATCACTACCGGACAATATGGCGGAATAGGCGCCTTAATCCATCAGAATGGTGATTATGTGTATATTTCTGATCCCTACGAAGGGTTTCCCGCTCAGAAAGTCGGTCTTCTCGCAGGTGATAAAATTCTTGAATTAAATCAAGAATCGGCCAAAGGAAAATCATCGAAAGATATTGGAAAAATGCTTAAAGGCTTGCCCGGTACTGAAGTTAAACTACTTATCGAACGAGAAGGGGAAGATGAACCTATTGAAAAATTAATTGTCAGAGAAACAATTAAACTCGACAATGTACCTTTTTACGGAATGCTGAACGAAAACATAGGATATATTTTATTAAATAGTTTCACTCAGAATGCTTCAAATGAAGCCAGAAAAGCTTATATAGATTTAAAAGATAATAATGACTTGCAAGGCCTTATTTTTGATTTAAGAGGAAACGGAGGCGGATTATTACACGAATCGGTGAATATTGCCAATTTCTTCGTTGACAAAGGAGAAATTATTGTTAATACGAAAGGGAAATTAAAAGAAAAAAGCGGAGTTCATAAAACAAGGAATATGCCGATAGATAAAAATATTCCGCTTGTTTTTTTAGTAAACAGTCGGAGCGCCTCTGCATCAGAAATTCTCTCCGGTGCAATGCAAGATGTTGACAGAGCGGTTATTGTCGGGCAAAGAACTTTTGGGAAAGGTTTGGTTCAAAACGTTTTGCCGTTGAGTTATAAATCACAAATGAAAATTACGGTAGCAAAATATTATATTCCAAGTGGCCGCTGCATTCAAGCTATTGATTATTCGCATAAAGATGAAGACGGAAATTTCACAAAAATCCCCGATTCATTAATTTCGGAATTTAAAACCAAAAACGGTAGAAGTGTTTACGATGGTGGTGGAATTGAGCCTGATATAATTTTGGAGCCACGTAAACACAGCAATATAGCAATGAATTTAATAATGAAGTTTTATATTTTCGATTACGCTACGAAATTTCATCATAAACATCCCGAAAAACCTTCTCAGGAAGATTTTATTATTACAGATGATATATATTCCAATTTTCTTGATTTTCTTAACGATAAAGATTGTAACTATACTACCAGAAGTGAAGTAGCACTAAAAAAGTTGAAGAAATCGGCTGAATCAGAAAATTATTATGCTGAAATTAAAGAAGAATTTGAAACTCTTGAAGAAGCAATAAAACAAAATAAACAGGAAGACATCCAAAAGCATTCATCTGAAATCAAGAAGCTCTTAAAATCGGAAATTCTATCAAGATATTATTTTCAAAAAGGAAGAATTGAGGCAGCAATTGATGACGATCCTGAAATAATTGAAGCCATTTCTATTCTTGAAGATACGGATAGATACAATAATATTTTGTCGGGAAGTATTGAAGAATGAGTGAGTGAATGAGAGAATGGGAGAATATTTAGGATTTCAAATCCCTGAAGGGGTTGGAAAGCTTTTGCTTGAATATTTTTAATATTTCCAAATAAAACATATAAATAATTACTATTTTTTTTAGTGCATTTATTATATGTTTATTTTTTAGTATTTTCGCATGTCTAAAATTGAAATAGATGATAAAACTCAAATTTGAGCTAAGCATTGACGAATACGATTCACTTAACGAATTAAAAACAGAAGACAGGTTTTTACTTGAACAAGCAAAAAAGGCTGCCGATTCTGCTTATGCTCCCTATTCGGAATATTATGTGGGTGCTGCTTTATTACTTGAAAACGATGAAATAATTACCGCTAATAATCAGGAAAATGCTGCCTATCCCTCGGGTTTATGTGCTGAGAGGATTGCAATGTTCTATGCATCTTCACAATTCCCTAATGTTGCAGTGAAATCATTAGCTGTTTCAGCAAAGGCAAAAAACTTTAAAATCAATACTCCCGTGTCTCCATGCGGAGCCTGCCGACAGGCTTTTTCAGAATATGAAGCAATGCAAAAAAATAAAATCAGGGTAATTCTAATGGGTGAAACCGGAAAGATTCAAATTATTCAAGGAATAGAAACTTTATTGCCCCTAATGTTTCATGCCGAAGAATTGAAAAAATAAATAAAATCTTTTGTTATGAAAACAAAATTAATCTTATTATTTATAGTCTTTGTATTGTTTTCTGCAATGAAAACCGACAAATCCGCTTATCAACTTTTTAATTCGGAAGGAAAACAAATTAAATACAAAAAACTATTGAAAGCTGCAAGCGAAGCAGATATTATTCTGTTTGGCGAATTACACAATAATCCGATTTGCCATTGGCTGCAACTTGAACTTACGAAGGATTTGTTTTCATCGAAAAATGCTAATATTATTCTTGGAGCCGAAATGTTTGAATCAGATAATCAACTCATTATTAATGAATATCTTTTAGGAGTTATTAAGAAAAGGAACTTTGAAAAAGAAGCAAGATTGTGGCCTAATTACGAAACCGATTATAAACCCTTACTTGAATTTGCTAAGGAAAATGATTTGAAATTTATCGCCACCAACATTCCTCGTCGATATGCCTCTGTTGTTTATAGTAAAGGTTTTGATGCCTTAAATGACCTTGAACCTGAAGCAAAATTATTCATTGCCCCTTTACCGATTGAATACGATGCTGAATTATCGGGATATAAAAAAATGAAACAGATGATGGGGAAAATGGGCAAGCAAGCAAACGAAAACTTAGCTAAGGCACAGGCTTCAAAAGACGCAACTATGGCTTTTTTCATTCTAAAAAATCTTGAAAACGGACAAACTTTTATACATTTCAATGGAACTTATCATTCCGATAATTTTGAAGGAATAAGCTGGTATTTAAAAAGGAATAGTCCCGAATTGAAAATATTAACGATTGCAAGTGTTGAGCAGGACTCAGTTGAAAAATTGAATGAAGAATCAATGGCAGTAGCTGACTTTATACTTTGTATTCCGGAAAATATGACAAAAACTTATTAGAAATATGTAGATAAAATTCATTAATTTTATTTATGCAAAAGTAATAAACGCATTTGCAAAGAAATTCCAGATGGTTACTACTCCGATTGCAAACAGTTTAGAAACATAGAAATTAATTTTGAACTTTTTGATTATAAACCAAAGAATTAAGTTATTTATTGCAAGCCCGATTAATGAAATAATTATGAATTCGGTGTATTCAACAGCAATATCGGGGTTAGTACTTTCAAAAGTCCAAATTCGATTAAAAATATAATTAGAAGAAGCAGCGACTGTAAATCCTATTGAATTGGAAACGTATTTCTGGATTTTAAATATTTCTTTACAAAGATAAGTTACTCCAAAATCAACAAAGACACCTGATAATCCAACGGCTGCAAATTTTATAAATTTTAATAAAAATTGAGTGGTGAAAACATCTTGCATTTGTAGTTCAATTATTTATTAATTTTCAGAAAACAAGGCGAATAATTTGATTGAATGACAATTTCATAAACCATATTTTCTTAATTTTAATTTTTGCAATATTACTGCTTACAATTGAATGAGCAATACTTTCTTTTCATCATTTCTGATAATATCAACTGTGATAATTTGTCCGGGTTTTAATTTTTTCAAGCGATTCATATAGTCATAAATATTTTCAACCGACTTTCCGTCAACCGCAATAATCAAGTCTCCTTTTTGCATTCCTCCTTTTTTAGCAGGGCCATCCGGCCTGACACCGCCAACCCCGAGTCCCTTCAAATCTGTGGAGGTGAAATCGGGCATTATTCCGAGAGTGACTTTCAATCTTCCACGAAAGTTTGTGTTTTTTTTCGGCCCTGCTTCCTGAAAAGTCAAAGCAGAATCGCGTCTGGATAAATCGTCGATAACATTCACCAAATAAACAGAAATTGTTTTTTGTCCCTCAAAATTAATTTTATCAATATCATCGAATGGTGTATGATAATCTTCATGCGCCCCGGTTGAAATAAAAAACACAGGAATGTTTTCAGAATAAAATGAAGCATGATCGGAAGGGCCAAAACCTTCAGGAGAAAAGCTCAAATTAATATCTGCTCCCTTCACATTATTATTCAAAATTCTCTCGGCTTCTTTTGACGTTCCTGTCCCGCCGATAAGAATTTTATTTGATTCATTCAGGCGGCCGATCATATCAATATTTACCATTGCATCAATATTTTTCAAATCAATTAGAGGATTATTAACAAAATATTTAGATCCAAGAAGCCCCATTTCTTCACCTCCGAAAGCCATAAAAATAATGCTGCGTTTATTATTGTTTTGTGCTGCAAGTTTTTCAGCAATTTCGATAATTCCGGCTATTCCCGAAGCATTGTCGTCAGCTCCATTATGCACGGCAATGGTATCAGGTATTCTTGAACCTGAGCCATATCCGCCCATTCCAAGATGATCGTAATGTCCACCGACTATAATATATTGATCTTTTAATATCGGGTCATTACCTTCTAAAACTGCAATCACATTCTGTGTTTTAACTTTATGTTGTAGAGTTTCTGTTTCTGCAAAAAGCTCACATGGAATTGCAAAAGAAAGAGGCTTTTGAGTTTCAATGATTTCATTTTCGACCTGTTCTATTGTCTTTCCACTTATTTCGAGAATTTTATCGGCAAGATTTCTTTTTATATTCAAAACCGGAATTCCCGAACCCGATTTTGTTTTATCATAATATAAAGTAACGAGTTTATCGGTTTCGTCAAATTTAATTCCAGACACCAATAAAACACCTGCTGCACCCTTATCTTTAGCAGTCAAAACCTTATCTCTTGCTTTTACAAAATCATAAAATTTACTGTCGGGATTGTCAGGTTCAGGATCGCCTCTTAAAACCATCACCCATTTTCCATTTACATCAATATTTTCATAATCATTCCATTTTAAACTATCTAAGTCAAGATCAAAACCATATCCACCAAAAACCACTTGTGAAATTAATTTTCCATTACTGCTGAATGAATAAGGAATATAATCCTCGTTCGGTTTTGCGGAATAATCACCAATTTTTAATGAATTATTATCGCCGAGGCTGACTTCTGTAACAATTTCAAAATACTGAAAACCATCATCTGCCAAAGGTTTTAATCCCATTTCAGTAAAGCGATTTTTAATATATTCGGCAGATAATAATCCTCCGGGTGTACCCGGTTTTCTGCCCTTTATCGAATCGGAAGCTAAATATTCAATATGTTCTTTTAGTTCCGTGGTCGTAATTTCAGGTTCTTCAATTGCCTGAGCAAACAATAAACTCAGATTGAATAAAACGATGATTAATGTACTTATTAATTTTTTCATAGTAATTATGTTTGAATAATTTCAGAGTGGTTTTTCCCTAATTAAATTTGTTTTTCCATTATTTTTGCTGTGGCTGAAGCTGGAACTAAAAATGAAAAAACTTTCATTATTTTATTTCTCATTCCCGGAATAACAACTTTTTTACCCGAAAACATAGCCTTTAATCCTATTTCTGCAACTTCTTTGGCTGTATGCTGATTTTTTGAGCTGAATAGAATTCCTTCGGTCTTTGCTTGTGCAACAGCAAAAAAACGTGTTTTGGTCGGACCTGGAGAGAGTACACTTACATTGATATTGTGTTTTTTAAATTCCTCCCTCAGTCCAAATGAAAAGCTTAAAACAAACGCTTTGGTTGCGGCATAAGCTGAAAAATATGGCAATGGTTGATAGGCGGCAGTTGAAGCCACATTCAAAATGTTTCCACTACCAAGTTGTTTCATTTTTTCTCCAAACAAATTACATAATGAAGCTAAAGTGATCATATTTAAAGTTAACATTTGTTTTAGCCTTTTATTATCCATTGAAATGCTTTCACCAAAAATTCCAAAGCCGGCATTATTAATCAGAATATCAACCTCAATTTCATTTTCCAAACATTTATCAAAAAGCCTTTGTGCTGCATCTTCCTTAGAAAGATCTATTGGAATTATTTCAATCAAATCTTTATTTGGACTTTCATCTTTAATTTTCCTTAATTGCTCTTCGTTTCTGCTGACTAACACAAGTTTATATTCTTTCTTCCGGAGAATTTTAAACATTTCGTACCCGATTCCGTTTGAAGCTCCCGTAATTAGTATGGTTTTCATTTTGTATTTATTTACTGTTATTCAATAGTGATAAATGTTTTAATTGAAAGTTGGAACCGAAAGCTGATCTGATTATACATTGCAGGTATTTTAATTAATAATTATTATTGTTATCCATTTTTCAAATAATGATTCCATAAAAATCACCCTATTTCCACTATTTTCCTAATATTTCTATTTCACCTATTCAAAAATTTAACCTTCATTCATCAAATACAGCCGAGTTACCAAAATACATTTTATCATACTTATTTGAAGGGGATTCCAAGAAATCGCCAATATCTAAATCCCTCCACTTTTCATCAATTCTTCTGATAATTTTTTTATCGGAAACAATTATATTGGGCCATGGTCTTGAAAAACCATCATATTTCTTTGTCTTTCTTGTTGCATCGATAAAAATACCCGGATATTTTTCCCCATCTGTTTTATCAATAAAAAAACAATCACGTTCAGGATCAATATTATTTGAAGAAATCCACACTACGGTTTTTAAATCGAAAACATCAAGGCAATCATCAACGAAAACAATAAATTTTATATTTTTTATTGTGTCAGAAGAAACAATTTCTTTGCTAATTTCTAAAGCATGATTTTTTTTGTTCTTTTTTATTGAAATGATTAAAAACGATAAATCCATTTCCGTAAGATCAGAATTAATTGCTTCTATTTCAGGATGAGTTTTTAAGATTTTTTCAACTTCAATAAATAAGGGTTTTTTCTCCTTTGGTATTTTTTTTAATGATTTCGTTTTGCTCGCATCAATTCCTATTTTACTGCCAAAAGTAAACACATCGCATGAATGATCAAGAACATCAGCAGGGCCCTTAGTGAAAATAACATCCCTCAAAGGATCGGTGTTTTCAGTAATTGCTTTGGCAACTTCAAAATAATCATCAATATTCACATCTTCATCGCAGCCGATAAAAATTTTGTTGAACATCATTTGCCCGGCTCCCCACAAGGAATTCATTATTTTCAAAGCTTGTCCGGGATAAGATTTCACAAAATTAAAAATAGTAATATTGTGAAAAACACCTTCGACAGGCATGTTAATATTCTTTATTTCAGGGACAAGGCTTAATTTTATCGGCATAAGAAAAATTCTTTCCGTTGCTTTGCCAATCCAAGCATCTTCCTGTGGAGGTATGCCGACAATAGTAGCCGGATACACAGCATTTTTTCGATGGGTAATGCAGGTGATATGAAATTTCGGGTAATAATCTTCGAGAGAATAAAAACCTGTATGGTCGCCAAAAGGGCCTTCAAGAATAAAGTCCTCTGATGGATCGACATACCCCTCAATAACAAAATCAACATCTGCCGGAATTTCAAGTTCGTTGGTCAGGCATTTTACAAGTTCAACTTTCTTTTTTCGAAGAAAACCTGCAAAAATATATTCATCGAAATTATCGGGTAGCGGTGCGGTAGCTACATATGTATAAACAGGATCACCGCCAAGTGTAACAACCACAGGCATTTTTTTGTTCAACTTTTTATATTGAAAAAAATGCCGAGCAGAATTCTTATGCAAATGCCAGTGCATTCCGGTCAAATCAGGCTTAAATATCTGCATGCGATACATCCCAATATTTCGGTTACCGGTTTCTAAATCTTTGGTGTGCACTACCGGCAGAGTAATAAATTTCCCACCATCTTTTGGCCAACACTTTAAAACCGGTAATTTATCAATATCGGGTTTTTCCATTATAACTTCCTGACAGCTTCCCCTTCCTTTTATATTTTTTGGTAAGTATGAAGAAATACTATTTAGCGTTGGAAGTATTTTCAATTTTTCAAAAAACCCATCCCTTGGCGAAGAAATTTCATCAACAATTTTTTTTATTTCTTTTGAAACATCATTGAGATTGTTAACTCTTAGAGCAATGCACATGCGTTTTTCCGAACCCATTGAATTTATTAAAACCGGAAAATCGTAGCCCGTATTTTCAAATAATAAAGCAGGGCCGTTATTTTTTATTATCCTGTCGGTAATTTCTGCTATTTCCTGATCGGGCGAAACATAAGTTTTTATTCGAATTAATTCGTTTGCAGCTTCGAGTTCATTAATAAATTGCCAAAGGTTTTTGAAGGCCATATTACCAAATTTTACTTTTTTAAAATTATTCTACAAAAATAGACTAAATAATATTTAGCCCAAAAAGGCTTGTGATTCGATAAATTTTATGATTTTTGTAGAAATAAAAGATTGTATTCCAAATCTAAAAAATAAATGACTGATAACCACAAAAAAATACTTTCCGTATTAAATTTCAAACGTATTTTAATACCTGTTATATTGGGTTTAGGTGTTGCAGGCTATTTATTTTATAGAAGTTATGACAAAGAAGTTTTTGAAAATATTCATTGGGTTTGGTATTCTTATCTTTGGCTTTTTCTTGCAATATGTTTAATGGGAGTTCGTGATGTTGCGTATATGTATCGAATCAGGCTCTTAACCGACAAGCAATTAAGTTGGCGAAAAAGTTTCCAAGTCATAATGTTATGGGAGTTTGCATCTTCTGTAACGCCTTCGGTGGTTGGGGGTTCGGCAGTTGCATTATTTATCGTAAACAAAGAAGGAATAAATATGGGAAGAACCACAGCTATTGTTATGATTACTGCTTTCCTCGACGAAATGTTTTATATTTTAATGGTTCCAATAGTTGTTATTCTCGTTGGATATAAAAGCCTGTTTATAACAGGTGCAAGTTTTGCAATTTTTAATTCAAAATTCGGGTCGCTCGGAATATTTATTATCGGTTATGTTTTCATTTTAATTTTAACATCAATAATAATTTACGGTGTTTTTATCAACCCGAGAGGATTCAAATGGATATTAATAAAAATATTTAAACTCAAGTTTTTGCGAAAATGGCTTCCAAAAGCTGTTGACACCGGAGATCAGATAATAACCACTTCAAAAGAAATGAAGGGTAAATCTTTCGTTTTTTGGGTAAAAGCTTATGTTGCAACACTTTTTTCGTGGACAGCAAGATATTGGGTTGTGAATTGCATGATTTTGGCTTTTGTTGCTGTGGATGATCATTTTTTAATTTATGCAAGACAATTGGTTATGTGGGTAATATTATTAATTAGCCCGACGCCTGGGGGTAGCGGAGTTGCCGAATTTGTTTTTTCCGATTTTCTAAGACAATTTATTCCTATTGGATTAGCTCCTGCACTTGCTTTACTTTGGCGAATAATTAGTTTTTATCCATATTTATTTATTGGAGCTATAATTCTGCCCGGTTGGCTGAACAGGGTTTATTCAAAAACTAAAAAAACTTAAAACTTTATATTACCGGAAATGCTTGATTTATCAGAAGAAAAACCAAGATTAGGCGGCGGGATTGAATCGTTTACGCTGGGGGATGAGAGGTATTCGAGATGATATTTTTAACGGTTGGTGTGTATGGTGTCGTTTGGTGACTCGAAGCATGAACCTATCAAACCGTTACAAAGTTTATTAATATAATCCCTTGAAATTAGCACTAACCGCCAAATGCACTATTCACGCTGTTACCGCATGGTGTTCTTTCATCATTTTAATAAACAATTTAAATTTATATGTTAACTATTCTTTCCTTTTTGACTTTTAATCTTTTTTATTTCCTGTGCATCTTTGGAACATTGATTTTCTTCTTTTTTTTCAATTTGAGTCACTCTCCTTTTTAAAACTGGTTCTAAATTCTCCAGTTCTTTAAAGTGAATAGAAGAGTCTTCTAATTTATTTGACATTTCTTTAAGCTTATTTATTCTAAGAATCGCCCTTTCATCCCGTTCTTTAAAGTAAATAGAAGATTCTAATTTTTTTGGCATTTCATCCAATTCATCTTGTGCTTTGGTAGTCTCTAAGTCAATAGTATTACTGAAAAAAGAATCAAATATTTCAGTAGCCTTAGTTTTTTCTTTAAATCCTGTTGCCACAATTGTAACACTTATGCTGCTTCCCAATGACTCATCAATTCCTGTTCCCCATATAATTTCAGCAGTTGAACCACGTTTATCTTGAATATAATCAGTAATATCCAAAATCTCATTCATGGATAATTCTTCTTTGGTTCCCGAACTGATATATAATATGATATCTCTTGCTCCGTTGATATTATTATTATTAAATAAGGGAGATGACAATGCTGTTACTATAGCTTTTATAGCTCTTCCTTTTCCTCCTGCGACACCGAATCCCATAGTCGCAATCCCACTATCTTTCATTACTATTTTCAGATCTTCAAAATCTACATTTATATACCCGGAAACAGTAATTATTTCGACAATACCTTTTATGGCAATTGTAAGTATCTTGTCTGCTTCTCCAAAGGTTTCACTTAGGCTTAAGTTTCCATATAACTCACGCAGGCTATTGTTGTTTATAATCATCAATGTGTCAACGTGTTTTTGCAGTTGTTTAATACCTTCTTCGGCTTGATCCCTTCTTTTCTTTCCTTCAAAATCAAAAGGAATAGTAACAAGACCAACTGTCAGCAATCCCATTTCTTTAGCTGTAGCAGCAATCACCGGGGCAGCTCCAGTGCCTGTTCCACCACCCATACCTGTCGTGATGAACAGCATCTCGGTATTTTCTTCCAGTATCTGTTTGATCTCCTCAATATTTTCCATGGCAGCTTCCCGACCAACATCCGGAATTGAGCCTGCACCAAGACCTTTGGAGCCCAATAGGATTTTGGTCGGGATATCGCAATTCTCTAGTGCATGGGCGTCAGTATTGCATATGATGAAATCCACTCCCTGGATTACTTGCTTAAACATATGGGTTACGGCATTGCTACCTCCGCCACCAACACCGATAACTTTAATTAATGATGACAGATTATAAGTTTTTTTTGCATGGCTAATATAACTACTTCTATTATTAATAAAATTATCAATATTTTGAAAGTTATTCACAATTAATGAGGTTAATGACTCATATGCATAACCCATACTAGAAGGATCGCTAAAACCTTGTTCTAAAACTGATAATTTCTCCCCAAAAGAAAAATAAGGGAAATATGGTATTTTAGTCTTTTCGATGAATTCCTTAAGTTCTATCCCTAAAGGTAACCAATCATTATATACATTCATAAGAGTATCAGAGACTTTTTTAATCCAAACTTGAGAGATTTCAAATTCTGTTGTTGTATCAAATCTACAAAGAATAGGAAATATTATTAAATTTTGTCTATCAAAAGGTTGTGACTGTTGAGTGAAATTTATTCTTTCTATAATTTCTTTTGTACCCAGCACGCTTTGCTCATTTGTATTTGTGAAAACCAAAACAATATCTGGCATTTGAATTGTACAAATACCTCCATTATCCGTAATTCCAGTTCTGCTATCGATTAAAATATAATCAAATTCTGATTTCCATTCGCTCCTCAATCCTTCAAAAAATTCAAATCCATAGTTTTTCTCATAAAGACTATCAATATCCAATTGTTTTAATTTGTCGAAATAATCACTCCCTTTCTTTCCTGAACCTAAATATTTTAGCTTATATTTATTAGCAATGTTAACATCTTGAAGATAACGTTTCCAGTTTACTTTAGTATTAGATGTTTTATCAATTAAAAGATCAATAACTCCTCGTTTCTTGCCTAATTTAATATTACTAACATAATTCATAAAGTACCTTTCTAAACCTGGTGCTTCTAAATCCCAGTCTATAACCAAAACTTTTTTACCCCATTGAGCAAGTATAGTAGCAATATTTGCAAGAGACATGGTTCTTCCAACACCACCCTTATAGGAATAAAAGGTTATTATCTTTCCCTTATTCATATTCTTGGTTTGTGAATTTTTATATTTGTCGATAGATCAATCTCTTTCTGAGATTCCTCTATCCAATCTAAATTGGCCAATTGTACAGATATTTCTTTTGAATTTAGTATAGCTTGTGCTACTTCATTAGCCCAAGCTATTAGTCTGTCCTGCAATTCAATATATCTTGCCGTTGTCTTAAATCCTTCGCCTATCCTAAAATGATTTCTACAATCCAATGATTGAATTCTTTTTACGCAATCAGGAAAAAAATCTCCATCATTAATTCTAACTGGAACAATTAATCCATAAGGATTTTGTTCAGACATAAAACCTTGTTTTATCTGTCTATAATGAAAAACTTGAAATTCTCTTCTACACCATTCTGACATAAAATATGAAGGTGATAATATAGGAACCATGATTTTTGATTGAAGCAAAGAATTTAGAATAATATTTTCCCAGTCACTTCCACATCGAATTTCTCTATCATCTTTAAAAACAACAATTTTGCAGTTTAGGGCGTCCTCAACATAGGGTACAAACAATGGAAAAAACACATCATTAACCCATTGGCTATGTGGGTGCTTACGAGTATAGCTCAAGAAAATGTCATATTTATACTCCATGTATTAGTTTTTCTGTTTTAATTGTTTATTTTTCTTCTATATGATCAAATATTTTAATTTTCAGTTCGTGTTTACTTATTTTCTAAATATCACACAAATATATAAATTTTATTAATAATTATGTCGAACAATCAATAATTCCGCAAGTTTTCCGGTTAATTCCTTTCTTGAAAATTTTTCAATTCCCGTGCTTTCTGAAATTAGTTTTTTGTTTTTAAATAAATTATAATATTCTAAAATATTGTTTTTTAGTTTATTTACATCATTGAAATCACTTATTAAACCTGAGTTGGTTTGCTTTAAAATTTTTGCCGCATCTCCGTCACAAGGCCCGATACAGATAATTGGTCGCTTTGCGGCAAGGTATTCGAAAAATTTTCCGGTTAATATCATTTTTGCATTGGGTGTATTATTGATCAATAATAATAATACCTGCGATTGTTTCTGGATTTTAATAACCTCATTGTGTTGTAAATAGTCTATTTTATTTACAAATTTATTGAGCCCAAACTGTTCAATTGAATGTTTAACCGAAACATCCACTTTACCGACTAATTTTATTTCAAGATCATCTTTGAAACCCGGCTCAGATTCTATTAATGAACTTAGAACTTTCCACAAAGCAATCGGGTTTCGGGTTTTTACTAAAGAACCAATATGTGCAACACTAAATTTTTTATCAACAGACAGTTCCTCATCTTTGTTCAAATCATCAGGGTCAAAACCATTTGTTATAACTTCATAATCTCTATCGAAAAATTTTTTAAAATCATTAGCCATTCCATTGCTGATAACAACTACTTTATCGGCATTTTGTAAAACCGAACATTCCAATTTATGGTGATATTTGTCAGCGAATCGGGTTAATTTCAAATCTTTATAAAAATCAATATTTGTCCATGGATCACGAAAATCTGCCAGCCATGGAATATTAAATTTCTTTTTTAAATACATTGCAATCAAATGCATGCTATGAGGAGGGCCTGTAGAAACAATTACATCAATATGATTGTTTTCGAGATAATTACTTAGAAATTTCTTCGAGGGTTTTATCCAGAATTTTCTTGCATCGGGAATGAAAAAATTTCCTCTTATCCAAACCGAAATGTTCTCGCTAAGTTTTGGCCTTGTATCCTCACTTAAAAAACCGGCATTAATTTTCTTATCCTTATTTTGCCCAATAAATCTTTTATAGGCAGAATATGGTTCCCAAACAGGTGTTCTTAAAACAGAAATATTTTCAGGTATATCTTTTTGCAAAGAATTGTCATATTCCGGGAATTCAGGATTTTCGGGAGTGTAAACAATGGGTTCCCAATTAAAATCTCTAAGATATTTAACAAATTTCAACCACCGCTGAACCCCGGCTCCGCCACTTGGTGGCCAGTAGTATGTTATTATAAGAACTTTTTTTCTCATTAAAAATTCAAATTAATCGAAGTCAAAATTAAGGATTAATGTGAATATAGAGTGAAAAACATAAATATTTCATACGCGTTCGTGGTTTGAAATTAGAAATTGGAAATTTCTTAAAACACAACCAATAACTTCTGAAAATAAAATATAATCATCTGAATAAAAAATATTAAATTTGTGAAATGTCCAAGTTTAATTTAAAACTCACACCTGGGTACCAAAGCACTTCGGTGCGAAGGCACAAGATAATGATTAATGTGTTAAACTATTTTTACTTTTATTTTCTTATGTAACTTATATGATTCGATTTTAAAACAGATGAAAAAAGCAGATTTTTATAAAAAACTTGATGGCCAAAAAGTTCAGTGCTTACTTTGTCCTCATAAATGTATTATTCAAGAAAATAGCAGAGGTATTTGCAAAGTCAGAAAAAACTTTGATGGTGAATTGATTTCTGAAAACTACGGAAAAGTGTGTTCAATGGCTTTCGATCCGATTGAAAAAAAGCCTTTATATCACTATTTCCCGGGAAGAATTATTTTCTCGGTGGGAAATATCGGTTGCAACCTGAATTGCCAATTTTGCCAAAACTGGGAAATTTCGCAAACAAGTGTTGACGAATATGGGTATCTAAGAAATATCACACCGGAAGAAATTGTTTCTTCAGCTGCAAGAAAAAATAATATAGGAATTGCATACACCTATAACGAACCAACAGTTTGGTTTGAGTTTATGCTTGAAATTGCAAAACAAGCTCAGGAAAAAGAGCTTAAAAATGTGATGGTTACAAACGGATTTATCAATCCCAAGCCTTTGGAAAAACTTTTACTTTATGTTGATGCTTTTAGTGTTGATTTGAAAGCCTTTACAAATGAATTCTATAAAAATTATACATTTTCAACAATTGAACCTGTTAAAAAAAGTATTAAGAAAATTCATAATAGCAATAAACATATGGAAATAACTAATTTGGTTATAACCGATCTAAATGATAATAAAGAAAACTTTGAGGAAATGGTGAAATGGATTTCCGGCGAAACCGGCCGCGACACAGTTCTTCATATTTCAAGGTATTACCCGACTTATAAACTTAAAAACCGACAGACATCCGTTGAAACTTTAATTGAATTCCATGAAATTGCAAAACAATATCTTGATTATGTTTACCTTGGGAATGTTAATCTTGATTCGGGAAATGACACAATTTGTAGTAATTGCGGAAAAACACTTATTAAAAGAAAAGGATATTACGTTGAAGTAGTTGCTGTTGACAACAAAGGGAATTGCGATAATTGTGGGAATAGGGTGGTTTGTATCTGAATGATGGATTAGAACTAACAAGATAGTTTCGTAACAAAAATACAAAATTAGGCCTAAATATGAATGTGACCAGTAAATTAAGCCACAGATTCACTAATTGTAGAAATTTAAAATTCAATTTACCCATGAAACTTTTAATATTGCATATTTTCTTTACCATTCTCAACAAAATATTTCCTTAATTTTGTGCTTTTAATCAATAATAGTTAATTAATTTTTTATGATAATTATCGGAATTACGGGAACTCTTGGTGCAGGAAAAGGGACAATTGTTGATTGCCTTGTTAATAAAAATGCTTTTGTTCATTATTCGGTTCGTGATTACCTGATAAGCGAAATTGAGAAGAGAAACCTTGCTGTAAACAGAGATTCAATGACTTCGATTGCAAACGAACTAAGGGCGAAGAATTCACCTTCTTATGTTACCGATCAGCTTTATAAGCAAGCAAAAATATCAGGAAAGAATTGTATTATCGAAAGTATCCGCACTCCTGGTGAAATCGCATCACTAAAAGAAAAGAGTAATTTTTATCTTTTCGCTGTTGATGCCGATCCAAAACTAAGATATGAAAGAATAAAACTTCGAAATTCGGAAACAGACCATATTTCTTTTAACGTCTTTATGGAGAATGAAAAAAGGGAGTATTCCTCATCCGATCCAAATAAACAAAATTTGAAAAGATGTATTGAAATGGCGGATTTTGTTTTTCAAAACAATGGCACGGTTGAAAACCTCTATGATGAGGTTGAGGCGGTTTTAAAAAAGGTATCAGGGCTGTTCACTACTAATTAAATAAAAAATTTAGACACATATTATCATAGACTTAAAACATCTTTTCTTTTATCTAAAGCAAATTCATTAAAAATTAACAATTATTTGTCCGCTAATAAATCTTCCGGGGCAACGCTGAAAACGATTGTTTATATAAATGTTATCAAAAATATTATTAACATTTACAGCAACTGAAACTCCATTAAATAATTCACGTTTTATTTTTGCATTTACAATTGTATATGCAGCAAATTTGTCGGTATGAAGATATTCATCATCAACCTCATTCAAATCGTTTACCCATCTTGAGCCAATGTACTTTGCCGACAAGCTGATATTTGCCATTTTGTTCTTCCAAATTAAACCGGCTGCAATTTTATGATCGGGAATATTAGTCAAATATTTATTATTCAAATCTTCGTCGGCATCTATATCAT
>Ga0208648_1000861_pt1 | contig 28111 bp, 24 predicted proteins | sample AntAceMetag02UKL_FD_184772 | JGI IMG/M metagenome (GOLD analysis project Ga0208648, IMG submission 184772) | Saline lake microbial communities from Ace Lake, Antarctica - Antarctic Ace Lake Metagenome 02UKL (SPAdes) (version 2) | ecosystem: Environmental > Aquatic > Non-marine Saline and...
ACAAAAATAGTCAATTTTCCGATTGTAAACTCGAAATCGCTATCATCAGTTTGGCGGACTACATTGCCAGCTCACAAGGTATAGGCTCCACTATAGCTAAGCATACGCCTGTATTGCACTCAGAGGTTTTAGATCAGCTGGATATTAAAAAAATAAATATTCAGAAGTTATTGAATACGGCTGATAACGAAATGCAAAATACTTGCGCATTTTTTAATATCAAATTTCCAAATCTCTATAAATTACGTGCCTCTTTAGTTCAATCTGCCATTTTATTCAGTTCACACAATAAACAGTCTTATTGTTTACCAGGTAATATATCTATAAGCAGCTTGACCATTCCACACAAAAGCCTTAATCCAGATGAAATAATCCCTGCTACCCTGGCTGCCATTCAGCACGATTTTCAGTTTGACCGCTTAATCATGCTGAATATCAACCCCAGACAGCGTAGTCTGGAAACAACTTATACTTGGCCAGAATCACTGCAAAATAGCTTCTTGCAACATTTCAAAATACAGATAGATGCTTTACCCAATATCCATTTAAGAAATTTACGTAAACGTAAAGCTGTTATTATTAACAACAGTCTTCCGGAAAATAATATACTTCTTGAGCCACTTAATGTTGCTGATTTTCTGCTTTTACCAATCGTAAGCAATGATCGGCTTGTGGCTCTGCTTTATGCAGATAACCACTCTAGTGACAGGTCAATAGCGCCAGAATCCATCACCTATATTGCACCTATTATCCATGAACTAGGTATTGCCCTGGCTAATGCACAATGCTTTCTCCAGCAAAAAAACAGGGCAGAACTTGATTCACTCACTGGTTTATCAAATAGCCAAATGCTAACAGAGTTTTTAAACAACACCTTTAAATTAGGTCTGCAACAACTACGTCAGATTGCAGTCGGGTTTATAGACATTGATTATTTCAAAAAATTTAATGATAACTGCGGTCATCAAGTTGGCGATGAAGCACTGGTAATAGTTGCTCAAATCATGCGTTCCCTGACTAGGCCAAGTGATTTCATCGGCCGCTATGGTGGAGATGAATTCGTATTTGTCCTGCAAAATACTGACCAGCAAGGGGTCTACAGTTATGCCGAGCGGATCAGGCTGGAAGTTGAGCAACAAGGAAAGATCCTTAGCAAACAATTTCATGGACATAGAATCACCATCAGCATAGGTGTCAGCCTATATCATCAAGAATTTAATAGCTCTGACAAAATCATCGGTGCTGCTGATTCTGCAATGTATCAAGCAAAGCAGAAAGGCAGGAATTGCATCGTGGTGATATAGCTCTGTATATAGTAGATTTTTACTTCCTCAGAGATAGCCTAAACCATAATTTTTTAGGATAATACATCGCCAAAACCTATTTTCTATCACTTTACCACCTAAATAATAATCAGGATAAAAGTCATGCTGGATTTTTTGATCAAATATCGTGGGATATTTGTTGTTCTATTTGTACTCCCTGCTTCGATTTTTTTTAAAGTCTATATGGGTACCCGTAATCGCCTGGTATTCTGGTTAAATAGCGCCCCGGAAAAACATGCAGATAAAGTAGGCAAAATTCAGCAACAAGTCAAAGATTGGCAACTGAAAACCGGTGGCAATATTCCCATGTGTACAGCCAGGCCTGGCTGGCAAGCAATGTCTCTGAAACAGGGAAATTATAAAAAAACACATTATCAAGTTGCTGTCAGCTTAATGGATGTTTTAGAAATTGATGCAGAAAAAGGCACGGTGCGCGTTGAACCTATGGCGAATATGGGCCAAATATCAGCAATGTTAAAGCCATTAGGCTGGTCTTTAGCTGTAGTTCCTGAATTAGATGCTTTGACTGTCGGAGGACTAATTAACGGTTTTGGCATTGAATCCAGCTCGCATAAATATGGCCTATTTCAGCATATCTGTGAAAGTCTGGAAGTGGTCACGGCTGATGGTGAATTGATTAAATGTTCAAAACAAGAAAATAGCGAACTCTATTATGCGATCCCCTGGTCATATGGTTCTCTTGGCTTTTTAGTCTGTGCAGAAATTAAAATTGTACCGAGTAAAGATTTTGTGCATATCACTTATATCCCCTATAACGACAAACAAGCTTTTGTAGCGCGCTTTACAGAAGAATCATTAAAACCATTTGATGAAGCGTATGATTTTATAGAAGGCCTAATGTATTCCGAACAAGATGGCGTATTAATGCTGGGTAACTTTGCCGATAAAGTGCCTGCTGGAAAAACCAAAAATGCATTGAATAACTTCTGGAAACCCTGGTTTTATGAGCATGTGCATAACATCTTGAAGCAGGACAAAGAACAGGAAGAATATGTACCATTGCGTCATTATTATCACCGACATACGCGTTCTTTTTTCTGGGAAATGGCTCAAATCGTCCCTTTTGGTAACAGCACCTGGTTTCGCTACCTGCTAGGCTGGATGTCACCGCCTGAAATTTCTTTAATAAAACTGACTGAAACAGACGCAATTCATGAATTATATGATACTCATCATATGGACCAGGATTTCTTATTACCAATCAGTACCTTGGATAAATCGCTAAGCTATTTTCATCAGCAAGTTAATTTTTATCCTTTATGGCTCTGTCCTATGCGTGTAATTGAAACACCAATTCGAGGTATGGTTAATCCATTAGCCAATGAACAAATGTTTGTTGATGTCGGGATTTATGGTGAGCCTAACGTAGCTAATTTTAGTGCCAAAGAAACTACGCGTAAATTAGAAGGGTTTATGCGTGATATTGGTGGTTTTCAGGCTCTATATGCCGATACTTATCAGACACGCGAAGAATTGCGCGAAATGTTTGACCATCATTTACTGGATAAATTACGCGAGCAGACCGGGGCCTTAAAAGCCTTTCCCGAGCCTTTTGATAAGGTATCACGGGCGGCGAGAACTTGAATTGTATTAATAAACCCACCTTTAGGGATGCAATTCGAAATAACTTAGACACGCTATTTTTTCAGAGCGCTGGCAGTCTACATTTTGCAGGCAGACTGACAGTGCTCCTAAGTTGAATAGTATGTTATGCACATTTCTTAGATAAATCTGATCAGGGTAACGGAATTGCTCCCGTCATCTGTCCCAGTCGAGCAGACCAAAAGATATTTCTATTTTAGTCCTATAGAGCAATAACTTACAGAATGAAGGGCCTGTCATTCTGCTCTTGAGTAAAATCATTTCGAGGCTAATCAAACTTCAACTCATGTATAAGGCCTCATGGCTTGCGCCCATCGTGCTTAACATTTGTTTACCCAGTTTACTTCTGGTGTTTACTACCCAGGCAGATTCCGCGCTTTCACCCCACTGAAACTAGCCGTACACGCATTGATTTATGCCTGCTAAATTCCAGAATATAGCATGTGAGTATTTATGTTTTGTTATCAGATTCACTTTCAAGCGCTGGTTATTTGTGTTTGGAAGATGCCATTACAATCAAAGTCCAGCCTCGGAAACTAATATCAACGCTCAGTGAAAAAGCAATAAACCACAGGGATGCTGGCCAATCAACCCAGATCATTATTCCGAGTAGAATTGAAATTAACCCCGTCAATCTGTTAGAAAAAGGGTTAGGGATTTCCGCAACGGATAACAGAATATTTCGGTATATACCTTGAGTAAGCATATAACCAACAATCAAAAGGTTTAAATTATTAGCTTCACCACCTTCGGTACTTAGAAAGACCAAAAAGCCAACCACAACATCTAAAATTCCGCCGTGCATATTATACAAAAAACCTTGTGAGGTTTCTGATGCCAAAGCATCAATACAGCGAAAAACGCCTACTATTAGTACCACTAGACTAATAACAGGAATCCAGGAAGCATTTTCCCCCAGTAAGTATACGTTAGGTGAAACCAGGCTTAAGATGGCCATTATAATGCCAATACAAACCATTACTGTGCCTCGGATTTTGAACCACCTAGGCCTTGAAGTGAACTGAATGAATTCAGCATTTATTTTTGACATTATTTGCCCATATTGTGTGTGTTTAAAAAGTAAGTAAAAAAATAAGCTTTTGTATTCTATTGTTTAAAGATTACTCAGACTGATAAGTACAGAGCCATCTTTTTCATAATCACCATTTTCTATGAGCTCTCTTGCTGCTTCCTGAATAGCCTCTCTATGCAGATTAACAGAATGCATGGCTTTATCTTCAGTAGCTCCATATTTATGCTGCAAAATTTTCAGGGGAATTCTGCAAAGTATCCTTTTTTTATCTAGTGTTGCTGCAATTGTAGCAACTTTAGTTGTAGCGTTCCAGCTCTCAAGTTTAGGAAAAGAAATCATAGTTTCCCCTCAAGCTGGCACTCCTGCTGAAGTGCCATAGATTTTTTACTTTTCATATTTATTATACTGTTTATTTTCATTTGTATAGTTCCTTAAAAATAGATGGATATGTAGGGGGTTCTAATCAGTCAATCTAGTTCCCTCATATTATTCTTTGCCCGATTTGTTGAGAATGTATTGACGTGAGTCAATTTGTCATTGTAAATTTTATAAGCGCTCAATCCAGCATCTGATTTCTGGAACTGATGCAGTATAATCTGGGGTTGTGATTGTACTGTTTTAGCCGAGGTATGCTGAAAGTAGGTCTTTTCTGATCTATCTAGTCTATACATTACTAGTGCCTATTGCAGTTTTGCAGAGCTCAGGCAGGAATGGTTCCACGCTAGATTTTAGTCCATTTAATATTGCTGCCTTCGCTACCTCTCTGTCATCAAAATGAAGCGTTTCTGACTTAAAAATCTGATAGGTTTCATGTCCTTTTCCAGCTAGAAGCACAACGTCATTATCTTGAGCATGATTAATAATAAATTCTATTGCCTTTGTTCTATTTTGAACCATCACATAGTTATGGAAATTCGGACCTATCCCCGATTTAATTTCAGCCATAATATGCTGGCTATCTTCCATGCGTGGATTATCTTCTGTGATCACCAGAAAATCAGCAGTATCACTAGCAATTTTGCCCATTTTTGCACACCGTCCAGGATCCCGGTTTCCATCACAACCAAAAAGTACTAATAACTGTCCTTGCTGATTTCGGGCAATAGTTTTGAGTGTTTTTAAGACATTTTCGAGACCATCAGGTGTATGTGCATAATCAACCACTACCATAAAGGCTTGTCCTGCATCAACGATTTCCAGACAACCTCTAGGTGATGAACAGGAAGATAAAGTTTTCTGAATAATGCTTTCAGAAATATTAATATGTCGAAGTATGTTCGTTGCTGCCTTAATGTTTAATAGATTAAAGTGTCCTAAGAGTTTGGTCGTAAAGTATATCGGTTCTTTTTTAAATTGTTGTGGATAAATTGTATGTGCAGTACCTTCACGCATAAAACCTAACTTTGTCTGTTGATATGTTTCAAACGTTTTATGGTAATACAGATGATCTTGCGTAATATTTGTCAATAATTTGATATTAAAATCAATATTTGAAATTCTAGCCTGGTCGATTTCTTCTGCAGTCACTTCCATAATAAAATGCGTCCCACCTTGTTCTAAGTGATCTCGCATAGACTTTACAATATCAACTGATTCTGTTGTGGAGAGGTCTTTATTGCCCAAGTTCATTGTATCTAGGACAAAAGGCTTGTATCCTGCTGATTTCAGGACTTCTCCAATTAAGTATGCAACCGATGTTTTTCCATTAGTGCCGGTAATACCAATAACATAAAGGTCCTTAGAAGGGTGTCTGCTAGGATCTACCTTTATGGGTATCGAGTCTTTATTAATGAGAACGTTACTTGGATGACTTTTCAAAGAAAGTCGTTCACGCTTTGATGGTAGTTGGGAATCAAAATTATAATCACAATTTAGCTTAAGTAGCTGTAAAGAAGATTGAGCTTTTTTATATGAAATATGCGGGCTTTTAGATACACGGATTTCAGATGTAAGCGCTGTTTTCTCTGTCTTTTTACTTACATGATCATAAGATTGTTTTAAATTATGCGTTTCAAGGTTTTTAATTGAGTAGCCTCTTATATGTTTTAGAACATGAAATTATAAATTTCATGTTACTGGCTTTTACAGCCATTACAGTTTTTTAACTGTTATCATTTTTGATATTGTCTATATAGTACTTTTTTGCTAAAAAGTTCTTTGAGAAACGAGTGGCAGGACTTTACACTACCTGTTTTTTAGATTTTGGTATCTATATCGTTGAGAGGAATCACACTCCTCCAGTATTCAGTTATATGTATAACTATTAACGTTCATAGCGTAGAATTTGCCCGCGAAAAGGCTGTGTCAGATAGTCAGTGTTCTCTGGTTTACCTTGGCTATGCGAATAACCCAAAGTTATCATTTTTTTACTGAATCGAGCATGGTAACTACGTCCAGGATCGACAATAATTACTTCACAATGGGGTTTAGCGTGCAGATTAATAAAACCGGATAATAGATCAACATGATCGCCTTCATACAGTAAATCACTACCTACAATTAGATCAAACTCACCTAAACTACTTTTTTTATCACCCCATCCAGTGCGCACGAAAGGTATGGCTTTACCTTTGTTAAGTAGAGTATTTTCTAGTAAAAACTGTTCCGCTTCCGGGTGGTAGTCTGTAGCAGTAATATCAGCGAGGCGATGGTTCAGTATTAAACTTGTCAAACCTATTCCACAACCTACTTCTAAAATACGTTTCCCTGCAATTTTATAATCAAATAGAAGATGGGCAAGCACTTCACTCGATTGCCAGACAACACCGAATAATGACCAGATAGCTGATGATATGCCAAGTTTTTTGGCAATATCATCAACGTCGAGATATTGTTGTTTATCGCGTAACGTTCGCAGGTGAATATCGACATTACCAAACTCAATTGTTTGATAACAAACTCGCAATAAAGACATTATGTGTATACTCTTAAAAACATGCGGCTAATAATCCGGCTCGGGCAGTTCGCACTTATTATTTAACTGTGTGTAAGGTGGGTTACAGTCCCAATCATGTCCAGAATAATCGATGTGAGCATACATCGGAACTATCAAAGTAACGCAAGTATCTTTTCTCGCCAGATACCCTCGTTTGCATTCCCACCCTTCACCATATATGGAATGAACGAAATACCCGTGCTCAGGTACCCTTACTGCAACGCAAGTTTTATTGTAAGCTTTGAAGCCACGCTCACATTGCCAATCATAGCCATTGGACTTCAAATAAGCATGGTTAGGTAGCATAATAGCACCACAGATTTTATCGGTTTTTTGATAACCCCAGTTACATTTCCAGCCATCACCAAAAGGTGAATTTGTCAGATACGCATTTTCAGGCAGCTTAATAGCAACACAAATACTACCCTTCTCTTGATATCCAGATTTACATTCCCATCCGCTTCCATAGGTTTGGGCATGAGCATTTTTAGGAATCACTTCCTTATTAATTTTTGCGAATACAAGACTGGGGATACTAGTTGTAAGCACCAAAAGAATCAAAAACTGAACTAAATTGTAATTTGATGGTTGCCTTCCTCTCATGAATAATTCCTTTTTGTAATCGTGTATACCGCAAAAATTTTATTACTGGTATATAAAACGATAATGTGAAAGTCGCATGTTAAAGATCAACTATAGCAGGCTTATCTGACGACAAAAATTCAATGGGGGAGGAGTAAAGAATGGTACTAGAATAAAAAATCTTTACCAGCCGTGCGCTATTGCAGCTGCTCTTTTCGAGTCAGCCCGGTCATGGATTAATTTTTACTATACACCTAATCGGATGAATTAGATATTTATAATCTCTTCCAATTTTTCTCCAGCATAAATTAAACTTAAGTTTCTGATAAGTAAAAGTAAGCGTAGCGTAAATTGTGAGTGATTATAGTTTGACCGTAATCCTAGTATCAATTGATACTAACAGTCTGGCTAAATCTCCAAACGACTCTGCTTCCCTCTCCGGTTCTACCAGTTTAGGCGCAGCCCCAGCTGTTGTCGGTGACGCTATAGTACCCATGCGCGGTTTGGCTGACAATTTACGGGGATAGTCCGGTGTACTCAAGGTTCTATTGTTCTTGAACCACACCCTGTAGCCTTCTGATTGACGCTAAGACCTTTTCATCCGAAACCGTTATCCATTATTGAACATGAACAATAATGTGGGATCCCACAAAACCTGGCATTGCCGTATTAAGCCTATGCAATAAGCTAGACCATAAACTAAAAAACAACTAGTATCTTCTCCCCCTACCACTTACCCAATTTGCTGATACTATGGAAGCGTTCATTACTACGCAGTTTTAGTCGGAATGAAAAACGCTAAATCTGTTTTGCCGTAGTGAAAACGCAAGCTACATTCGCTGCCAGCCATGGAGAGCGAACGCGAGGGCTGGAAGTCCCCAGAAGGCGTAGGACCGTTGTTTTGTCGGAATCGGAGCGCTAGCGTAGGTGGAGACAAAATAAAAGGCATTCCGAAACGCCGTCCAGTCATTTGAGGGAATGTTACGAAGCCAGCACCGAGTTTACGATGGTAGTGGCGAAGTGACACGTACGCAGGACGTCTGGGGCGCCGAAGGCATTAGCGGTCGCGTTAAGTTTTTGCCGTTTGCTTGGGCTGGGATGCCCAAAACAAGCTTTAGCAAAAATAGCGACTCCCCGCACCCTACAACAAATATGGTAAAACGGCTTGCAAATCCGGGCTATCAATAAATATATCCGCTTGATCCTGAACAATTTTACGTGCTACCACCCCGCCAAAACCTATACAAAAAGCACCTGCTTTTTTTGCTTCCATATCGGTATTGCCATCACCTACAATAGCAAGGCTTAAGTCTGCCTTTTTCAATTGTGCACAAACTTCAGCTTTGCCCCCATTTCTCGCTAAAGGAGACAGTTGATCGAAATCTAGATAATCCCCATTACTAGCAAATAAAACTTCAACTGCATGTACATTACTGGCATTAACATTTAACTTTTCTGCTAATGGCAAAATTGCCTGTTTTAAACCACCGCTAATAATATGTATCTGCTTACCCTGCTGATGTAATTGCTGAAAGACTTCTGCTACACCCTGAACCATTTTTTCTATATATAAATCAGCTAGCCAATCGATCCCATTTTTATCGGGCTTGATCAACGCCAGACGTTGCGCATAAATCGACTCTAAAGAAACTTCACCATTCATTGCTGCATTGGTTAATGCAGCCATTTCAGTACCACAACCAGCACGATCAGCTAAAACATCGATACCTTCTATCTCACTTAAAGTACTGTCACAATCAAAACAAATAATATCAAAACTCATATTCTTAAGCTCACTTTAAAAAACGCGGTAGAGCGGACTTTAGCCCGCTGTGATTGATTTAGAATAGCGGACCAAGTCCACTCTACAACAGTTATAGCTCTATTTGTATCGCTGTTTTTACAGCGCCTATCTGGCATAGCTCTTGTAACAGCAGTTCTTCTACTTTTTCAGAAACACTGATCACTGCCATTGCATTCTGACCATCTTCAGAGACACCGACCTGCATACGTGAAATATTAATATTCGCTTTACCTAGTGCAGTGCTAATTGCGGCAATAACACCAGGCTTATCAGCATGTTGCGTCACCAGTAAAACACCCTCTGGAATCACTTCAATTTCATACTCATTAATATTCACCAAACGTGGATGTTTATCGCCTAATAATGTCCCTACCAGGCTAATTTCTTCATCTCCACAAAAAGCGGTCAATTTAACTAATGCCAGATAACCTGAAATCTTTTCAGTTTTCGATTCCGTTAAGGTAATACCCTGCCGTTTGGCGATATTTTCTGCATTGACACTGTTGACAGGTGTAGAGACATGGCTTTCTAACAAGCCCACTAAAGCTGCGACTGAAACTGATCGCGCTTCTGCTTCTGTAGCCTTCCCCAAAAGAGAAACTTTAATGCCTTCTATAGGTTTAGTGGCTAAACCAGCCAACACTTTACCAAGACTGCTCGCTAAACCCATAAATGGTTCAGATTTTCTGAGTTTTTCGGCAGAAAGACGGGGTAAATTCAAGGCATTAATCGCTTCACCTGTTTTTAAAAAGGTCACTGCCTGACGGGCAATTTCAACACTCACTGCTACTTGCGCTTCTTTGGTAGATGCACCTAAATGCGGCGTAAAAACGATGTTATCTAATTCTAATAGTGGTGAATTCTTGGGTGGCTCATGCTCATAGACATCAAGGGCTGCACCGGCAATATCACCATTTTTCAGTGCATCGTATAATGCTGATTCGTCAATAAGTCCCCCTCGGGCACAGTTAATGATCATGGCTGTTTTTTTCATCATTGCCAGTTGGTTCTTACCAATAACTCCACGGGTTTTTTCTAACAGAGGACAATGCAAAGTTAAATAGTCTGCCTGTTGCACTAGCTCTTCTAAACCAACTGATTCAGCGCCGCAGTCAGCAAAAATATCTGGTGCTACAAAAGGATCATAGGCAATTACGCGCATATTCAGCCCGGCACCACGCTGTGCGACAATACGACCAATCGTACCAAAGCCTAAAATAGCCAAAGTCTTATGCGAAACTTCCGAACCCACTAAATTAGATCTTTCCCATTTTCCTTCACGTATGGATCTATCTGCTTTAGGTAAATTGCGACTCAGGGAAAACATATGTGCAATAGCCAGTTCAGCTGTAGTAGTCGCATTCGCATCTGGGGTATTCATGACGATAACCCCCTGCTCTGTTGCAGCGGGTATATCAACATTATCCACACCGATTCCGGCACGTCCGACTAATTTAAGCTTTTTTCCGGCACGTAGCACTTCATCGGTAACTTTAGTATCACTGCGGATTAATAAGGCGTCATAATCAACTATCGTCTCGCACAATTGCTCATGACTCATACCAGTATCAATATGAACTTGTATGCCTTCTTGTTCAATTAAAAAGTTAACCCCTGCGTCAGCTAATTTGTCGGAAATAAGAATTTTTTTCATATTAATGGCGTTTCTCGAATTAAGTACACTAAATAAACTATTATTTTACCTGCTTTGTTATAATCTCATGAACTAAATTAATTAATTGTCATGCTTGAATTTAACAAATCGTTTTTATCGGCTAATCTCTGGAAGCATCGACTGGTTTTTTGGCTAGGCGCTATTTTTATAGGCTTATTAATTGCCGCCATGACTTTGCTCAGCGAATGGGCGTCCGAGGTATTTCGCATGACCTCCCTGACTTATCCCTGGTTTCAGTTTGTCACTCCTCCTGTTGGACTAGCGTTGACAGCCTGGATAACTTTTCGTTTTTTTCCGGGTAGCCAGAGCAGTGGTATTCCTCAGGTCAAAACAGCACTGGAAATTCCGTATACCTTGAGTGAACGAACAAAACTGGTTTCTCTACGCATCGCATTCGGCAAGGCTTTTTTACCTATTCTGGGGTTACTGTCTGGCGCATCAGTCGGGTTTGGTGGCCCTGCAGTCCATGTTGGCGCATCTCTTATGTCATCTTTGGGTAAATTAGCTAACTTCCCTTCTCTATACATGAGTAAGGGACTGTTGTTGGCTGGCAGCGCTGCTGGCTTTGCCGCGATGTTTAGTGCACCTTTAGCAGGAATTCTATTTGCTATTGAAGAAATGGGGCGCACAATGGAAGAACGCATTAGCACCTTAGTGCTGACAGCTATTATTTTTTCGGGGGTAACAGCTTATTCGATTTTGCACCACACAATTTTTTTCACCGACAATACTTTGGATTTTCCTCTAGATAAAGAGTGGTTAGCCATTCCATTCTGCGGGATTATCGGCGGTCTTTTAGGTGCAATATTTAGCCGTATTATCGTAAGTGGTTTCCATATATTAAAAAGGCTCCAGTTACCTATCGTGTTAGTTGCCTTTGTAAGTGGCGGTATCATCGCCTTGTTAGGTTACTTATCTCAAGGCGATACATTTGGTACCGGCTACCAGATGGCTAAAAATATAATCTACAGTTCAGCGCCAATTGATCCCATGTTGCCTGTATATAAAATGCTCTCAACCTGTGCAACATTTTTCAGTGGCATACCAGGTGGCATCTTTGTCCCCTCCATAGCCACCGGCGCTGGTTTTGGTGCCAATCTAGCGCACTGGTTTCCTATTGCACCAACGCAAGTCATGATTTTACTGACTATGACTGCTTATTTTTCAGGCATGTTACAGTCCCCTCTCACTTCATTTGCACTTATACTGGAAATTACGCATAGCCATGAAATTTCCATCCCCATTATCGCGGCAGCTTTTATTGCCTCAGGTGTTGCAAAACTGATTAATCCCCAGCCGTTATATAGAGAGCTATGTATTGCTTTTCAGCAACATCTGGTACCTGTTACTGAAGAAGAAAATGCAGCACAAACAGAAAAGTAAAATCTATCTGCTAGCACTGTTGCTTATCCTCAGCAACCTTGCTCTGTATAGCTTTTACCCAGGTATTAAAATGGCGCCCGATATCAGCTTTAAAACCATTAACAATAAACAGATACAATTAAATCAACTACAGGGTAAAGTCGTGCTCATTAGCTTCTGGGCGAGCAACTGTCCCAGTTGCCTCAAGGAAATACCCGACCTGATAAGTCTGTATCAAGAATATCATCGACGTGGTTTAGAAATTATTGCTATCGCTATGTATTATGACCGTCCGAATTATGTGATTGAAACCAGTAAGAACTATCAAATTCCTTATGACATAGTGCTGGATTTAGGCATGGATTTAGCGATGGCTTTCGATAATGTCGCGCTAACACCAACCACTTTTTTGCTCAGCCCACAAGGAGAAATCATCTATCAGATCACCGGCTCTTTTGATTTGCAGGCGATGCAAACACGTATTCAAACTTTATTAACTCAACAAGGAAATTAGCAATGCTCTGGTTAAAAGCCTTACATCTTATTTTTATGGTCACCTGGTTTGCAGGATTATTTTATCTGCCTAGACTCTATGTCTATCACGCGATGAGCGAGGATGAAATCAGTAACGAGCGTTTTAAAATCATGGAACGTAAATTGTTCTACGGTATTATGACACCGGGAATGATTATCACCTTTATCTTTGGCATTTGGATGCTAATAGATTACGCCTGGGGTATGTATTCCTCTATGGGCTGGTTACATGTCAAACTCACCTTATTAGTGGGTTTGCTTGTTTATCATTATTACTGCTATCGTTATTTACTAGATTTTAAATTCGACCGTAACCAGCGCAGCCATGTTTTCTACCGCTGGTTTAATGAAGTCCCGGTGTTGTTTTTACTGGCGATTATTATATTAGCAGTAGTTAAACCGTTCTAAGCGCAGGGTGCAGGCTTACCCTGCTGGATAGTGTTTTTTAAGGTCATTCTTTTGTGAACTCCTGGCTAACCCCTCATATAATGCACAAATGCCAGGATAATCAATTGAATGAAAGTCAAGAACCAGAAATAAAGCACAAACAGTGCCCACTTGACCTGCTTTGATTTATTTTCAGCTTTAAATCTGACTAACAACCAGCCACCAAAAGTGCCTACGCACAACATAAAAAAACCAATCAATGCATAATTCATCATCAATCCTTAATCGGTGCTGGAGCCAGCACTTGTCGTGAACCGCTGCCTTCAGCGTGACTAACCACCCCGGCCATTTCCATCGCCTCTATCATCGTTGCTGCGCGGTTATAGCCCACTTTAAAGCGCCTTTGCACACTGGAAATAGAAGCTTTTCGAGATTCAGTGACAAATGCGACTGCCTGATCATATAATTCATCCATTTCTGAATCAATTGCCTCTTGTCCAGAAACGTAAGATCCGTCATTGCTTTCAGAATATTCCTGAGTGATTTCCTGTAAATAATTGGCCGGTGCGGTTTTTTTCAAAAATTCAACCACATGATGTACTTCATGATCATCCACAAAAGCACCGTGAGCACGAATGGGAATATTTGTTCCTGACGGCATAAATAGCATATCGCCATTACCTAGCAAATATTCTGCACCTCCCTGATCTAACACTGTTCTTGAGTCTATACGTGAAGAAACCTGAAAAGAAATACGTGAAGGTACATTCGCCTTAATTAAGCCGGTTAACACATCAACTGATGGACGTTGCGTTGCTAAAATTAAATGAATACCTGCCGCACGTGCTTTTTGTGCCAATCGGGCAATCAATTCTTCAACTTTTTTACCCACGATCATCATCATATCCGCTAACTCATCAATGATAATCACAATGCTGGGCAAGGTGCTTAATGTAGGTATACTTTCTCCTTCAGCTAACTCTGTTTCGTAGCTGTACATAGGATCTTTAATCGGTTCACCATTTTTTTCAGCTTCACTAACCAAATGATTAAAACCCGCAAGATTCCTCACACCGACTTTAGACATCAGCTTATAACGCCGCTCCATTTCAGCTACTGCCCAGCGCAATGCATTGGCAGCATCCTTCATATCGGTAACGACCGGTGTTAATAAATGCGGTATTCCCTCATAAACGGATAGTTCCAGCATTTTTGGATCGATCATTATCATCCTGACTTCATCAGGTGTCGCCTTATACAACATACTTAAAATCATGGTATTAATGGCAACCGATTTACCCGATCCGGTTGTACCTGCCACCAAAAGGTGTGGCATTTTTGCTAAATCAGTAACCACAGGACTGCCGGCAATGTCTTTACCTAATAACAAAGTCAGCGGAGATTTTGATTTAATAAATCGTGAAGATTCCAGCCCTTTTCTAAATGACACCATTTCTCGTTGCTGATTAGGTATTTCCAGGCCAATGACTGACTTACCCGCAATGACTTCGACAATTCTAACGCTAGTGACTGACAAGGCACGTGCCAGATCTTTGGCCAGCCCAGAAATCCGACTCACTTTTACGCCTGCTGCTGGCTGCATTTCAAAACGAGTAATCACGGGACCCGGTAAGACCCCAGTCACTTCGACAATAACATTAAAATCCTGCAAGGATTGCTCAACCAGACGGGACATATCTTCCAGTTCATCTGCTGAGTAACCTTGCACATTAGCCACTCTTAAATCCAGTAATTCAGTGTCCGGTAATGTACCTGGTGCTACATCCTGAAATAAATCCGTTTGTAATTTTTTAGTAACAACTGGCTTAGCGGCAACAGGGGGGGTGATCTCTTGATCAACACTATCCAGAAAATTAATGACTGGAGTTATCTTGGCTGTTGCCTTTGATTGAATTGCTACTGGTTTAGCAGCTTTCTGTTCTTGCCTTGGAATCCTGCTCTCTAGTTCACTACGTGCAGTATTTTCTGCTGCTCCGTGACGCGTACTTACAAACAGCAACACTAATTTTTTATAACATACAGACATAAAAAATAGCGTATTTTTACCCACCACTTCCATCAGTCTCAGCCATGAGATATGCGTGTATAAGGTAATACCAGAAAAAAACACGGCTATCAGTAATAAAGTCGCGCCAGAATTACCAAAAGTAATGACCGAGGCTTCACCTAATTCCTGACCAATAATACCCCCACTGTTTCTTGGCAGTTCAATTTGACAACGTAAGATATGCAAATAGCAGAATGTACTAGCAGAAACAATGGCGGCAATTAGCCCAAGCCAGCGCATAGACCTTATCAAACCGACTGCATCAATCACTTTTCCGGTGAAAAACAAATACCCCTGCCAAAAAATAATGACAGGAAAACTAAAAGCAACCACACCAAAAAAACTAAACGAAAAATCCGCCAACCAGGCACCTACAATACCACCAGCATTCTCAATCGCCATTTTCGAGCCACTATGCGACCAGCCAGCATCTTCATGACTAAATGAAATAAGTGATATTAAATAAAAAAGAGCGACTACGATAAAACCGAATAAAGCAATTTCACGCAAGCCTCTAACCGATCTTTCTTCCATTACCGCTGACATCATTACACCTAACTTCATAAAAAACAAAACTATAGCCCAATCATTACATAAAACACATCAAATAAAAAGGACTAATCTTTAATTTGCTACTACTCCACAAGGTTAAAAAATAGTTTCGCTTAATAAATATCTCTTTATCTGATAGAGGTCAACATTTTGCAATTGTGGTAATATCCTATTTCTTAAAATTATAATAATCTGGAGGATCGTATGTCTAAAATTCGTTCTATTGTTTCCGCAATAGCGCTAGCTAGTTCTGTTTCAGTCGCTTCTGCATGGGAAGCTCTGCCAACTACAGCACCGGCACCTGCAAATAACCCGACAACAGCTGAAAAAGTTGAGTTAGGTCGTATTCTATATCACGACCCTAGGCTCTCTTCTACCGGCACTGTGTCATGTGCATCCTGTCATAACACTATGTTAGGTGGTGAAGATAACCGACCTAATTCTATGGGTGTTAATGGGCAGACTGGTGGACGTAGTGCACCGACAGTGTGGAACTCAGCATTCAATGAAGTACAATTCTGGGATGGTCGAGCTGCTAGCCTGGAAGAACAAGCCGCTGGCCCTGTGACCAACCCGATTGAAATGGGTATGAAAAGCTGGGATGATGTCGTTGCCCGCTTGAAATCCATAGAAGGTTATCAAGCTTATTTTGAAAAAGCCTTTGGTAAAAACTCTATTTCTAAAGATAATGCGACTAAAGCCATTGCTGCTTATGAAAGAACGTTAATTACCCCTAACAGTGCTTATGACAAGTTTGCCAAAGGTGATAAACAAGCCTTATCAGAACAACAAATACGTGGACTTAATAAAGTCGTTGAATTAGGTTGTACAGGCTGTCATAGCGGCCCTGCCTTTAATGGTCCTGGAACATTCCAGAAATTCCCTGTTATTAACAATCCTTATTTAGAAAAAAAATATCAATTTAGCAAAGATAAAGGGCTTTTTGAAGTCACAGGCAAAAGTGGCGATGAACATTTATTTAAAGTACCGACACTACGTAATATTGCTTTAACAGCACCTTATTTCCATAATGGTTCGGTTAAAACACTAGAAAGCGCAGTTAAAATCATGGCTAAATTACAATTAGGTGCACAACCAAGCGATACTGAAGTTGCCGATATTGTTGCCTTTTTAAATGCCTTAAGCGGTGAATTCCCTAAACAGGAAATGCCTGTTTTACCAGCTACACTAGGAACATCATTTAACTAATCGAAAGTTACGTCGACTGCCAGTCTAAAAACTGGCAGTCTTCCTTCCCTATATCCTGTTTTACAAATCAGAAGTTGCATTATTTCTGCTATGACTGTCGCCAAAAAAATAGAAAAATTCCAGCTGTAATTAACATTTGCTTACCCATACTCCTACATCAAGTTTCGATTCCGCCGTACCAAAGAATGTACCAGCAATCGGTGGCACAGATTCAGGTAGTCGCGCAACGGCCACGGCGATATGATCGGAACCGACGATATCTCCAATAGTAGGGTCAAAGCCCTTCCATCCTGCACCAGGTAGATACACTTCAGCCCATGCATGGGTTGCACCATAATCCGTTGCAGAGGGCCCTGAATGCAGATACCCGCTAACAAAACGCGCAGCCAGACCCAAGCACCGCGCCGCTTGCATAAATAACACGGCAAAGTCACGACAAGAACCAGTCCCCTTATCCAGTGTTTCCTTCGCGGATTGAACACCTGGCTCTTCTCTTATACGATAAGTTAGTGATTGATTAATATACGATCCCAGTTTCTGCAACAGTGTATAAGTCTGAATCGGCTCACCGATTTTCCATAAATTTTCAAGCCATTTAGTGAGTATGAGCCAGGACTCTGGCTCTGGATAGGCCATATAGGGTATTAGTAAAGTCCGGTCATCAACTGGATAAGCAAACGGGTAATCGAGCGCATATTCGGCAACCAGAAAATTGAGCGGATTCTCGTTATATTGCTGGATAAATACTTCACTTTCAATCACCAGCTGAGTGGTAGGCGAATCAAAGGTCGCAATGGCAACCGAATTACCTTCTGTATCTCGATGCCAAAGCAAGTTAGCTGACGGTGTGATATTCAGTTTTAATGATTCAACATGCAACTCATAGTCCTCTCTCGGACGCAGGTGCAAATAATGAGGACCGAGTTTTACAGCTTCGGAAAAATTATAATAGGTACGATGAAGAATTTTATAACGTTGCATAGTTTATCCTGTTGAATAATGTCTAAAACACGTAGTTGCATAAGCTGTGAAATATGTCCATACGAAATTTCCAATACTATTTTTTTAGATCAGAAAAAAAAGTTCAACACATCTTACCCTTTTTAAATCATATTAAATCATTTTACGGCTGACAATGGCTAACCAGGGTTGCTCATTAATAGGTTTTCCAAATGGACGATAATAATGATCCAGTATTTCAAAACCTGCTCTTTCAAGGTATGTCTGGCTATCCTCAAATTGCATGTAATGGCCGTATCTTTGTCCGTTCCAACCTTCCTGATTGCCTCTCGGGTTGGATAAAAACAAGATTCCTCCAGGTCGTAAAGCAGCGTGTAATTCAGTCAGGACCCGTGGCAATTCCTGGCTGGGCACATGAAACAGCGACGCGTTGGCAAAAATACCATCAAATGCCTGCTGTTCTAGTGTTAACTTAAGAAAGTTCTGCTGCAAAATCTCACATTGCGTGTACTGACGAGCCATAGTACAAAACATCTTACTGCCATCCAGTCCAACAGTCCGATGACCTAATGATTGAAAATATTTAACGTCCCGCCCTGGCCCGCAGCCAAAATCTAAAATATCAAGGATTTTTCCTGATGGAAAAGGCGCTAAAAACGCTGCATAATTCTGAGTTACATCATGATCTCTGGTCCCATGCCAAAAAGAATCAGCATTTTGGTCATAATGACTTAAAGTAATAATCTCAATTTCGGTCAATCTGCTAATTTCCTGATTCATGATTTAATAATTTTTTCTGGCCTGCTTGCCTTCTGATATTAAACATAATCTGTTTAGTGACACATAATACCAAAAAATAATTACGCCAAAGTCACTTCACTTAATCAAATCCCAGACGCCATAGTGTTACATACCTTTGCATAACAACCTATTACAATATATGAGATTGCTACGGTAGACAAAAATACCGTAGCAAAGACGATAGATTACATCTATGGCTATTAGTTATACCAGATTCAGCATATTTAAGAGATCATGACAATGACTTTGAGTTATTTTGAAGATGTTAAGAGTATAAGTAGATTTCAAGACCTTGATCTAAAATCACACTATGTTATTTCGGTTGTACTTAAATAATACAAAAGGCCTTGCGCGCCTCCTCCCTGACTAATGAAAAACTACGCTCTGCTTAATAATTGCCAGTGTAATCAATTTTTCCTATTTCAACACCATGATGCCGCAGTATTGCGTAACAGGTGGTGAGATGAAAATGGAAATTGGGAATAACAAAATCAATCAGGTAATCTTGACCTAAAAAGCCAAGTTCCCTGCTGCCAAATTTTACCGTGATTTGTCGATCTTCACTACCATCTATTTGTGCTGCGCTAACACTTTCTAAAAATACTTTTGTCTTAGCGATACGCGCTTGCAGCTCTGCAAAAGTGGATTCATTATCTTCATAGCCTGGCACTTCAATCCCAGCCAATCGAGCAGCGCAACCTTTGACCATATCAGTTGCAATCTGCACTTGACGACTAAGCGGAAACATATCCGGTGTTAACCGCGCATTAACAAAAATGGAAGGGTTTATTTTCTTTACTTCAGCATGAGCAGCAGCCTTATCAAGTATTGCTGATAAATTGCCTAACATGCGCAAAAAAGAAGGGATAGAGGCTTGATACATAGTCAGTGACATAGTGATTACTCCAGTTAATGATAAGTTTTGTGTATACAATTATAAGACATGCTGATGAAAGAGACGCATAATTTAAAATGATGCGCTACTTACTTTTGGCTTTATCTTAGGGTTCTAATAATGGCATAAGTTTTTGATTGTGAAGTAACGAGTTAACCGCGTTTTTTCCACATTAAGTACATGCATCTTTAAACTAAGAATCAGGCATTCAATCTCCCAATAGTTAAGTTGAAGACTTAAAAAAAGCTGATGATTGTACTGTTCATTTCTGGCCATTGCAGATGTAATTGATCGCCTTCGCAACACCCTGTTTTTACGTCATCAGCGCGGCTAGTGTATGCTACCCAGCCATTATCCATTTTTTTTGGAATGGCTGCGCACTTATTGCAGTAAGCCCACCAACCAGATGATTATCTAACATACAGCAAGGATTATGCCTAGCTCTATGGGAGAGGTAGGCGATAAGACAGGATAAGCAGGAACAAATCCAGCCTTGGTGGCCTCATAAGTTATCCAGTGAGTACTTCGCTACGCGCTCTGTTTGATTTTGCAGGTGCGTAAACCATTATAATGGATGAGCAATCATCAAGTCATACTGAGCATATTAATAATCAACAGAAAAAACAGCAATAACGCATCCAAAACAAATATTAGTAAGCTCTCATTGTCTCAGGAATTTACAACGTCATGGCTTACGGCTAACAATACATGTTAACCTTGCGGCCTTTCTGCGACATTCGTATGCGCTCATTGAATGCAGCTGACACCACATCTCCCTATAAGCCCAATATGCAGGATGACACCTATTGATTATTACACTATTACCCTTAATTACACTATTTATCAGCTGCTTTATCCTGATGTTGGGCTTTGGCCTGATCGGTATTCTTCTGCCCGTCAGAATGGGCATGGAAGGGATGAGTACCGATACGATTGGTCTTGTTTTATCGATGTATGCTGTCGGCATGCTTCTGGGTGGGCTGTATTGCCGAAATCTGATTATTCGGGTTGGTCATATACGAATTTTTTCGGCCAGCGCCGCATTGGGTGCCATTAGTATTCTTGCGTGCAGTCTGACCATGAACGAGTGGCTATGGGGAGGCATGCGTATGCTGATGGGATTCTGTATCGCCTGCGCTTTTGCTGTGATTGACGGCTGGTTAAGCGATGCCGCCAGCGCCACTACGCGTGGACGGATTCTCGCCACCAGCCAGGTAGTCATCATGGCTGCCCTTTTTTGTGGGCAGTTCCTGTTAAATTTAGCTGCACCCACTTCTCAAACTCTGTTCATTATTGCCGGTATGCTACTCTGCCTAGCCTTGATACCCTTAACCATGAGCCGCCAAACAGGCCCTGTTATGCATGAAGTACATAGCATGTCATTCTTGCAACTCTTTAAGCTCTCTCCTCTAGGTGTTGTTAGCGGTTTCTTTGGTGGCCTGCTCTATGGCGCGATGTTAAATATGCTACCATTGTTTGCTGGTAGTTATGGTATCACTGGATTTGAGCTAACCTTGTATATGGCGTCAGCCATACTCGGTGCTTTCCTATTGCAATTTCCCGTCGGCATGCTGTCTGATCGCTTTAATCGGCGCACCGTACTTTTTTATCTGTTACTGATCAATATTGCAGCAACACTGATAATCCCGTTCAGCGCACACAGCGAACTGCTATATGTGATGATGCTAACAACAGCTATCAGCACCGGTATTTTTTCCTGTCTGTACCCCATGAGCATTTCGGAAACGTTCGACAAAGTTCAACGCTCCGAAATGGCGGCAGCGATGGGCGGCTTACTCAGCATTTATGCTTTAGGCAGCATCCTCGGTCCATCAACCTCATCTATGATCATGACGCATTTCGGCGATGATGCTCTCTTCGATTTTTTAGCCAGCGCAGAAGCCCTGTTATTAATATTTGTGGTTTACCGTATGCGGGTCAGCGCACCGCTACCGGTGGAAGAACAAGAGAGCTATGTTATGCAGCCATTGGTGACAGGAACTCCGTTAGTAGAGCTCTATCCCTATATTCAACAGGAGCTGAAAACACCGCTGAATCTGGAAGCACAGGTAGCCATTACTATTGCAGAAAGCAGCCCTGCCGCTGCCGTTAATATGGTAATCCAAATTGCGCAAACATCTCCCGAAAAAACCGCCGCGCTCTGTGCAGCACTGGCACAAGTCGATGAGATTGATGTTGCCCGGCTATTTGCTGCCATTACACGCGTGGCACCAGATCTCAGCCTGGAGATTGCAAAGGCTCTTGCCAGTAACGCACCTGATCACGCGTCTGAACTGGTCTCATGGATGGTAGAACACCAACCTGAGAAGCTTGCTGATATTGTGGCTGAACTCGCTAGCCAGTTCCCTGCATATGTGCCGGACAAAACTGAACCACTGCGCCCAGCCGACGCCGATGCTTTTCATGAATCGGCTACAGATCTAGTCACTCACTTTGCTGAATTCCAGCCAGAGCAAGCGATGGAAGTAGCCGCAGCGGTCGTAGAAACCCTGCCTAATATGGCCTCAGAAGTAGTCGATATTCTTCATGATGCAAACTCTATGGATGATGAACTATCTTCAGATATTGGCAACAAACCCTGAGGTATGCCCACGAATTATCCTTTTTACAGCTCTTCATACAGCTTGAATCCGGCTTTCACGGGTTAAATCTAGCCCATAATACAGACCTTTCGTGCCACGAAAACCTTCTTCAATTTGCATCCGAGCTCGGTAATAATCGACGACACGAACGGCCGAATATAATGTAAGAGATTGCGATACAACGAGCAATCACGGCCCATTTTCACGCTTGGTTTGTTTGCGACTCTGTTGAGATTTTGCAGAACGGTTATGAATTGTCAACTGCTTACGGTCTTTAGCTGGGCGATAAAAAGTATCTCAGTTAATAACTGGCTAGGCGCTGACAGAACCGTATATATCTACAGTTCTATAGGGAGGGAACTATTTGAGTAGCTCCCTATTCCGATTATGGAATTTCTTTATCTGTTTTTTCTATAGTTGCACTTAATTGTTGATATATACCGAGCGCCACAATCAAAATCGCTGACACCACGATGAGTAAAGCCGGGTACAGTAAAAGGCTAAGGTCTTTCATTCCTGCTTTAAACATATAAACCAAGCCTTCAATGCTGACTGCAATAGTAATGATTACAATTATTTTTGTAATTGTTCTTCTTGCTTCTTCAGGGTTACGAAGCTCTTTATTCATAAATACTTCTTCTTCCACCATATACTGTGCAACATCAATAATGGCTGCAGATATTATTATTGCACCTACAGACTGAAGCATTAATGGAATAAATCCAACTGTATCCTCTATGCTGGAAATGACCTCATAAACAGACCATCCCATAATTATTAGGGATAGGACTATAAGAATTATAGCCGCGAACAGATGAACTGCCGAAAATATGAAATTAAACATTTTTTTCATGTTTTTTAATATTTGACCTTTAAGATTTTTTAATGAATGAGGCCCTGTCTGGCATCAATGTATACGCATAACGACATGGGTAACTTAGCCAAAAAAACATAGCGACGATAGGAGCGACGCTTTTTTATCAAGTCACCCGTTTGTTATAAATTGTTTATCTAATCTACATTTTAAATCATAAAGCTCATCTTGGCTTAAGAGTTCAAGGGCTTAGAGTATAATGTGACTATCGGTTATTGCCAGAGCGGGACTTTCATCCTCTGGAATTATCGGCCTTACTCGACTGCACACTTTGATTTCTGCCTTGCTTTACTATGGGTGATAATTAAATCAGTAATGAACGTCTCAAGGTCATGGAGCGAAATTTATTTTATGGCATTATGAAACCGGCATGATGATCAACTTCGGGTTCGGTATTTGGATGCTAATTGATACGCGTGGACAATGTATGGCACAATGGGCTGCTTACATGCGAAACTTGTCTTACTGCTCGGTTTAGTGGGTTATTATTGCTACCGCTACTTAGTAGACTTCAAACTCGACCGCGACTTACGTAGCCATATTTTCTATCGCTGGTTTAATGAAATCCGCGTATTATTTTTTAGTATTAATTGTAATATTTTTCCCGTAGTTAAACCGTTCTAACTCTCATGACTCAGCGACCATTCATCATCGACCCTGCCACCGTAGGGCGTTAAATTAACCATAACGCTCTACGAGTTAGCCCGGTTAACTAAGCCCCACCCTATTGCGTTAAAGAATCTACTCGGTAAAGTGTTGCACCTTTTAAATTCATATCCGCTTGAAAATACCTCCGCAATAAGACAAATTCATTACGATGGCAAACTTTAAAACACATTTATCTGCCGCCGCTATTGCTTCTAGCGCGATAGCTGGACTTACTATTAATATTCAGTTAATTGATCTACAGGATGCACCCTGGCTTGTTTTAGCGGGAACTATTGGTGGTTTATTACCTGATGTAGATTCAGATCATTCAAAACCAGCCAAGTTATTGTTTCTATTGTTAGCCATTATTAGCACATTAGCCATACTCTCAATTTTCTCAATCTCATATGAAATAACCGAACTCTTTAATCCAGATAAATTTGTCTGTGACATATCAATACTCAACGCTCCCAGCCTACTGGCAACATTAAGCGAAAAGTGCATTCCCTTTTCCTTATTATTAATTGTGCTGACAACATTTATTACTGTGCGCTATTTATTATTTTCCGTCTTTAAATCATTAACGGTACACCGTGGTGTATTTCATTCCATTTTGGCCGCTATATTCTTTGCCTTATTAACGACCTGCATAACATATTTTCATCTGCAACAAGATATTGTATTTGCTTGGCTTAGTGGTCTGTTTGTCTTCATAGGCTTCATTGTGCACTTATTACTGGATGAAGCTTATAGCGTTGACTTATCCAACTCAAAAATAAAAAAATCCTTTGGAACAGCCTTAAAATTATGGAGCTATAAAAGCTGGCCTGCATCTGTCATTATGTTGTTGTGTACGCTCAGTCTTTACTTCACTAGTCCGCCACTTACTTCGACTATAAATACAATTTACATTAAAATAAAGTAATGCTAGATTAAATAAAACTTTGATTTATAAATAAAATATCCACTCACGATAGAATAATACAACCCGAAAGGGTCATTAGTGTATTTATCACAAATCAAAGATCCTTTGCCTTGTTTGGCGTTTTCCACAACGGTTCTAAATTATTTACAGTCGCTGAGAATGATGGCATGTAAAAATTTTTTTACGCATCACAGCCTAAAAAGGGCAATATAAAGAGCCCTGCCGCCGCTAAAGACACTTTGCATAGTACCATCCCGGTTATTAAAAGCACTTTTTTCATAAAATTCACCTATATTCAATTTTGTAGCATTCAGCTGATGTTTTAGACTTATTTACCCCGTTCACTAAAATAACAGTATTTAGCTCCATAGTGACACAGCTGTTTCACTGCAGTTTAAACGAATCAATTTCGGGCAATTGAATTGATACAGGCTCAACTTTCCAGATATCCTTACAGTATTCACTAATAGTCCGATCGGATGAGAACTTACCCGATCGCGCGGTGTTCAAAATAGACATCTTGCTCCAGCGTGAAGTGTCCTGATATGCGGCATCAACCTCTTCCTGACACTGGTAATAGGCCTGAAAATCTGCCAACACCTGAAACGGATCGCTATAGATCAGGTTTTCGGTCAAATCATGAAATAATTCGCTATCGCCCTGTGAAAAGAAGCCGCTACGAATTAAATCAATCGCATCCTTCAGCACTAGATCATTTTGATAATATGCCTGCGGCGAATAACCAGAATTTCTTAATTGTTTAACCTGTTCTGCAGTATTGCCAAACAAGAAGAAATTTTTCTCTCCTACTTCTTCGCGAATTTCAATATTAGCGCCATCCAAAGTTCCAATAGTCACAGCTCCGTTCATCGCAAACTTCATATTACCAGTACCCGATGCCTCTTTACCAGCGGTGGAGATCTGTTCGGAAAGATCGGCAGTGGGGTAAATATGCTGACCATTACTAACATTAAAATTAGGCAAAAAAACAACTTTAAGACGATCACGGGTAACCGGATCACGATTGAGCATTAGTCCTACCGAATTAATCAACTTAATTATCAGTTTTGCTAAGTGATAACCAGGTGCCGCTTTACCGGCAAAAATAAAAGTTCGTGGATGAATATCAAAATGCGGATCAGATTTCAGACGCTGATACAGTGCAATAATATAGAGTATATTCAAATGCTGACGTTTATATTCATGAATGCGTTTGACCTGTACATCAAAAATAGAGTCTGGATCAACCCCCACTCCGGTGCGGTCGTACAATATTGGTGCAAAATTATGTTTATTAAGTCGCTTGGCCTGATACCAATTTTCCAAAAAAACCTTATCAGTCAAATGTGTTTCCAGTTTTTTCAGTTGCTTTAAGTCACTCAACCAATCATCCCCAATCACTTCAGTAATCACCCTGCTTAATCTAGGGTTACATAAGGCCAGCCAGCGACGCGGTGTAACACCGTTAGTTTTATTACTGAATTTTTCCGGCCAGATACTATAAAAATCACTCAGCACATCGCTTTTCAATAACTCAGTATGTAATGCCGCCACACCATTAATTGCATGGCTACCCGCGCAGGCAAGATGAGCCATGCGCACATGGCGTTCGCCTGATTCTCCAATCATGGACATTCTGGCTATTTGAGCAATATCAGCCAGGCATTGCGGACGAATCCGCTCAAGAAAGCGAGCATTAATTTCATATATAATTTCCATCAGCCTTGGCAACAATTGCTTAAACAACTCGACTGACCAACATTCCAGCGCTTCCGGCAGCAACGTATGATTTGTATAACCGAAGGTACGCTGGGTAACCAACCAGGCGGTTTCCCAAGGTAGATTATGTTCATCGATCAGTAAGCGCATGAGTTCAGCGATAGCGATGGCCGGATGAGTGTCATTCAATTGAACAGCAAATTTTTCATGAAAATGATCCAGATGTACCCTTTGTTTGTTCATAATACGCAACATATCCTGTAAGGAACAGGAGACAAAAAAATACTGTTGCTGTAGTCTTAATTTTTTTCCCTGTAGTGGTCCGTCATTAGGATACAATACTTTTGTCAGGTTTTCTGAAGCGACCTTTTGCTCGACAGCGCCATAATAGTCTCCTTCATTGAAACGACTGAAATTAAATGATTCGGGCGCTACAGCTTGCCATAATCTTAAGGTATTCGCGGTGTTGTTTTTATAGCCAAGAATAGGTGTATCATAAGGAATTCCCTTAACCTGCCAGTCAGGCACCCAGCGTACGATAGGTTCGCCATTATCTGCCTCATATCGCTCTGTATGGCCACCAAACTTCACTTCTACAGACCAATCTGGACGTATAATTTCCCAGGGATTGCCACGTATTAACCATCGATCCGTCTTCTCTACCTGCCAGCCATCAACAATGAGCTGTTCGAAAATGCCAAATTCATAACGAATACCATAGCCGACTGATGGGATTTCCAGCGCCGCCATAGAGTCCAGAAAGCAAGCAGCCAATCGACCCAAGCCCCCATTACCCAAACCTGGCTCTGGCTCTTCCATAATAAGTTCATCCAGATTTAACCCAAGTTCGGACATTGCTTGACGCACAACATCGGTCGCTCCCAGATTAAGCAAGTTGGAAGCAAGATGCGGCCCCATTAAAAACTCGGCTGACAGGTAAGCGACCGTGCGTGAATGCTTTTCAGTATATTCCGATGCAGTCCCCACCCATCGAGCCATCAGCATATCCCTAACCGTATAGGATAAAGCCATATAATAATCATAACTGCCGGCTAAAGCGGGAAATTTACCTTGTAAATTAACCAGATTTCGAAAAAAACTTCTTTTCACTTCATCCGTTGTGAGATCTAAACTGGACTTAAACATAATCAATTGAACCTCTGATAAAAATACACCACTCCATTATCAAAGCAAAATTGATACCAACATAAAAAATTCTGTTTAAAAAGTTAAGCATTTACTGACTTACAGGCAACGTATGCTCACACCGAGATGATTTTTTAAAATTCTTTGGTATATTATGGATGATCAATAAACTGCACAAATCTAGGGTCTACTATAGAATTATGGAGAGAAATTCGGGGAGTCTCTACTTTTGCGAAAGCTTGTTTTGGGCATCCAAGCCCAAGCAAGCGGCAAAAACTTAACGCGACCACTTATGCCTCCGGCGGCTCCGATTCGTCCTCGTCACCTCGTCCAGACCCAACAGGGGGTCGGAACATAGGCTCCAAATGACTTGACGCCGTGTCGGAATGCCTTTTTATTTTGTCTACGCCTTCGCTCTCGCTCAGACTCCGACAAAACAACCGGCCCTACG
>Ga0208648_1000863_pt1 | contig 28083 bp, 21 predicted proteins | sample AntAceMetag02UKL_FD_184772 | JGI IMG/M metagenome (GOLD analysis project Ga0208648, IMG submission 184772) | Saline lake microbial communities from Ace Lake, Antarctica - Antarctic Ace Lake Metagenome 02UKL (SPAdes) (version 2) | ecosystem: Environmental > Aquatic > Non-marine Saline and...
TGAGCGAAGCGAGTTCTTGACGTTCCCGTGAACAAATGTTTCGCGAGGGAAGTTCCGCCACAGGCGGAACCAGGATACGCGGGGGGTGTCCTTTCTTGGGGGTACCGCTTCTTTGGACACGCAAAGAAGGGGTACGACATTTTTTTAATGTTAAAAAACCAGTAAAAAATCTTACGTTCATTTCTTTGCTCGCTCCAAAGAGCGTAGCGGTCAAGACTGAAAGCCTTGACTCAAAGGCGCCCAGCAGCTTGGCCTGCGGCTCTCCTCGCGAAACACCTTAATGCGGGGACGGCACGAACTCATCCCGCTTCTCGCGGGACTCAAACAGCATGGCGCCCTAATCCGCATTCATGCACTTCGCTCGGCTGCGCTGCAACGGGTTTTAAAACCCTAAAACCTAAATACAAAAAACGCGTTAACAAACAATAGCTTTCAGGCTTAACCCACACAAACTAGGAGGCTGTTCAAAAATGACCGAGGGCAAGGCGCGCGCCATCATGAAGAATGAGGCGTACTTTTGTACATCGCAGTGATGAATGATAAGCGCAACGAAGCAAACGGTTATTTTTGAACAACCTCTTAGAAATTTTCAAGGAAGGGGATATTGGACCGCGTAAAAAAATACACTGTCAAAAGCAGGGGTTCCAGCAAGTAGGATTTAAGACCTCTGTCAGAGCGCCACCAGTTGCGTTCATTAAATACGGCATTGGGGGCACCCATGGCTTCAACGGTTATACCGGAGCCCTGAAACACCTTGCGGAATGCATAAAGCGCCCTGCGGGTATGAAAAGCATCGGTTACAATAATAATGCGCGCGTATCCTTTACTTTGACTATAGGCCAAAAGATCCCAGGCCTCATCAAAGGTTGATACACATCCTCTGCCAGAGCGCGACGGCACAACGGCAAGGGGCGCACCGGGCTCAAAAAAGTCGCGCTGTGCACGGGCAATTGCGCGTTCACTGCAGTCAAAATCAGGAATGCCGAGGGTAGGGGGTCGCAGGTCGGTCAGTAAAATTTTATCAGCATACCCCTGCTGATAAAGCTCAAGCGCGTGCGGGAAACGGGTTTCAATCCCTCCTCCCAGCACCACCAGGGCATCCGCGCCGGGTGTTGCGTTATGCACGCTGAAAAGCCCGGCATACCCTGTCAAAAGAGAACTTGCATTGAGGAAAATGCAAACACCGCACAGAAAGAAGCAGAAAAGTATTTTTTTCATACTTTTGGAGGTTACCCCCGGCAGGCACTTGTATTATGAAGACGCTGTCCCGCGAGCAGTTCAGAAAGATCGCGCAGCGTAATCAGACCGTGCTTCACAAAGTATTCTCCGATACTGTGCTGCATACTGCGCTGCCGTCCGATCAGGGCCACCCGCTCATTTCTGCTGATAAAACCGCAACGCTGCGCGCAGGCGGCAAAACGCTCATTGTCTGACCGGCTGGAAAGCACGGTTACCACATCCCGGGAGGACATAATGCCCGCCTGCAGGGCAAGCTGCCCGATTTTAGGACGCTGTCCGGTTTGCCACACGATTGCGTCAATCATGTCCTTCCACGAAATACGGCCGGAATAATAGAGGTATTGCCCCAGCAGCAACGAACGCTGCGGAAGTCTACCCTGATAATAATGATCGGATGAAGGGCGGGTGCTGCGCTGACGAGTGCGACGATTAGTATAGCTCTGCTTGCGGCGCCCGTTAAAAACCGGCTCCCCGGTGACGCGGCGGCTGCGGCTCTCAACATAGTGCAGCAGGGCCTCATAGGCACTGAGAACCTGCTGAAAACGGCCGTGTCTGTCTGAGTCCTGATCGTTGACAGCCCTGGCCCGGTCCGGATGTGTTTCAAAGGCCCGCTTGCGATATGCGGCCTTTAAACCAACTGGCTGCAGATATCTCAAAAAATCGTCCGAAACGGTTATCTCAGAACCGAAAATTGTTTTGCAGGCATCATATAATGCAGTGCGCTTAGTTCCCACCATCATGTTCAGCAATTGCCACGGGTTTCCCCATCGCCCTATTTCAGAATGTATATCAAGCACGCTCCTGCCAAAGCGTGGAGCATATGTAACTATCTCTTTATTTTATCGGGATAACAGAAAAAAATTATAGCGAAAAATAGCACCTGCCCTAACAGATTGCCGCTCTAAATTAAAAAAAACGGCTTCCAAGGTTTTAAAACCCGTTGCAGCGCAGCCGAGCGAAGTGTGCGGGCGCGGAAAAAGGGCGGCAAGCTGTCTGAGTCTCGCGAGAAGCGGAACGAGTTCTTGACGACCCCGCGTTCGTGCATTTCGCGAGGGGAGCCGAAGGCCAAGCTGCGGGGCGGCTTTTCTTTGGTTCGTTGAGACAGGCATTGGCCTGTCAGCTACAGCCCTTTGGCCGACAAAGAGCGACAGCGGTCAATCCCGTAGGGTTGACTCAATGAACAATCCTGTGCTTTTGCGTACACCAGCGTAGCGCACCGCAGCAGATGGGTGTTTTTGGGCAGTCTAAGCGGCTTTTTCGGATGAAGACGCTTTAGAAGAATCCCCGTCCTTGGATGTTTTCTTTGACTCGCTGTCCTTTGACTCACTATCCTTTGACGCGCTCTCAGAACTGTCAGCACTCGTTTTCTCTCCAGCCGGTGCTTTTGTGCCGCCCGAGGAATCCTTTGAATCCTTGTTGGCATAATCGGTTTTGTACCAACCGGTTCCCTTAAGCTGAAAAGAACAATTGGAGATCAGTTTTCGTATATTTTTTCCCCCGCAATATTTGCATTCCTGCACGGGCGCATCGCGAATGCCAACAAACATCTCGAATTTTTTTTGGCAATCATCACATGCGTACTCATAAATCGGCATAACTATTCCTCCTGAGACATACTACCGGCAGCCTTATTTCTCTTTATCCTGCCGCCTATAAGCCTTTAAAGATAACCTATTTGCATCGTTTTTGCAACTCCCTTGGCCCAAAAAGTTTCTATCACCGGCGTCCGGCCAGTTCCAGATACAGATCTTCCTGAGCACGCACCATGGCATTGATATCAAATTCAGCTACCATGGTTTTCCCGATTGCGCCCATGGCGCGGGCCTCAACCGGGTGCTCCAGCAGGCAGGCTATCTTTTCAGCCAGCAGCTCGACATCCCCGGGCGTGACCAGAAAACCATTGACCCCGTCTTGCACAACCTCAGGCGTTCCGTCCACACGGGTAGCCACAATCGGCAGTCCCGCGGCGCAGGCCTGCGGCACTACCTGCGGCAGGCCTTCCCAGTAGGATGACAACACCGCGATTGTGGATGCATGCAGCACTGCGGCAACATCACGGCGCCAACCCGGCATAAAAAAATTCTTTTCAAGGCCAAGGGCTGCAACTTCGGCCTCAATCTGTTCACGCAGCTCACCGTCGCCCGCCAGCAGAAAATAAGCTTGGGGATAGAGACGATGCACAGCAGCGCAGGCCCGCACAAAATCAAGCGGCGCTTTCTGAGGCTTAAAACATGCCACCATTGTTACCAGGGGCACGTCCTGCGGGATGCCCAGCTCGCGGCGCACAGCCTGCGCATCATCTGGTATGCGGGAGAAAGAGTCGATATCAATACCGCTTCGAATAAGACAGGCGGCATCACGCGTGAAAATTCCGGCAGCCTCGCCGGTTGTACGATTTGCCTCGGAAACAACTATAAATTTTTTTGTGATCCGGGAGGTGAGGCGCTCAAGCACCTTATACATCAGGCGCACCGGGGCTTTTTGAAAATCATGAAACCCGAACCCGTGCACGGAATGCACAATGATGCGCACACCTGCCAGCCATGCTGCCCAGCGCCCGATAATACCTGCCTTTGAACTATGCGTATGCACTATCACGGGCGCGTCGCTTGGTCCGTCTGCCATAATCCGAACAAGCTCGCGTCGGATTTGCAGCAGAGCCCTGAAATCGCGCACAGGGGATATCTGGCGGATCATGTCAGGCATGAGCCGAAAACCTTTACAGGCGCGGGCCTCCGCCAAGAGCTCGCCGCCGGGACCAGTCAGCAAAAAAATCCTGAAACGCTTTGAATCAAGGTGCTGCACCGTATAGAGGGTATTGCGCTGTGCGCCCCCAAGTTCCATTTTGGTAATGATATGAACAACGGTAACAGGGGCAGGGGAGGTCATATGCATTCTCAGACTTTATTAACGGACTGTTGAAAAATAACCGTTTGCTGCGTTGCGCTCGTCTCTATACTGCAACGTACGACAAAGTACGTCTCATTCTTCATACCATCGCGCGCCTTGCACCCAATCATTTTTGAACAGCCTTTTAGTTCTTGGGGTTGACCCCTTAAAAGCCGTTATTATTTTGTCACTCATCTGGTCTGTCAACTTTTTTGTATTACAGATTGTAAGGTTTTAAACCCGTTGCAGCGCAGCCGAACGAAATGTGCGAGCGCGGAAAAAGGGCGGCAAGCTGTTTAAGTCCCGCGAGAAGCGGGATGAGTTCTTGACGACCCCGCGTTTGTGCATTTCGCGAGGAGAGCCGAAGGCCAAGCTGCTGGGCGCCTTTTCTTTGGTTCGTTTCTTTGGAGCGAGCAAAGAAATGAACATAAAAGTTTTTAACACTAAAAAAAGATATTTGTACCCCTTCTTTGCGTGTCCAAAGAAGCGGTACCCCCAAGAAAGGACACCCCCCGCGTATCCTGGTTCCGCCTATGGCGGAACTTCCCTCGCAAAACATTTGTTCACGGGGACGTCAAGAACTCGCTTCGCTCAAACAGCTTGCCGCCCTGTATCCGTGCCCAAATGCTCCGCTCGGCTACGCTACGATGGGGTTAAAAACCTTAAAACCAAGACTAAAAACTAAAAAAAACCTGCTTGCCTGTCATCTCGACTAAAGGAAGAGATCTTGGAGGGCCACGCTTTGCCGTGGCCGTATGTGACTATCGAGCGGACGCGCAGAAGCGCGTCCCTCCAAAAACCCTCTTCGCAGTGACGAATGATTGTGCGCAACGAAACAGACGGACGTTTTAGGACAGTCTGCCCAACATACTCAGTCCATATTAATACGCTTGAGCCAAAGAGTCGCTGCCAGGCCGCAGGCAGCAATTCCAAGAAAAATCGACCCGCTCAGCCCTGCCGTTGGAACCAGCTTCATGCCCAGAGCCGCCGCCGCAAGAATTAACCCGACAGCGTAAGCAGAAAGAACGGTCTGACGGGTCGTCAACCCGCTTCGTCTGAGCCGCAGGGCAAAATGGTCAGGGCTGCCCTGAATGACTGACATGCCTTTACGCCAACGCAAATACATGACCAGCATGGTATCATAAAGCGGCACTCCCAAAATCACCAGCGGCGCCAGATAGCCGACCTGATTCTGCTCGGTATATACGCCGATCATGGCAAGCGTTCCCAGCATGAGTCCGATAAACATACTGCCTGCATCACCCAGGTATATTTTAGCCGGCTTGAAATTATAGCGCAGAAAACCCAGCAGGGAGCCCGCCAGCGCGAGGCTCATGACCGCCATCATGAAATGAGAATTTATGATAGCAATTACAAACAGAACCAGAGAAGCAATCAGGCCGATGCCGGCCGACAGTCCGTCCATGATATCAATGATATTGAACGCATTGATAACAACCAGCATCCAGAAAAAGGTCATACCTATGCCCAGCAAGGCGTCACCCAGCTCCTGGTTGGGAATACTCAGACCCAGCCAATCCGGTATAATAGCTATTTGAATATAAATGCCGCATTTGATAAGCACAAAAATCGCGATAACCTGACCCAGCAGCTTCACCTTCGGTCCCAGCGGTTTGAGATCATCAATAATGCCCAGCAAAATAACAATAGTGGCGGCCAGCAGCAGGCCCAGCACCTCACGGCTGAAATCAAAGCTCAAGGCCAGCGTGGCCAGAAACGACAGGTAGATTGCTATGCCGCCCAGGTAGGCAACCGGGCGTTGATGCTTTTTCAGTTTGCCATCCGGCTTATCAACAATATCGTAGGTAATGGCTGCCTCCATAACAATCGGTGTTATGTAAAGACAGCTGCACAGCGCAAGAATGAAAATAAAAATATACAGCAGCATTTATCAAGTCTCCCGCTCCGTGTGCCGATTGCGCACACTGCTCTCATAGAGCGCCTGCGTTTGGGCAATTGTTTGCGAAATATCAAAACGCCCTTGAACATCAAGCCGGGCCGCGCGAGCAAGCCTGCAGGCCAGCTCCGGATCATCCATCAAGCGCATAATCGCGCCGGCCAGTGGCCGGGCCAGACCCGGTTCACACAAAAGCGCACTCTCTTCCTCTCGCACCAGTTCCTCAATACCGGGGAGGCGCGTTGCCACGATCGGCCTGAGCGCAGCCATGGCTTCCAACAACACGTTGGGCATGCCCTCCCACAATGACGGCAGCACAACAATATCAATATCGGCCATAAAAGCAACCATATCGTCCACCACGCCCGAAAACGTGACTGCATCGGCAATAGATAGATCACGCGCCTGTCGGCGCAGCATCTCCTCATCGGGCCCGTCACCTGCCAGGTACAGATGTACCCGCCGGCCCTTACTGATCATTATTTTTAATGCCTCCAGCAGGTGAGCGTGCCCTTTCTGGCGATGCAGGCGCCCGATCAGTGCAAGGCGGGTTTCCTTCTCAGCGGTTTCACGTCCATGCATGGCTGCATCCCGGACCGGGCATTCAATGCCGTTATAAATTGTATGAATTTTTTCGGGTGCCACATGCGCGCGCTCTATCATAGCTTGCCGCACCTCTTCGGTCACGGCCGTGTAACAACTGACCATTGAGCGTGTCAGGCGCTCACAAAAGTACTTGAACGCGTTTTGCTCATTGACCCGCACCGCGGCGATAACTGCCGGGCCCGGGCAGAGGCAGACGGCCAAGCGGCCCATTATAGATGCCCTGAAGAGAAAACAGTGGAGAATGTCAGGCCGCACGCGGCGCAGGATCTTAACCATACGAAGCAGTGCCGGAAGAAAATTAAGAACAGCACGCAGCCCGGCTGCTTCGCTCAAATTCAGATGATAAAATTCATCTGCAGCGGCAGCCAGCTTTGCGCCGTAAGCCCCGGGTCGCTTCAGGCTACAGACCACAATCCGGTAACGCGCGCGGTCAATGCGGCGCACAAGCTCTAGAAGTGCTTTTTCAGCCCCACCGGTTCCGGTGCTGGTTATGACATACAGCAAGGTAGCAGGCGCATTCATGAATAGCGGACACGTTCATTGATAGGAGTGATTGGCTACACGCGCAGCTGCGCATCAACTTCTAGCGGCTGCGCAAATAATCCACCGCGTTGCGGAAAAGAGCAACGCCCTGGCCCTCGTCGGGCAACTGCTCTGCGGTCCAGCGCGGATGATTGGTGCGGTGCAAAAATGCCTCTGCATGCGGCATCATGCCGAAAACCCTGCCGCTGGCATCGCACAAACCGGCAATGGCATCAATTGATCCATTCGGATTTTCCGGATACTGCATAGTGGGCTGACCAGCCCCGTCAGCATACCGAAGCGCCACCAGCTGCTGCTCCTGCAGCTTTCCAAGCACGCCCTCGTCACGCACCACAAACTTGCCCTCACCGTGACGAACCGGCAGATAGAGCGAACTGATCCCGCGCGTAAATACGCAGGGAGACTGCGCGTTCACCTGCAAATTCACCCAGCGATCCTCGAACCGGCCGGAGTCATTAAAGGTGAGCGTTGTTTCCTGCTCATGTACCTCGCCCAGATCCGGAATCAGGCCCAGCTTTACAAGAAGCTGAAAGCCGTTGCAAATGCCAAAAATCAGCTTGCCGTCATTCACAAACCGGCAGATCTGCTCATAGAGGCTTTCGCCCTGCAGCGTTGCCGCATAGCGCAAACGGGTCGCGTTGGCCCTGGCGGATCCGAGATCATCACCGTCAAGAAACCCACCCGGCAAATTGAGAAAATCATAGTCGGCAAGCTGTGTTTCACCGCCCAGCAGTTTATAGATATGGACGATGGTAACCTCGTCAGCACCGCCCAGCCGGCAGGCCTCGGCCATTTCCCGCTCACAGTTGGTTCCATTACCGGTCAGAACAAGCGCGCGTACTTTCTGTGTCATGCATCTATTCCCTGTAAAAATATATACGGCTCCTGCCGCGTGAGCCAAGATCCAGCCCGGGCTGCTACCAGCGCAGCGGCTCCTGCCAGGACGTCTTCAATTCAGTTAATGTGGCACGCACCACAGCTTCGCCGGCCATGCCGGTTATACTCAGCAGAGCGTCATCGGTTACCGCCCCTATGCGCGCGTACGCAGATGTTGCCAGGAAGTTTTCAAACTCCTGAGCATTCTCAGGAGTAACTGTCACCACAAAACGGCTCTGGGTCTCGGAAAAAAGCAGCACGTCATCGGCCAGACTGCCCTCGGCAGCCACCTGCCGCAGGTCAACGCTCATACCCAATTCACCCGCAAAAGCTGTTTCGGCCAACGCCACGCCCAGCCCGCCGTCGGAGCAGTCATGACAGGATCGAACCAGACCTTTACGCATGGCAGCGTTCAAGCTGCGGTACAGGCTCAGAGCCTGCTGCGCATCCACCTTTGGCACCCGGTTGCCGACACTACCGAGCATGGCAAAATATTCCGAGCCACCGGTTTCCTCGCGCGTTTCTCCCAACACATACACCAGATCGCCTGCGCTCTTGGCGTCCATGGTACAGGCCAGGCGCACGTCATCAATAGCGCCCATCAGCGAAAACAGCACTGTCGGCGGTATTGAGATCTTATGATCAGCGATCATGTAATCGTTTTTCATACTGTCTTTGCCGGAAATACAGGGAATGCTGTAGGCCGTAGTATAGTCATACAAAGCCTGATTGGCCCGCACAAGCTGAGCCAGCTTATATTCACCGTCGGGCGTTTTTTCGGACTGCACCGGATCGCACCAGCAGAAATTATCGAGTCCACCCATACCGTCAAGATTGCCGCCCGCGCTCACAAAATTGCGCAGGGCCTCATCAATCGCGCAAGCCATCATGTGATAGGCATCGATATCAGAATAGCGCGGACAGATACCATGACTGACCACCACGCCGCGCATGCTGTCCAGCACGGGCCTGATTACGGCCGCGTCACTGGGCCCATCCATCAAACGACCGCACAGGGGCTTAACCACGCTGGTGCCCTGCACCTCATGATCGTACTGGCGCACCACAGATTCCTTGCTGCAGATGTTAAGCCGCCCCAGCAGGCCCTTAAGCGCCCCTGTCAAATCAGCATGCGAACGCAATGCTGGTTCAGCGTGAAGGGGCTGGTTCCACACGGCCTTAAGACGCATCTCAGGCAGACCGCTGTGCAGAAACTCCATTGCCATGTAGGCAACGGTTTCATCCCCATAGCGCGCGTGAAAAATTCCGCTGTCGGTGAAGGTTCCCAGCACAGTTGCCTCAACCCGCATTTTATCCGCCAGCTCCAGAAACGCTTCCCGGTTTTCGGGCTGCACTGCAAACGTCATGCGTTCCTGAGACTCGGAAATAAGGATTTCCCAAGGCTGCAGCCCGCTGTACTTCAGCGGAGCCAGGCGCAGATCCACATCGCAGCCGCCGGAAAATTCGGCCATTTCCCCTACCGAGGATGACAACCCGCCGGCACCGTTATCGGTAATGCAGCGGAACAGACCGCGGTCGCGAACCTCCATGATAAAATCAGCCATGCGCTTCTGGGTAATCGGATCGCCAATCTGCACGGCCGTGACCGGTGAGCCCTCATTCAACTCCTCAGATGAAAACGTTGCGCCATGTATGCCGTCCTTGCCGATGCGCCCGCCCGTCATCATGATCAAATCACCGGAAAGAACAGTTTTTTTCTCAGAGGGTTCACCCAGCACCGTGACCGGGATAAGCCCGCCTGTACCGCAATACACCAGTGGTTTACCCAGAAAACGATCATCAAAAACAATGCTGCCGTTAATGGTCGGAATGCCGCTTTTATTGCCACCATGCTCAACCCCCTCGCGCACGCCTTCAAATATGCGGCGCGGGTGCAGGATGCGCGGCGGCAGTTCACGGCTGTAAAAAGGATCGGCAAAGCAGAACACATCTGTATTAAAAATCAGTCGGGCGGCCATGCCGGTTCCGAGCGTATCGCGGTTAACCCCCACAATACCGGTCAGAGCCCCGCCATACGGGTCAAGCGCAGAGGGACTGTTATGCGTCTCAACCTTAAACACCAGGTGGTAGTCATCGCTCCAGGCAATAATTCCAGCATTGTCCTTAAACACAGAAATGCACCAGTCACGCTCGCCTAAGCGCTCCCTGATAGTGCTGGTAGCACCCCGGACATAGGTATCGAACAGGCTCCGAATTTCAACAGGCGTGCCGGATCCGTCATCATAGGCAATGGTTGCGTTGAATATTTTATGTTTGCAATGCTCCGACCAGGTCTGGGCCAGAACCTCAAGCTCAACATCGGTTACCGGGCCGGTCATGCCCTGCTCTTGCCGTATGCTCAGCACGTCAGGACGAGCAAAGCACGCTTGAATAGTCTTCATTTCCTCAAGGCTGAGCGCCAGCAGACCCTCGCGGCTCATGCGCATCAATGCATCATCGCCTATTGCCAGATCTACCAGGTTGACCTGCGGCGCACCAGCAGCCATCATGCGCGGGGGCGGAGTCTGAACGCCGCGCTTGGGGTCAAAATCACCGGAGCTGACAATACTGCAATGTTCTATCAAATCATTGGCCAGCAACCCGGTGGCGACATGTTCCACCTGCTCGCGCTCAAGCGCGCCGCTGAAAAGATACTGGCGCGAAGCATATATTTTTTCATCCTCGCGCGGGTTGCGTCCCAACCGAAGCATGGCCGCCTCCAGGGCGGTGCGACCCACATTATCGGTTACGCCGGGCCGCAGGCCGACCTCCACCAGCCAGTCGAACCCTTCGGCCAGCGGAGCATTAACACGATAGGTCTGAATGATAGGGTCACTAAACGGTCCGGAAGCAATCTGGTCAAGCTCCTCAGAACCGAGTTCCATGTCCAGCGTAAAAACATCAATGGTGCGAACCTGCTCCAGTGCAATACCCAGATCAGAGAGCACACGCTGGCGTACCCTTTCGCCATGGGCATCGCGATGCGTTTGCTTGAAACCGACTTCAATTCTGTGTGACATTCCGGTATCTTTCGCTGTTTTTTATTGTATGGTTACTATTTAAAAATAGTGCATATTTTATATTAATTACTAATTTTATACTATACTATTTAGTAAAAGATTTTACGTTCTATTGCGTTTCCGGTCAAGAAAAAAGAAGAGTTAGGCAGGGCCAAAAAAATTTCGCATCACTGCGGCTGCCTTTATCCGCAACAAGGAGCATTTTGTCATTTTTGCAGACTATTATCCTTTTTTGCAAAATAGTCAAAAAACACTTGAGCGTAACCATTTAATTTTTAATTGCTTTTTTTTGTTTTTTTTTATACTACAATGTTTGTCTTTTTGACACAGACAGTCGGCACACTACCGAACCGCTAAAGGATACTGCTTATCTTTCTACAACGGACACACCCATGAACGCTAAAGAATTTGGTGCGGGCTTCAAAGTCTGGATTCCGGCGCTCTTTATCATTGCCTGCATTCTGCTGTTTTCCCTTGCCAGCAGAAAGGTGCTGATGCGCAACGCCGGTGAGGCCTTTAACCATCAACAGCTTACTCTGGCCAGGGAATCAGCCAAGGGAATCACCGAATCACTGCGCAACCTGGCAACCGAACTGCGCATCGCTGCCACCATCATCGGCGATTATCCGGCCGGGCCCGTGTGCATGGCTATTCTGGAAGAACAGCGACCGCTGATCAAAACGCTGTTCATTGCCGACCCAGTCGCACAAACACTCAAACCCTACCCGGCTAATACACTCCTGCCCACGCAAACCGCTGCTGTCTGTAGAGCCACGCTAAAAGACCTTGAACCCGGCTCAACCATATTTATCACCGACCCGTTTGCTGATGATGCCTCATCGACTCCGGGGCTTTTTGTTCTGGGCGTTCGCATCAGCGGCACAAAGTCCTGGCTGTGCAGCATTACCGACTTCACCTATATCAAGGAAAACTTTGTCTACCCGCTGCGCTCGGCCCAAACCGGCTATGCCTGGCTGATTGACCGACACGGACAGCTGCTGGCCCACCCCAACCGGGAAATGGAAGGCCGCAAGGCCGTTGAGGTGTTGCGTGAACTGTGGCCCAGGAACGCGCCGTTTATCATGAACGAGCTGATACACGAACAGATGCTCCCCAACGGTGAAGGCAGTGGTGAATATACCGGCTGGCACATGGGCTTCACGGATCCGGTCCGAAAACTGATTGCCTACTGCCCCATTGATGTTTTCGGCCTGAAATGGTCACTGGCTGTTTCAACGCCGTACTATGAAGTCATGGAACCGCTGATGAACAGCATTATCGGGCTGGTTGTTTTTTTATGCTGCTTTATCATTATTATTGTTGTCGGAGCCGGTCTGCTGCAATTGGAGCGCGATCACAAACGCCGCATCGACCAGGAACTGAACTGGAGCCATGAGGTCATTGACAGTATCACCGACGGCATTTCGATTATCGACCGCGACTATAAGGTGCGGATGGTCAACCGGGCAATCTCGCAATGGCAGGGAAGAAATAAAAGCGCCTTCGAGGACAAACCCTGCTACACGGTATTTCAGCAGCACCAGCAGCACTGCCAGGGCTGCCCGGCGCGCGAAACATTTGCAACCGGACTGCCGACTTTCCGCAAAAGTGTCGCCACCATGGTGGACGATCATAAATATTATTTCGACCTCACAGCCTTTCCACTCAAAGACGCCCAGGGCAATACCGTCCAGGTGGCCGAACTGGTAAAGGACGTTACGCGCGAGATTGATCTGCAAGCCGAGCTTCTGCAGCATGAACGCAAGGACATGATCGTAAAAATGGCCTCGCAAATTGCGCATGAAATCAGAAACCCGCTTGGTGCACTCACCCTCAACATCGATCTGCTTGAAGATGAAATCGCAAGCGCAGACGACAACACAGAAGTGCGCAGTCTGCTCACCACGATCAAACAGGAACTCGACGCGCTTAACCGCGTGCTGCAGGAATACCTGGAATGCGCGCGCTTTCCCCGAATCAATCAAAGCAAACAGGATATTCACGCAATTATCGAAGACCTGTTTATATTGCTGGAGCAGGATCTACGCCAGCGCAAAATTGTGTGCACGCGCAGTTTTGAATACAACCTGCCAATGGCTTGGGTTGATCCTGATCAAATCCGGAGAGCATTTTTAAATATCCTGCGCAACGCCATGGAGGCCCAGCCTGACCATGGCGGCGCAATTACGGTCACTACCCGCTCAGATGCAACCACGATCAGCGTTATTGTCAGTGATAGCGGGACGGGCATGCCGGAGGATGTGCTGGAGAAAATTTTCACCCCCTTCTTTACTACCAAAAGCGGAGGAACCGGCCTGGGCCTTTCCATTACCCAGCATATTATCAGTGAACACAAAGGCGAAATTGAATGTGAAAGCACAATGGGAACCGGTACTACGTTCAACCTGCGCCTCCCGCGTACCCTTGAAAACAACGATGCAAAAACGGACAATGATCCTGAAAGCGAACACAACACAGCAGTACTCGATACTATAAGTTAAAGCAGTAGGATTTAAATCGCTGAAAACAGGCTGTTCAAAAATGCTTGGCTGCACAGCGTGCGAAATCATGAGGAATGAGGCGTATTTTTACGTACGCCGGCGTAGCGCACCGCAGCAGATGGGCGCTTTTGGGCAGCCTGCACAGCAAAACAATTTTGGAGATACTACGTGGACGAAAAAGAAAACAACCCGATTTTAGTTGTTGACGACACTCCCGGCATCCGTGAGGCCTTGCACAAAATCCTGAGCAAGGAAGGCTTTACGGTCTTTGATGCCGAAGACGGCGAGCAGGCAGTCAAGATTTTACAACAGAATTCAATCGCGCTGCTTCTGACCGATCTTAAAATGCCCAAAATTGACGGGGCCGAACTCCTGAAAATTGCGAAAACCATTTCACCGGACATCGAGGTCGTGCTGATCACCGGGCATGGTACGGTCGAAATCGCAGTTGACGCCATGAAAGACGGGGCCTTTGATTTTATCCAGAAACCCTTCAACAAGATGACCGTGCTTAAAACCGTACGCAAGGCCCTGGAAAAGCGCTCTCTTGTGCTTGAAAACCGAAGTCTGCATGAACGCCTGCGCAGCTCACAGGCAGTCGAAGACGTGATTGGCTGCAGCAGCGCCATGCGCAGAGTCATGGAGCTGATTGCCCAGGTGGCCCCGAGCTCTGCCACGATTTTGATAACCGGAGAGAGCGGATCAGGTAAAGAGGTAGCGGCCAAGGCCATCCACGATGCCAGCCCGCGCAGAGACAAAAACTTCATCAAGGTAAGCTGTGCGGCCCTGCCGGAAACGCTGCTGGAGGCTGAGCTGTTCGGCTATGAAAAAGGGGCGTTTACCGGGGCCATCAGCCGACGTGAGGGACGCTTTGAACTGGCCCACGGCGGAACCCTGTTTCTGGATGAGGTTGGCGATATCAATCCGTCCGTACAGGTGAAACTACTGCGGGTGTTGCAAAGCGGAGAATTTGAACGCCTGGGCGGCGGCAAAACATTTAAATCCGACGTACGCCTGATCGCCGCTACCAATGCCTCACTCAAGGAACTTGTGGCCTCGCGACAATTCCGCGAGGACCTGTACTACCGTCTGAACGTTATTAATTTAGAAGTACCGCCCCTGAGGGAGCGCACCGACGATATTCCGCTGCTGGCCAATCATTTCCTACGCATGTACAGCAAGAAAAACGACAAGCCGCTTGAGGGCATTGCCAAGGATACAATGGAAGTTCTGCTGGGCTACGGCTGGCCGGGCAATGTGCGCGAACTTGAAAATACCTTAGAGCGCGCCGTGGTTCTGACGCGCAGCGCCCTGATCTTGCCCGGCGACCTGCCGCAGGACCTGATCACCAACGCTGAAAAAACCCGGGATGTGGCCAGTGAGGAACGCATGCTCACGATCCCGATCGGGAAAATCCCCCTGCGTGATATAGAAAAAATGGTAATGGATGAAACGCTAAAACAAGCGCGCGGAAATAAAAACGTTGCCTCTAAAATACTGGGCATTTCCACCCGAACGCTGTACCGCCGTATTGATGAAGAGGAAGCTGCGCAGGATCAGGAAGACTGAGCGTACTGACCTCAGCGTATCCAAAAGACAAAAAGAATATCCTACCCCTTCACCCTACTGCCTACTATAAATTAATAGCAGGGCATCACACCGGTGAAAACCGGTGTCCAGTTCTTTAAACCACGTAAAAGAATCTAGATTCCGGCTTTCGCCGGAATGACCACCTTGAAAGCCACAAAAGATTTCTCATCCCGACAATGTCGGAATTCGAAGTGACCGGTTTGCTGGTTTGGATTGTAAATCCCCATCGCAGCGCAGCCGAACGGAGCGTTTGCACACGGATACAGGGCGGCAAGCTGTCTGAGCGAAGCGAGTTCTTGACGCCCCCGTGAACAAACGTTTCGCGAGGGAAGTTTCGCCAAAGGCGGAACCGCGATGTGCCGGGGTATCTTTTCTTGGGTATCACCTTTCTTTGGACAAGCAAAAAAAAGTGATGATTATCTTTTCATTTTTAAAGAAAAATAAAAGGAGGACACGCTACTCGAGTCCTCCCTGCTGAATATGGTAATATAAACGATTATTTTGGACAGCCTGAGCGCTATTCGTAAAATTCCCAGGATTTCTCCTGGTTCAGAACCTTAATCGCGCAAAACTCTCCGCACATCGTGCACACGTCTTCATCCTCTGGCTTGCGGCTTTCGCGCATGGAACGGGCACGCTCGGGATCGAGCGCAGCATCAATCTGCCCCGGCCAGTCAAGTTTCTTACGGCAGCGGGCCATGCGAAGATCCTGCTCCATCGCACCCGGCACGCCCTTGGCGATATCGCCAGCATGGGCGGCAATTTTACATGCAACCACACCTTCGCGTACATCTTCAAGCGTGGGCAGACGCAGATGTTCCGCCGGGGTAACATAGCAGAGAAAATCCGCGCCGTACGAAGCTGCCAGGGCCCCGCCGATAGCCGAGGTGATATGATCATAGCCCGGTGCCGCGTCAGTCACAAGCGGACCCAGCACATAAAACGGAGCACCGTTACAAAGCTGCTTTTGAATCTGAATATTTGTTTTGATCTGGTCAATGGGCACATGGCCGGGGCCTTCGATCATAACCTGCACACCGACCTCACGGGCACGCTGGGCCAGCTCACCCAGCGTGATCAGCTCCTGGATCTGACCGCGATCCGTGGCATCGGCCAGACAACCCGGCCGCAGTCCATCGCCCAGACTGAGCGTCATGTCATACGCAGCAGCAATTTCAAGCAGGCGGTCATAGTGCTCATAGAGCGGATTTTCTTTTTTATTATACGCCATCCAGGCAACCGTAAATGAGCCCCCGCGGCTGACCACATCCATAATACGGCCCTGCCTGTGGATGCGGCTGGCAGCCTCACGAGTCAGCCCGCAATGCACCGTTATAAAATCAACGCCTTCCTCTGCCTGCTGCTCAATAACCCTGAAGATATCCTCAACCCCCATCTCGACAATGGGCTTTTTTTTACGGGTGGTTTCAATAGCGGCCTGATACAGGGGAACCGTTCCGATCGCCACAGTTGAATGCTTGATGATTTCGCGCCGTATAGCAGAAATGTCTCCGCCCGTGCTAAGGTCCATGACCGCGTCAGCACCGGCCGCAATGGCAATATCCAGCTTTTTGAGCTCATCATCAAGGTCTACACAATCTTTTGACGTGCCGATATTGGCATTAACTTTAGTGCGCAGCCCCTTGCCGACTCCAAGCGGAATTGCATTGGTATGCTTTATGTTACGGCTAATGATACAGTGACCTGCAGCAATTCGATCCCGCAAAACTTCGGCGCTGATCTGCTCATCATCAGCTACACGCTGCATGTCAGGAGTTATTATTCCTGCTAGTGCTTCCTTAATCTGCATGTTATTTCCTCGCTTCAGCTATTCTAATAATTTTACGTGCCACGTCTTGAGGGTCGACTCCCAGCACGCGGCAGACAGCTTCCTTACCCACATCACCACGGTCGAAAATAATATCGGGCACATTGCCCGTGCGGGCGATCACATCCCCGGTACCCCACTCAAGGGTTGATCCTTCGCGCTGCTTTATGTCGAGCGGTTCCTGGTAGCGGTCAAACTCTTCAACACTGAACCCGAGTGCACGGCAATGTTCAACTATTTCAGGAGTAAAAACAATATTCATGGCAGCCCGGCATGAACCATCTGCGTGCAGGCAGGTAAGAATAATTTTAGCAATATGGCGCGAAGCGCCCGCTGCCGGAGAAGCCACCCGTGCTATACCGCCATGCAACCGAATGATACGTCCCGGAAAAGCGACAACATCCTCAATGCCGCTTGCACCGCTCACGGCATAACCCATATTTGACTGTATTTCAGGTATCAACTCACCGATGCCGGCCTGCTGCAGCATGCTAAAGGCATCCTCCAGCGCAGCAGCACAGTGATACAGCGCGGCACTGCGCTCAAGGCCGGCTGCATGATTAACCGGGCCGCAACCGGCGCCCAGAGGTCGAGCGCTGCGCAGGGCACCAAGCAAAAACTGCCGGGCCTGCTCTATGGCATCGCGCAGGCCAAGTCCGCGTCCCAGCAGCGTTGCAATTGCGGCGGAAAGCGTACATCCCGTTCCATGCGTGTGCGGTGTATCAATACGCGGACCCTCGAAAAAGTGATGGTCATGTCCATCAAACAACAGATCAACACACTCACCTTCAAGATGCCCGCCTTTAACCAAAACAGCAGCGGGCCCCATGGCATAAATCGTTTCAGCGGCCTGCTGCATGTGTTCACGTGTGGTTACCGGAGAACCCGTCAACAGGGCAGCTTCCGCAAGATTGGGAGTTACCAGCGTTGCCAGGGGCAGCAGGTGCGTGCGCAGTGCTTCATGGGCGTCTTTTTCAATCAGACTGTGGCCCGACGTTGCCTGCATAACCGGGTCAACCACCAGGTGCTCAACACAGTGGCACTGCAGAGCCTCGGCCACTACAGTGATTATTTCAGCATTGAAAAGCATGCCGGTTTTAACGGCGGTTGCACCAATATCACTTATAACCGCGTCTATCTGCTCACGCACGAATGCTGCTGGCACCGCATGAATACCGGTCACGCCAAGCGTATTCTGCGCGGTAACCGCAGTCAAAACGCTCATGCCGTATGCGCCCAAAACGGTTATGGTTTTGATATCAGCCTGAATACCGGCGCCACCTCCGGAATCGGATGCCGCAATGGTCAAAACTCTATTCATGGGTGAACCTTGGTCCGGTCTGGGCCGGAAAACGAAAAAAGTATCTCTACAGTGGGCAGGACGTACCTGCAGGGTCATGGGACTGTAAGTAATAACAGAAACACAATTGCACATCAAGGCTTTTAATTTTACCCTTGTTTCTTATGTGCATTCATGCTATCCATCGCAGAAATCATATAAACAACAGGCGCGGACTGACCGGAATACAAACCGTGCAAAAAGTACCCAAAACAAGAATGTTTCAAAAACGCATAGCGCGTTTTATTTATCTTTTACAATCGGGGATACTGCATGGAAACACTTGGGAATTATCTACGGGAAGAACGTGAAAAACAGGGCAAAACCCTTAAACATATCGCACAGAAAACGTGCATCAGCCGGACAACGCTACAGGCCATTGAAGACGACCAGGACGAACTGCTGCCGCCGGCCTCGTATTTACGCGGGTTTTTAAAACTCTACGCGCTGGAGCTGGGCTTGAACACGGAAGACCTGCTTGCCCGCCTACTGCCGCAGCAGCGCCCGGAGCAGAACAGTCTGAGCCTGCCGCCGGCACCCGACATTGAAACGAAAAAAAAACCACTGCTGAAGATTTTCGTTGCTGCCGGCATCGTCTGCATAGCCTGCCTCTGGGCCGGGCAGATGTTCTTTGGTCTTGCACCTGTCAGCCAGGAGACCCCGGAGCAAATAATCTCACCGAGGCCTGCATTACCCAACGTGCCTTCCGTATCCCCCATGCTTCCGGAGGCACCCGCTCTACCGGACACCGCCCCGGAAGAATCAAAACCGGCATTGGAACCGCTGCCTCAGGTAGAACCCGTATCAGAAACACTACCTGCCGATTCACCCCGGCCGAAAGAAACACCCCCGGTCGTGACGGAACGATTTACGGTACAGTTTGCCGCCCGGGGCATTGTCTGGATGACCATACAAGCAGATGACGGCACCATAGTTGATATCACGTTGCGAGATGGAGAGCAGTACCGCGCCTCAGCGACCCGGACGTTAGCGGTGCGCCTGGGAAACCCGGTCCTTGTTGATGTAGAGTACAATAACCAACCGGTACCCATATCCGGCAAACCGGGCATACCTTTGGACCTCGTCTTCCCTGATTGTATCCAGCAATCACAACAAAATACAAATTAATACCGTATTAAAAAAATACTTGTACAGGCCTAAAATCAATGATGAAAATTGATGTCGCGATACAATCTTACAAAAAGCCCGAATCGCTCCTGTATACCCTTATGTGTCTAAAAGAATGCTGTGGGGACAGAATCGACACGGTCTATATCAACGACGATTGCAGTGGAGAAGATGCCAGCCGGCACTATAGCAACACTGCGGTGCGCGAGTATTTCCAGGGCTGGAACATACGCTTTCGGTGCAACACCCTCCCCGTGCGCTGGCGAAGACTCAAAGTTCACGGCTATCGTCCTTCCTACATTGCCCCGTGGTTGCATCTCCTCGGGGTTCTACGCTACATGCTGCGTCACTGGCGCTTGACTCCTTTATCGGACAATGTCCGTTATCAGTGGGCGCTCAACACAACGGATAAAAAATTTGTTTTCCTCACGCATGATGACGTGGAATATACCGGGGATATCATAGGACACTATCTGGATAGCATGACTCCAGACACGGCTATTGTTGGAGACCTGGGTCAATGCTGGTGCTGCCCTTTCAGCACAACGGCTGATCCCTGCTCCCCACAGCGAATCATGCACGGTGAGCGCCCATCAGAATTGTGGCCGCTCACCGACAGCAAACCCGGTCCGCAAAGGCGTGCTTGCAGAATCAATGAATGGTGCTGCATGATACGAACCTCAGCGGCACACGAAATCACAAACAAAGAAAATTGCTTTTTCGGCAACTACGATGACTTCGGCGACGTCGGAGCATACTGGTTCGAACAGGCTGTCAAGCACGGCTACCGTTTCTGTGATCCTTTACCGAAGAAAAGCCTGCGGGATTCCTATTACACACACTGCTGGCAGGGACATGCCGGGCATGTCTGGACCGGACAGGCAGAATACAATCCCGAACTTGTCCTGGCGCGCACGCAGGAACGCTTCGGATGCACGCTTCTGCAGGCCTGAGCCCGGTAGAGTCCACGGCACAGGCACCAATGTTTTTCTTGACACACTGATACGGCAAACCTATACTTTTCGCGATCCGTGGGGTACAATGATTATACGAATTTCTGCACCGATGAATACAACGCCTCGCAGCACAAACTTCCTGCATCTGTGCATATAACGAATCCATGCTAAAAAAAATCACCGGCAAATTGGTTACCTGGACAGCACTTGACGAAATGCCGCCGGACGCACTGGCTCGGGTCGAAGGAATGGTGCGCGGCTCAAAGATTGATCCGGGCGTGCCGTTTATAAAAAATAATACTGTCCGTAGCGCGTTCCTGCTCGAACCAAACATAAAAGGCTATCCGCACCTGTTTGTAAAATGGTTTAAAAAACCGGTTGCGCTTCAGCGCATCAGGTACCTGTTCGTACCGTCCAAGGCACTGGCCGAGTGGCGCAACCTGCGGACCCTCGAAAACCGGGGCTTACCCTGCCCGCGACCGCTTGCTTTCTTTGAAAAACGTTCCTGCGGCTTGCTCAAAACTGCCTGCCTGGTTATAGAAGGTCTTGAGAACGCGCAGCCCCTGAATGAATTTAACAAGAACTGCAAACTTGCGGCTTCGCAGAAGTTTAACCTCACTCGGCAACTGGCCCGTCTCAGTGCAGCCATGCACGCGGCGGGAGTTTTTTCCCGCGATTATCATGCCGGCAACATCATGGTCCGCCCAGCCAGGGAGGGAAACTTCGAGCTGTTCCTTATTGATCTGCATAAGGCACGCGTCAGAAAAAAACTCCGGCTTTCCATGATCCTTACCGATTGTGCCAAATTGTCCACCTCGCTTCCGGCTTCGTTCACAACCCGCCTTCGTTTTGCACAGGAATATTACCGTCACGCCTCGTTGCCTGCCATGCCCCTGAACGAATTCGTTCGCCGCATTAATGACAAGGCCGCCCGTATCAAAGCACGCCAGATACTCAGCCGCTCCAAGCGCTGTATACTGAAAAGCTCGGTGTTTGAAGTTGCCCGGACATGGAAAGAGCGCTATTGCGGTCGGCGTGATTTCGGACATAACGCGGCCCGCGCACTAATCGCGCGACACATGGGCGAACGCGATGATCAAAAAATTATAAAAAAAACCTCCAAATCAACACTTACCACGCATGACCTGAAGCCCGCTGAAATAGTATGCGTGAAGGGCTATCGCTACCGGGGAATCGTCTATGCCCTGTTAAACCTGTTCCGGAAATCGCGGGCCCTAAAATCCTGGATTAACGCCAATGGATTTATCGTACGCGGAATGCTGACCCCGCAGCCGTTGGCCATGATTGAAAAACGCAGCGGCCCCCTGGTGCGGAAAAACTTCTATGTCTGTCGCTGGCTTGAAAAAGCCCCGGAACTCAACACCTATATTATTGGGCGGCAGTGGCCCGAACCCGTCAAAAAACGATTTATCCAATGCCTCGCTGACACCATAATCACGTTGCACGCTCGGGGTATTTACCATGGTGATTTAAAATCAAACAATATTTTAGTATGTGAAAAAGACGCGTCTTGGGATTTCTTTTTCATCGATCTTGACAGGGTATCTTTTTCACGGCCGCTCACGTTTAAGCGCCGCGCCAACAACCTGGCACAGATCAATGCATCGATATCTGATATCATGACCCCGCGTGACCGCCTGCGTTTTTTTCGAATTTACTCCAAGGCAGCAGCCTGCTATACTGACCGCAAACGCTACTTTGAGCGCATACTGACAATCAGTCGTACCAAAAATACTAAACCCTACGGACTGCACCTTACACGGTAAGAAAAGACCATGCCGTCACTATCAGCAGTAATCATTACCTACAACGAAGAAAAAAACATTGCGCGATGCATTGAATCCATCAGGAATGTTGCAGACGAGATACTTGTGGTTGACTCATTTTCAACGGACTCAACAGAGAGTATCTGCAAAAGCTACGGTGCAACCTTTATTCAACATGCATTTAAAGGGCATATTGAACAGAAGAACTTTGCACTATCGCAGGCACAGCATGACTGCATTCTGTCGCTTGACGCCGATGAAGCCCTGAGTCCTGAACTTGCGGTCAGCATCGCAGCGGTCAAAAATAACCAGCAGCAAGACGGATACGCATTCAACCGTCTGACCAGGTACTGCGGTCAATGGATCAGGCATTGCGGCTGGTATCCCGACCCGAAAGTCAGGCTGTTTGACCGCAGAAAAGCCTCATGGGGCGGTGTAAACCCGCATGACAAAATTATTATGGCCTCCGGTTCGACTACTCGGCATATACCGGGAGACCTTCTGCACTATACCTTTAATTCCGTTGCAGAACACATCCTGCAGATAAATAAATTCTCGGAGATAAAAGCTGAGGGTCTGTTCAGGAAAGGGGAAAAAGTAAGCCTGCTGAAAATGGGGTTTGAACCTCTGTTTAAATTTTTCAAAAACTATGTATTAAAAGCAGGTTTTCTTGATGGCTGGTATGGACTGATAATAAGTGTAAACTCAGCACACGCAACATTTTTACGCTACGCAAAATTATATGAAAAGACCAGAGCCGCACGAAATACACAATAAAACAATCTGCTTTTTCAACACGAATAAAGCGTGGGGCGGAGGAGAGAAATGGCATTTGGAGTATGCCTGCGGCCTGAGAGATCGCGGATACAGCGTGTGCATCATTGCCTATAAAGAAAGCCCCCTGCATAAAAAAGCCCTGGAAGCCGGGATTCAGGTTTTCGGATTAAAGCTGAATAATTTCTCATTTATTAATAATTTTCATCTCAGGGAAATAAGAAAAATCCTGGCACAAACCACGACAGGATTCGTAATATTGAACCTTGCCCGTGATCTCAAGGCCGGTGGGCGTGCCGCAAAACAAGCAGGTATCAGACACCGGATATACCGCAGGGGCAGTGCAATTCCGGTAAAAAATACTTTCTTGAACCGGTATATTTTTAAACACATTGTTACGGAAATTATTTCCAACTCAGAAGAAACCACAAAAACGCTTACGTGCCTTAATCCAGCGGTTTCAGAAAAAAAGATAACCGTACTCTACAACGGAATTGACACGAGCAAATTTTCACCGGCAGAGAAAAAGCGCAAACCGGGCGGGCCCCTTGTTATTGGAAATGCCGGGCGTCTGTCAAAACAAAAAGCCCAACACCATCTTATTGAACTCGCTGAACAATTAACCAATAAAGGGGTGTCATTTAAAATACTCGTGGCCGGTGACGGAGAGCTGCATGAAGAACTTACAACTAAAACACAGGAAAAGAACCTCCAAGGCCATATTCAATGGGAAGGGTTTGTCAGCGATATAAAAAGTTTCCTGCAAAAGATAGATGTGTTCGTTTTGACGTCGCACTGGGAAGGCTTCGGATATGTCCTTATCGAGGCTATGCTGTGCGGTTTGCCGGTCATTGCTTTTAATACCAGCAGTAACCCTGAAATAGTCAAAGACGGGAAAACCGGCTACCTGATTCCCCCTTATGATATCGATAAACTGGCTGAAGCTGTTGAACGGCTGCGGGTAAACCCTGCCCAAGCACGTGAAATGGGTCAAAAGGGCAGAAGCAGAGCACTGGAAATGTTTGATTTCCAAAAAGCCCTAAACAAACTTGAAACAATACTACAAACAGCTGTGAGCGGTTAACAAGTCCCCTCGGACGAGAATCGATTTTTAAAGGAGTTAATAATGTTTTCGTGGTGGTCGAGTCGCCGAAAAATCAAACAGCAGGCTGACTTTCTGTCTGAATTGAAGCCGGTGATGCTGATGGGGCGGGGGCATTCCGGAACACGAGTTCTATCTTTTGCCTGCATGCATCTCGGCATCCAACTCGGCACCAGTGCTGCAACGGGCGATGCCGATGACCGCACCTTCACACGCACCATCAAAAAAATTGCCGCCCGCAACCTTGCCTCCGGCGCCCCTGACCGGGTGCGGGAAAAAGATCTCATTCGCTTCCAAAATGCCGTATTGAAATATTATAAAAAAATCGGCTCTCCCCAAACACTGTGGGGCTGGAAATTTCCCGAGACCTATCTTATCGGCGACTGCATTGCCCAAACTTTCCCGAACGCGCACTATATCCACCTGGTGCGCGACGGGCGCGATCTGGCCTTTAAAAGGCATTTAACCGATGACCCGAAACGCAAACTTGGAAGAAGACTGCTTACACACATTAATGCGATGAACCTGCCCCATCATCTGCAGGCCGCCATGTCCTGGGCGTATCAGGTTGACCGCTTTGATACGTTTCGCACAACACTGAACGCGGATCAGATCCTTGATATTAAGTTTGAAGATATCTGCCGGGAGCCGATGGCTGCCATGCAGGCGGTATGTAAATTTCTAAACATTCCCCTGACCGAACAATGCGAGAGCTACATCACCAAACAACTGGATACGGGCAAGATCGCTCAATATAAAAACGAAGACCCTGCAAAAATCAGAAAAATTGAGGGTGCAATCAAAAGCACCTTAGCGCGCTATCACTATCAGTAAGTACAGAAGGAGAATCCGAACCCATGGTCGGATACGTTCATATCAACAAGACCGGCGGCACCACCATCAAGTTTATTTTGCGCAACTCAACCTGGTTTCGCCATTGCGACCTGCCGACACTGCGCCGCGATGCCGTTGCTGACGGTCGGGATATCGCCTTCGCGCAAAAAGTTTTCTTTTTCGGAATCAATTCAATTACGGGACATTCTTTGCGCCCCTGGGTTGAGGACCTTCCCAACTCAATTAATTACTTCACTATGCTCCGTGACCCGATTCAAAGATGTCTTTCACATTACCAGCATATAAAGCGTGCCAACCTGAGAAAAGGCACGGACATCACGTTTGAGGAGTTCATGCAGAATGAACGCTATAGGGACCGGCAGGTTCGCCATATCGCCGGAGCTCCGGACGTTAAAAAAGCAATAGCAATAGTTAAGAGCCAATTCTTTTTCGTGGGATTACTGGAGAGCTTTGATGAGTCCATGCGCATTTTGCAAAAACTCCTGCCGTTCCCCATCAAGCTGCAGTACCAGCCGCGCCATGTTGCCAAAGATAACACCGCCAAACAGGCAGTGCTCGATAACGCAGCCAGCCGCGACCTGCTGCACAGGGGAAACCAGCTCGATCTGGAATTGTACTCCTTTGTACGCGATAAGCTCTATCCCGCGTATCGCAAAAAAGCGGGTATCACGGCCAGCACAAAAGATAGCCCCCTGCTGCAGGCCACTGGCTACCCCCTTCGATATAAGGTAACACGATTCTATAATCAGGGAATATATCGCAACTTAAACAAGCTACGCCGAAAGATACAAGGCGCGTAAGAGTATACGGAACAAGGCATACTTTTATTTGCAGGTATCATGTAGGCACCCTCCCCTTAATCCCCTCCCATCAAGAGAGGGGACACTATAAGCCTCCTGCTCACATTATGGAAAAATGTTGGCTTGCAAAATTTAAATTCCCGCTGGCCGTGTAAAAAAATAGTAAGGTAGGGGTGTTCAGCTCCCTCTCCCCTTGCGGGAGAGGGTTGGGATAAGAGGTATCATAATAAATTTTTAGCAGCCTGCGTTTAGCTTGTTCGCATTGTTAGCGCCCCCCCGGCCCCCACAATCAAAGCAACCGCACCGGCAATCACAAACGCAATGGAGAAAGAACTCGTTGCATCGGCAAGCGCTCCGGCACACCAAGGCCCCAGGGCCTGTCCGATACCAAATATTGTTGTCATCAAACCAAGCGCGGCCGGAGCAAGCCGGGAGCCGAACCTGTCGCCGGCAAGCGCGGCCATGAGAGCGGGGATGCTCCAGGCAGTAAGGGCGAATAGAATTGCTGAAATATAGATGGGTGTTAACGCGTGGCTGAGTCCGAAAAGACCAAAGGCCAGGGCCTGCAGCACAAACACGCACACAAGCACGAACTTCCTGCCAAACCTGTCAGAAATGCTGCCCCAGACAAACCCGCTGGGCAATGACACAATGCCGACCTGCATCCAAAGCATACCCGCAGCTGCAGGCGTAAAGGAAGCGTCGCGCACCAGGTGGCCAATAAAAAAAGTAGCGTAGATTATGTAAGAAAACCCGAAAGCGAAATAGATCAGGGCACACTGCCACAGCATGCCCGATTTGTATACCGTGCCCCAGTTAAGGGGAGCTGAAGTCTGTTCAGCATTTCTGCGCTCCTGTTCGCCCGTGCTTTCGCCAAGCGGTGTCAGACCCTTTTCTTCCGGTCGATTGCGTATAAACACGGCACACAAAGCGCATACCACGAGCCCCATCGCGCCGAGCACGTACCAGCTCAGACGCCACCCGGCAGGTCCGCCAGCCGCGATAATCGCCGGAACAAGCGGCCCGGTTATTATAAGCGCCAGACTCGATCCGGTCACACCAATGCCGGATGCAAGGCCGCGTCTGCGCGCCCCAAACCATGCGGACACCAAACCCATGGCCGGAATATTTGCGCCAGCGCCGCCAATACCCGCAAGGATACGCCCAACGCATGCTGTTTCAAATGTAGGGATAAGGCCCGTGATGATCATTGCGATAGCCACTACCAACAAGGAAACAGCGATAACAATGCGAGGCCCAAACCGGGAAGCGAGCATCCCGGCAGGCACAACAGCAAACAGGTATCCGAGAAGGTTAAGTGTCTGAAGCTGGCCGGTCTGGGTATTTGTCAGCCCAAGGCCCTGCTGCATTGCGGGCAGGATGCTGGTGTAGCCGAAACGCGCGAGCCCCAGCGCGCTGAACACGGCAAGCACGATAAGCGTGAGTACGATTATTCCGTAATGGCAACTACCATTTTTTTGTTTTTGTTTCATGCAACCACGATATTAAATCGTTTTTTATTTTTTCCATACCCTTTCTTTGCGTGTCCAAAGGGCTGTAGCTGTCAAGCCTTTGGCTTAACTCAAGGTATCCCCACCCGCAGCGTGGCCTGCGGCTGCGCTGCAATGGGTTTTAAAACCGTACTAGCAAAAAACCAGGGGGGCAATTTCTATCTTTTAACGTTTGTCCCGCAATGCATCCAGGTTTTTTTTTGCTTCAAGCGTATCCAACAGACCCCCTTCAAGGACTGCGGACAAAAACTCAAAGCCCGTTTGCAACCGCTCGCACACATATTTGTCACACTCTGCGCAGGTCGCAAGCTGCTTCTCCAGGCAGCAGGTGCGTATGCCGCAGATGGCGCAATACTCCACATGTCTTCCGTTTGTCTGCTGGCAGCCGTCGCAGTTGATATCCGCTGGCTCCACTGGCACGCCAAGCTGACGTGCCCAGAGCTCTGCGGTAATGCGCCGCAGTTCATCGTCATTATTGCGGGTGGCCACATAGGCGTCACAGATGGCGCAGTCGACTCCGCAGCAGGCTATCATTTTTTTCATATTCTTACCCCCTTTGAACATATTGTGGCGAAATAATTTATTGGCCTTGAGCCTTAATTATTTGCAAGTCCGCACATGCAGGTAGTAGCAATAAAATGCTGAGTTGACAATAATTACTTCAACAAAATAATTCCCTTTTGTGCTAAACCATTTTAGGCACGGAAGTGGACCCCAAGTCAAGGACAATTTTCTTTTAAACTAAGGTGTGCTTCATTTTTGTCTTTTAACCAATTATTCATGCTGCCTTTTGGGCAACTTTCTCTCCCCAATATACCTCA
>Ga0208648_1000865_pt1 | contig 28028 bp, 28 predicted proteins | sample AntAceMetag02UKL_FD_184772 | JGI IMG/M metagenome (GOLD analysis project Ga0208648, IMG submission 184772) | Saline lake microbial communities from Ace Lake, Antarctica - Antarctic Ace Lake Metagenome 02UKL (SPAdes) (version 2) | ecosystem: Environmental > Aquatic > Non-marine Saline and...
TGCGTGCAAAGCGATTGCCACAGGATGTTGTCAGCGGAGTGTGGGTTCATATTTGCATAAGACTGAATTCAGGGAATGTGACAAGAGTTAATAATCGAATTCATTCAGTAAAATCAAATCCAAAGATAAGCCCCCATTTTTTACGGCAACCTGCTGTTTTCAATCACCGCATCTTCACGTTTCATGGCCCCGGCAGACTGCTGTGGAAAATACCGCTTGACATAATACCAATTGGTTTCATTTTATGGGATACCATTTGGTACTACATCAAATGACATGTGTTCCACGAGACAGGCCGGGATGGACTGACAGACATGATGACACCTTCAACCGTTGAAGAAACACAAGGGGCCTTCAGAGCACTGGCCGACCCCACACGCAGGGCCATTCTCATGCATCTGAGCGCCCGGGACATGACAATCGGTGAGGTCACCGAGCATTTTTCAATAACCCGCGCTGCGGTAAAAAAACACCTCACCATACTCGAAGAAGGCCAACTCATCTCCGTTCAGGCAAGCGGCAGGGAACGCATCAACCACCTCGAACCACTCGGTCTGAAATCGGTCTCCGACTGGATCAACCACTTCAACCAATTCTGGGACGAACGTCTGCTTGATCTGCAGCGCGCCGTCGAAGATCATGAAAGGATAAACAATGGATAATCAAACCATCACCAAGACTCTGTTTTTCAACGCCTCACGAGAGGTTGTCTGGGCCTTCCTGACCGACAAGAACAAGCTGGGAACATGGTTTCACCCGGCAGATCGCAATCTGCGTGAAGGGCAGGATTACGCACTCATGGGAAAGGCCGACGATGGTTCGCCTAAAAAAATGTGCTGGGGAACCGTGATTCAAATGGAACCACCCTCAAAGCTTGTTCAGAGCTTTACAGTCGGGCCACTGTCAGGCGCCATGACAACGGTCACCTGGAATTTGGAGCAAGCAGGTGACGGAACACGTCTGACACTGGAACATAGTGGATTTGCCGAGATTGCTGCTCCCTTCGGATTGCTCATGGCACTCGACAAAGGTTGGGACGCGCACTTTGCAAGTTTGAGAACGCGCGTCAGCGAAGCCTGACCGAGAGCAATGCATGCCCCTACCCGGGGCATTCTGCGATTTGCAATGAAGGCAAAACGCCAGGCGTTGATATCTGGCTTCATGATGCTACAGAAACTGGGACTATCGCTTTCTGATTAACGCGTGCGACTGTCACATTGGCATAATTTGACAATCTGGCTGCTGCTCTTGTGAAGAGCTCTGGCAGCCCATGTCTGGAGCACACCATGAATTTGTCACTTGGCAACAACGACCTCGGCGACATCGTCAACAGCGATCGCAACCACGTCTGGCATCATCTGAGCCAGCACAAGCGATATGAAACATCCGATCCCTTGATGATCATTGAGGGCAAGGGAATGCGCGTGTGGGACGCCAATGGCAAGGAATATCTGGATGGCGTTTCCGGTGGCGTGTGGACGGTCAACGTCGGTTATGGTCGCGAATCCATCGCCAACGCCGTGCGCGATCAGTTGGTGAAGATGAATTACTTCGCACATTCCGCAGGCAATGTGCCGGCAGCCCTCTTCGCCGAAAAGCTGATCGAAAAAATGCCCGGCATGAGCCGTGTGTACTATTCCAATTCCGGTTCGGAGGCCAATGAAAAGGCCTACAAGATTGTCCGACAGATTGCCCACGCAAAATACGGCGGCAAAAAACACAAGATTCTTTACCGGGAACGGGACTATCACGGCACGACAATCACGGCGCTGAGTTCGTGCGGCCAGAATCAACGCAAGGACCAGTATGGCCCCTTTACCCCGGGTTTTGTCGAAGTGCCCCATTGCATGGAATACCGCTCTCAATTTGGTCCCTGTTCCGACTATGGAATAAAGGCTGCGCGGGCGATTGAAGAGGTCATCTTGCGCGAAGGTCCCGACACGGTTGGCGCCATGGTGCTCGAACCGATAACTGCGGGCGGCGGGGTGATTGTGCCGCCGGAAGGCTATTGGGAAACAGTTCAGGAGATTTGCCGGAAATATGACATTCTCCTGCATATCGACGAGGTCGTTTGCGGCCTGGGCCGCACCGGCAAATGGTTTGGCTATCAGCACTATGGTATTCAACCCGATATGGTGACGATGGCAAAAGGTGTTGCGTCCGGATATGCGGCGATTTCCTGCACGGTCACAACCGAGGATGTCTTCAATCAGTTCAAGAGCGATCCGACAGACCCGATGAGCTATTTCCGTGACATTTCAACCTTTGGCGGTTGTGCGGCAGGACCTGCAGCAGCACTGGAGAACATGCGCATCATTGAAGATGAAAACCTGCTCGACAATGTGAACGTGATGGGTGATTACCTGTTCGCTCGCCTGCAGGCGCTTGCAGACAAGCACCCGATGGTGGGAGATGTGCGCGGCAAGGGTCTCTTCTGCGGCGTCGAACTCGTCATGGACCGCCAGACAAAAGAACCTGTGCCCGAATCCCTCATTCAGACCATTGTTGCACATTGCATGTCCAATGGGGTGCTGATTGGAGCAACGAACAGAAGCATAGACACCTATAACAACACATTGTGTCTGAGCCCCGCTCTGATTTGCACCCGAGAGGATCTGGATTTGATCGTTGATGCGATCGACCAGGCTTTGGGAGAGGTCACTGAGCGCATTTGAACGGCGCTGCATTTTCCAGGCAAGGCTATTGGATATTTTGCAGCTTTGAATTTTCGAACTGCCAGAGGCTGTCAATCGACAGCCTCAAGATCTTCTTCCAACTCCGACATCTGTTCACCGCCAGCCATCAGGTTGAGGACATCCTCACGCGATTTGTCCCCGCGTGCGAAACTGGCCGCAGTTTTTCCGTGTATCAATACGGCGAAACGATCGCCAACAGCCATGGCGTGTCGCGCATTATGCGTAATGAAAACAATGCCGACGCCTTCTGAGCGTGCCTGGCGCATCAACCGCAACACGATGGCGGCTTCCTTGACCCCCAGCGCTGAAGTGGGCTCATCAAGGATCAGGACTCTCGCCCCAAAATACATGGCTCGTCCGATCGCAAGGACCTGGCGTTCGCCCCCCGACATGGTGCCGACCAGTTGATTGCCATCGCTGATGCGCGTGATACCGAAACGCCTGATCTGTTCAAGCGCAATTTGATTGGCTCGGACTGTGTCCAGACGTTTGAAGGGTCCAAAGCCTCTGGTCGGCTCTGCGCCGAGAAAAAAATTTCGTCCTACACTCATCAGTGGAATACTGCCAACATCCTGATGGACAGTCGCAATTCCGCGTAAACGGGCGTCGCGCGGACTGGAAAAACGGGTTTCTGCACCCTCAAGAAACACCGCACCGGAACTCGGCTGGTGATAGCCGGACATCACCTTGATCAGTGTTGATTTGCCTGCACCGTTGTCACCAAGCAGGCATAGAATTTCGCCAGGCATGACGCTGAGTGAAACGTCATCCAGCGCTGTGGTGCCGCCAAAGACTTTCGAGATATTCCGTAGTTCCAGTATCGCTGGGTCGTTGTTCATGATTGCGCCTACCTTGAAGTCAGCGCAAACCTGCGCACATAATTATTGGCCAGAACAGCTGCGGCAAGAAGTCCGCCAAGGAAAAGTTGGATCCAGTCCGTATTCCACCCGGTATAGAAGATGCCGGTGGAGATGACACCGAAGAGTGCCGTTCCCAGAAATATTCCGGTGACGGAGCCATAACCGCCGCCAAGCAGAACGCCACCGATGACAGCGACAATGGGTGCCTGGAAAACATAGCCCTGGCCGTAAGTTGCATTGCCGGAATTCCATTGAACGCCCTGCAGGATTCCAACAAAGGCGGCAGCAATTCCTGTTGCAACAAACAACGAAATTTTTACGCGTTCAACCGGCACACCTGCACCGCGCGCCGCCTGAAGATTGCCTCCGGTGGCAAATATCCAGTTGCCGAATGCCGTCCTGCCCAAAACCCAGGCTCCGAGCAATGCAGCAATAACCCACCACAAAATGGAGATATTGGCCTGCCCCCATCGGGCTGCAAAGACCATTCGGGCACTGTCGGTTGTCACGATGGAACTGGATGTAATATTGGCGATGAGCCTGGAAATTCCCATGGTCGCGCCGATCACAATGAAATTGGTGGCAAGCGTCACAATGAAGGATGGAAGATTTGTCTTGACGACGACAAGGCCGTTGGTCAATCCAATGGCTGCGCCAAGCACGAGGGCCAGTCCTATCATCGGCCAGATCGGATAACCGTAAAATTTTGTTCCAATCGCAACAACCATTGAGGCCGCACCGACCGTTGAACCGATCGACAGATCAAACTCTCCGGCAATCATCAAAAGGCCTACCGGGATAGCAACGATGCCAAGTTCTGCGGCAAGATTGAGCCAGCCGGCAGCGCCATTTATTGAAACAAAACCTGCGCCGTGGGTTACAAAGGCAAAAAAGACATAGGTCAGGGCAAAGGCTGCAAAAGCACCAAATTCGGGTCGACGCAGTAGGTTTTTCATTTAGCTGAATTCCGTATAGAGGGCTGAAGCCGTTTTGTTGCACCATGCCAGACCTTGTTGGCACAGCCTGTCGGGGCACCCGGGTTCTGTGGATAATATCGGGTGCCCCGATCATTTGGGCAAAATGTCTCAGTCCATATCAGGAAGCGCCGCGCACACCTGAATGGGCTTTATTGACTTCCAGCGTCTTGTCGACATTCGAGGAATCGATGACCAGTGGCCCGGTTGTCACTGCTCCGATCGGATGCAGACCGTAATTGAGATATTGATAGGCGGTCTGGATCGAAAGAAAGCCTTGCAAATAGGGTTGCTGATCCATGGCAAATGCAATCGAGCCCGCCTTGATCGCCTCAAGAACTTCATTGGAAAGGTCGGCCGTGCCGATGATGATATTTCCAGCTTTGCCAACCTCTTCCACAGCGCGCAGAGCGCTCATCGCCGGCACAGCATTCAACGTGTAGATACCGTCAATCGCATCATTGGCCTGCAAAGCGCCCTTTATTGCCTGCAACATGGCCTGCGGATTTGTAGCATCGCCTGTTCCAATGGTCATATAGGTGGTTTCGACACCGGCCTTTTTCATGGCATCGACATAGCCGGTGCAGCGCGCCTCAACCGTCGGATTGCCTGGTACCTGATTAAAGCAGAGGCCATGGGTGACACCTTTTTCAGCCTGGATCTCACCAGCCTTGAAACCCATCTGGTAGGGATCTTCTCCAATAAAACCAATCGAACCATTCTGCTGCCACAGGGTCTGGCCCGAATTGTGGATCAGTACCGGTATGCCGGCGGCTGTTGCCTGTTTGATCAGGGGATCCATTCCATCCGGGAAGAACTCGCCGACCAGCAACATGCCTGGATTGCGGCTGATCGCCTGCTGCAGCAAACGCGGATATTCACTTGTCATATTTGCCGTATCTGTAACGGCGACATATTGATAATCGACACCATAGAGTTTCGCCGCGTCATCAAAACCCTGTTTGACAGCAGCAAAAAACGGCCAGGACAAGGGTCCGCTAACGGCAATAATGGGCCTATCCTCTGCGGCAAAGGAACTGACCCCCGTCCCGCTCACCAAAACGCCGAGTGACAATGCCACTGTTCCCAGCGCCTGCAAAAAAGCACGGCGCGTCGCATGTCCCAGCTTTAAAACTTTTATCATGATTTCTCCTCCTCAAGGTCCTTTGCGGCACCGATTGGCACCTGAAACAACGAGGATCCTCACCTCGCTGCAATTTCGACACAGACAATTACACCGAGAACAAACACGCCATTTTCGCCTTTGTCAATAATTATTCATATTGAATTGCTAATTGACAGCTTTCACTGTCCCAATTAGTTTGCGACAGAAATTAACCTGTAGTGCTTTGAGCAAACCGGCTGACGACAAGTGTGCCGGAAGGCTTTTATTCAGGACAATGGCAGCAATTTTCAGCGACGAACGAACTGCGCTGAAAGGATCTTGATTGAGGGAATAAACATGAAAACTGTATTATGTTATGGTGATTCAAACACCTGGGGACAGGCTACTGCAAATCTGCCAGATGACCGATACGGGCCGCATGAGCGCTGGCCAGGTGTCCTGCGCGATACACTGGGTGACGCATGGCTTGTTGTTGAAGAAGGATTGAGCGGTCGCACGACAGTCAGCGACGACCCTATCGAGGGTGCGGAAAAAAATGGCCGAACCTATCTCAAGCCCTGTCTGTTGAGCCACAAGCCGCTTGACCTGATCATCCTCATGCTCGGTACAAATGACCTGAAGATACGATTCAATAAACCTGCCTCTGAAATTGCGATGGGAATCGGAGCGCTTTTGCTTGATATTGAAGCGATTAAACCCGGCAACGGCGGCCGCGTGCCGGAAATACTCGTTGTATGCCCTCCTCCTACCTGCCGGGACCTGAAAGGCTGGGAGGGCGTATTCGACGGTGCCTATGAAAAATCACGGCAACTGGCTGATGAAACCGCGCGCATATGCGAGGCGCATGGCGTGAATTTTCTGGATGCCGGATCGGTGGTCGAATCCAGCTCTGTCGATGGTTTTCACCTGGATGTGGATGCCCACGGTGTTTTGGCAAATAAAATCGCCGAAGAAATCGAAGCCATGAACTGGAGTGTTGTCGGCGCGCAGTGACTGCAGGTCAGATCAATCAGCATTGAAGCCCATTCAAGTGCTGCTACGCTATGATAGAATGGCCACAATTCAGGCAATCAGCCTGCAAAATCAACCGATACAGGAGAAAATCGATTGCCCGATATGCGTTTTGCCCCACCCTCCGCAATGCGGGTCGTCGACCACGGTGGCGGCCTCAACCAGACCAGCGTGCGCACCTATAATGAACGGCTTGTCATGTCGCTCCTGCGTCACAATGACGGGCTCTCGCGTATGCAGATCTGCCAGATAAGCGGCCTGTCCGCCCAGACGGTCTCTGTCATTGTGCGTTCACTGGAACGCGATAATTTGCTGATTGCGGGAAGTGCGCAAAGGGGCCGCGTGGGCCCTCCGTCCATTCCGATGTTTCTCAACCCGGAAGGCGCCTATTCGATCGGTATCAAGATCGGCCGCAGGACGACTGATACGATGTTGATTGATTTTGTCGGCGGTGTGCGTCAGCAGGCGAGGCTGTCCTACAATCATCCATCAAGCCATGACATTCTGACCCACATTGGCGAGGCGCTGGCTGTCATACAGCGCACCCTGTCAAGTGAACATCGCAACCGGGTTGTCGGAATCGGAATTTCATTGCCCGACGATGTGGAATCCTGGCCCGCAAACAGGGATGCCGGTAGCGAGGGAAAAATATGGTCAGAGATTGATTTCGAGGCTGAAATAGGCCGCAATTGCGACTTGCCAGTCTACCTGCAAAATGACGTGACGGCTGCCGCGTCGGCGGAGCTTCTCTTTGGCTCGGCACGCGAACTCAATGATTTTGCCTATTTTTACATTGGCTGTCGTTCGGCAGCACGGATTGTGCTGAACCACCACGTTTATGCGGGCCGCAAGAAAAAGGCAGATCCCGATAAAGGCATTCTTTCCCTTTCGGAACTGGAGACAAGTCTTGCAGAACACAAACTTGAAACATCGCCGCTGTGGGACAGCCCGACCCAGTGGCCGGATTATGGTCAAACCCTGGACGACTGGACTTTGTCTGCGGCGCAAAGTCTGGTCATTGCAGTCGGCAACCTGACAGCATTTGTGGAAATCAACCGTGTGATAATCGATGGAAGCATGCCAACCGAGCTTTGCTTGAAACTGGCTCAACGGATCCAGACAGGTCTTGAGAAGGCCGCTCTGGCGCAACCGGGTGATGCATTTGTTCTGACAGGCAAGACAGGTCCCTTTTCCAAAGCACTCGGAGCTGCAAGCCTGCCACTCTATTCCCGTTTCATGGTCGAACAGGTTGGTCTGACTGCAGGGTAAACCGCGGTTTTTATGGAACAAGGCAACAAGAGGCTAATTTCGCCACTGGGCTTCACCGCCTGGCACTGACCTTCACTGAAGGTCAGGCAGATCATAAAAGGCGGAATTCAATGCCTTGGACCAGGCGGTGGAAAGGGCGTTGAAATCGCTGTCTTCTGCTTCTATGCGACGGCGTTTGGCAAAAGCCAGTGCACCTGTCTCGATCACCGCCATGTCCAGCGGCATGCCGACGGACAAATTGCTTCGCAAGGTCGAATCCATCGACACACAGGCTGCCAAAGACGCTTTTTCAAGCGACGTCTGACTTGTGATCACCCGGTCCAGTATGGGCTTGCCGTATTTATGTTCGCCAATCTGAAAAAATGGCGTGTCATCGGTGGCCTCGATAAAATTGCCGGCCGTATAGACCAGAAACAGGCGCACGTTGCCACCCTTGCGCTGCCCTGCGACAATCACCGTGGCGTCGAACCGCGTGCCCTGTGCTTCCATGCCTTCGCGATGTCGTTCCTGCATCATCCGCATGTTCTCGCCGACGATCTGAGCCACACGGAACATGCTTTCGGCATTCATGATCGTCTCGATGCTCGGGTCCGTATGGGACTTTTCTATCTGTTTTTCCAGACGTGTGACGACCCCTTGGGTGATCGACAGATTGCCCGCGGTCAACAGCGTAATAACCCGCTCACCGGGCGCCTCCCAGCAATGCATCTTGCTGTAGCGCGATATGTTGTCCAACCCGGCATTGGTGCGGGTATCAGAGAGCAAGACCAAGCCTGCATTCAGCTTGATTGCAACACAATATGTCACTGGTGTACCTCTATTGCTGCTGGCTCTGGGACACAGACACATCCGCCGAGAGCGAGATCTGCGAGTCGCCGACCACATGCCCTTTTATCGGAGTGGCATCATCGGCGTCCAGCCCGCAGGTTATTCTTATGTAATGTTCCGTCGGTGATATTCCGTTGGAGGCATCCAGCCCAACCCAGCCAAAGTTTTCGATATGGGCCTCTGCCCAGGCATGGGTTTCCAGCAGTTCATCACCTTCATCAGAGGCGTTCAGATAGCCGATCACATAGCGCGCCGGAATGCCCAGACACCGGCAAGCGGCTATGAAAATATGGGCATGATCCTGACAGACACCGGCTCCAATTGCCATTGCTTCGGCGGCCGTCGTCTTGGAATCGGTTGCAGAGGATCTGAAAATCACGGCTTCAATTGTTGCTTTCGAGATCGCGTGCACCGTTGCAAGCGGATTGTCCTGGCGGGCACCCTCGGCAAGCGCGACAATTCTGTCATCCGGTGTGGTCAGATGGGTTTGCCGACAAAAAATGGCGGAAGGCGGCTTGCTGGGCAAATCCCGCACCACGCCCGCCTTGTCCTGCGTCACGACCGTGCCTGAGGCGACAATTTCGACATTCGATACATCGCCCTTGCTCTGCCAAAGTGCGGTTTCATCACCGTAACCACTTTTGTAAATCGGCCGCACCACCTCCCCATTGACCGTGACCGTCCAATCTTCCACCGATTGACCGTCATAAATGGAGGGAAACAACTTCAATCGCAACGATACCTGTTTGGCCGCAGGCTCATAGCCATATTCGGATTTGTGCGTAATGGACAATCGCATCAAATGGCTCCACTAGAAATAATAGGCATTGGACACTTCCCGACTGATACGCGCTGTCTTGATAATCTGGTCATCGATGAACTCGTGCAGGCCATCATCGAATATCGCGTTGATGTCCAACCGGTTCAGCCGGGCGAGTTCATCGCGCGCTGTGCGTTGGCAATCATGCGATCCGCCATGGCTTTTTTCCAGGCCGCTCAAAGCCATATCCAACTGGTGGTAGCTGAATGCCACCGATCGGGGAAATGTCTGATTAAGAAGCAGAAAATCAGCAATATTCCAGGATGCGTAATCACCATCGTAATATTGGTGGTAGGCTCTAAGGCCCGATACGGCATGGAGCATGGACATCCACTGGTGGTGATCCCGGCCGCCGCCCACGACTTCCGTCTCCGGCAGCAATAGATAGTACTTCACATTCAAAAGGCGCAGAGTCATGTCTGCACGTTCAATACTACCCCCGAGCCGCAGGAAATTGTAGCCTTCATTGCGCAGCATCGCGGTTTCGACGGCGCCTCTGAAAACGGCCGTCCGCTTGCGCACCCAATCCATGATGGATCCAAGTTGCTGGCGCGCGGTCTGCGTATCCATCACCTCAAGGTAGCGCCAGTCTTCGTTGAGGCTCTCCCACATTTCCTGCGTCAGTGCGGTGCGCACCGCTCGCCCGTTTTCGCGCGCCCGCGCCAGGCAGGATTGAATTGCAGACGGGTTCTGGGGATCCAGAATAAGGCCCGACACGATGTCCGCCTCGGTAACCGGACGCCCTTCCGGCAGTTGTGTCCCGGTGGCCATCATGATGGATGTCCACTCGGACTGCCCTTGAGTGCCAGGCAAAATTGACATTCTCTGGCCCATGGAAATCATTCGAGCGGTGGCTTCTGCACGCTCGATGAAGCGGCCCAGCCAGAACAGATTTGCAGCAGCACGACTTAGCATAATTCTACTCCCGCAATACCCAGGTATCCTTGACGCCGCCGCCCTGGCTTGAATTTACCACCAGGGACCCAGGCTGTAGAGCAACACGGGTCAGGCCGCCGGGTACCAACCGGATTGTTTTTCCAACCAGACAAAAAGGCCTGAAATCAACGTGACGTCCGGATATTTCCCGTTCATGCAATGTTGGTGCAGTCGACAGGTTGAGGGTTGGCTGGGCAATGAAGTTGCCCGGATCAGCCAGGATACGCTGACGGTATGCCTCAATTTCGGCTTTTGTGCTTTTGGGACCGATCAGCATGCCGTAACCACCCGATCCATGAACTTCCTTGACCACCAAGTCATCAATATTTTCCAGCACATATTTGCATTCATCCTTCCGCCCGCACTGGAAGGTCTGGATGTTCTCCAGTATGGGCTCTTCACGCAGATAAAAACGGATCATTTCAGGCACGTAGATATAGATGGCCTTGTCGTCGGCAACCCCCGCACCCGGGGCCGAACAAATATTGACATAACCGGCCCGGTAGGCATCAAACAATCCAGGAATCCCAAGCAGACTATCCGGCCTGAACGTCAGTGGATCGAGATAATCATCATCGATACGGCGGTAGATCACGTCCACCTGTTTTGGACCATGGGTGGTGCGCATCCAGACACGTGCATCATCGACGAACAGATCCTTTGGCTCAACCAGTTCAATCCCCATGAGATCGGCCAGAAAGGAATGCTCGTAATAGGCTGAATTCAAGGAACCAGGCGTCAGCAGCACCACGGTTGGCTCTCCCGTACAGGCTGCCGGCGCAACCTCCATGAGTGTTCTCAACAATTCATCTGGATAATGATCGACAGACCTGACCGGCCCTCCGGTGAAAATATCCGGGAACATCCGCGTCATGATCTCGCGGTTTTCCAACATGTAGCTGACGCCGGATGGCGTGCGGCAATTGTCTTCCAGAACCTGGAACTTGTCGGGGCCGGTGCGCACAATGTCGATGCCGACAATCTGGCTATAGACCCGGCCAGGGGGTGAAAAACCGACCATTTGCGGCAAATAGGCTGCGTTTTGATAGACGAGCGGCGCTGGAACGATGCCGGCTTTTATGATCTCGCCACGATGGTAGATGTCATAGAGAAAGGCGTTCAGCGCCCGCGCCCTTTGGCGAATGCCGTTTTCGAGAACCGACCATTCACTGGCTGAAAAGACCCGAGGGATCAGGTCAAACGGTATAAGCCTCTCCGGATCTCCGCCCTCGCCATAGACCGCGAAGGTTATTCCGATTTTTCGGAAAATAGCCTCCGCCTCTTCGCGGCGGCGGGTCAACAGTTCTGTGCCCGTTTCCTCTATCCAATCGGCGACACTCCTGTAGGGAGACCGTACACCGTCTGCATTTTCCATCTCGTTAAATGGCGCGCCAGAACTGCTCAGCTACTCATCCTCTTCTACGACGCTGTCGACTACCGCAGCGCACAATCCCGAGCTTAGCAAATCGATCTGCTTTCAGCCAGCTTGATTTACTATCAATTAGGATCATACTGGTTTTGGCTCCCAACCTGCTTCATCAGAAACAAAACCAGGTCAAAAGCGCGCTCCATGATCCACGGCAGACACGATGATCTCGCAAAGCGATTGCCTGCAAGCTATACAATCACGTAAATTGCCCAGATGAGCGCCTCATACCCGTCAACCGATTTGAGGTGCGATCTATCACAACCGACCGAAACCGATGACTCGTCAGGAAACATTTCATGTCAAAACCGGAAATTCTCATTCCCGATCCTCTTCCCCCACTGGCGATGGAGGGCATCAGCAAAGCATTCGAAACGCATTACCTTTGGGAAAAGAAAGACAGACAAGCGTTTCTTGAAGAGGTCAAATCAAAAATCCGGGGAATAGCCTGCGGTCATCCCACAGTCATGGATGCGGCTTTCATTGATGTCTTTCCCGGGTTGGAAATCATAGGGTCGCTGGGTGTCGGCTATGACAGCATCGATGCGGTTCACGCGGCATCGCGCGGTATAATCGTCACCAATACACCCGATGTCCTCAGTGACGAAGTGGCCGACACGGCAATCGGGTTGATGATCATGACGGCGCGCGAGCTATCGGCTGCAGAACGCTGGCTGCGTGACGGAAAATGGGCCAATGCCCCCTACCCGCTGACCAGAGGTACCCTTCGCAAAAAGAAGCTCGGCATCCTGGGCCTGGGTCGGATTGGCAAGGCCATTGCAGCCCGTGCTGCGGCCATGGGGATGGAAATCCATTACCACAACCGCAATCGCCTGCCAGATGTGCCCTATGGCTATTTTTCGTCCCTTGAGGAACTTGCCACCCGATGCGATGTCCTCATGGCCGTTGCCCCCGGCGGATCGTCCACCCATCACATTATAAATGCTGAAATATTCCGGGCGCTTGGACCCGATGGAATTTTCATCAATGTCGGGCGCGGTTCCGTTGTTGACGAGTCAGCCCTGATTGCCGCCCTGCAAAACAAAACCATCATGTCAGCCGGACTCGATGTCTTTGAAAATGAGCCTCATGTGCCGCAGGCCCTGGTGGATTTGGACCAGGTCGTGCTTCTACCGCATGTGGCATCCGCTTCGATTGACACACGCAATGCCATGGCGCAATTGCAGGTGGATAATCTGGTACAGTGGTTTTCCAGTGGCGCGCCCATATCACCCGTTGCGGAAACGCCCTGGCCGCAATCACCTGCCGTCTCCTGATCGGTATAAAATACAGGAAGAACGCTGGCTGACATCGCTACGTCGCCCTCGCCTGGTCTTGCAGGAAGCTGCTGAAATGCAATCACGCCGTGTATTTTGCCAAGGACACGTATTTTGCCGGGGAAATGTCGCCCGGCTTTGGACAGATTGCAGTCCGTTCTATGCAGAAAATCCCTGGCAGAACACATGCCTCTTGTACATTTCATGCAGGAAAATCGGTTGTTTCTGATTGGAAGGTAGAATGGGTTGGGAAAGAAATGGAAAGGCAGGGTGCAAACGCTGAGGCGCAACGCAAAACACCCTGCCTTCCTTTTGCCGATGCAACCCGGGCGACATGGGCTACATACAACCGACAATCAATCTCTGCGGTGGGCGGCTTTGCCACCAATCACCAAAACACGCGCCGCTGGGCAGAAACTCTATTGGGCAGAAACCCTACAAGTAAAAGCCTGACACAAATTGCGTCAAATGCCAAAATATTAAACACTACAACCGAATCACAGGCCCGGAATCTTTCACGACACGCTCAACGTATGCGAGATGAATACAATCCTCAATCACCCGATTGGGTGACACCTGGTTCTGCCTGCAATGCACTGACAAGCCACTTTCATCTCGCAAAGGACGCCAGTCGCCCGAAATGCCGCCTCAGCAGCACTGAAAATGAAAATTGGTTGCAGCCCGGGCATCAGATTATGCATAAGTGTTCACCAGCATTGTAATGCGCAGGGGAAAACCAGTTGAGGGATGAGCCAGAAGCAGCCTTGGAGCCCGCCCAAAAGGTGCAGATCAAGATCAGCATTGCCACGCAACTGCTGGCACGATCTGCAACTGCAGTCACTTCTTCAATTTTGTTCGCCTCCGTATCCGGCACCATGCTGCATTTTAATGCAGACAATCGTCTGGTGGTCCTGTGGGTATTCTCTGTGATTGTCTCCGGGTGTCTTGCGATTTTCTATCTGATTGTCGCAAAAAGACATCCCTTCAACGCGCAAAATATTGACAAATACCTCTTTTTCAACACGTTCAACGCTCTTTGTGCAGGACTCGCCTGGGGTATCGGCATGGTGGTGCTGAGCGACTTGGAGTCGAAACAGTCGATTGCAATCACATTTCTGATTGTCTCGTGTTTCGGTGCCGCTGCCATCATCAGCCATGGAGCCTATCCAAGGTCTTATGCCGCTGCGGCTGCACCGGCCTTGCTGATGTATAGCGGCAATCTGCTGTTTTTTGCGCCATCTCCGCAAAACCTCCTCGGCTTCGTTTCCATCCTTTTGCTCGTCGCCTATTTCCTTATTGCAAGCAACATGCACAGAAATCTCGTGGCAACGCTGATTTTGCGACAGCAGCAAAAAACGATGATGAGGGAGTTGCGTACTCAACGTGATGCCATCCGCAGAGCAAACGAAAACAAAACGCGCTTTTTGGCGACCACCAGCCACGACTTTGCTCAGCCTTTGCACACGATGGGCAATTATATATCCGCGCTGCGCAATACGCTGACCGAGCCTCAACAACATGAATTGCTGCAAAAACTCGAAGCGAGCTGGCGCAGCATGGGCAATCTGCTGGACGGGCTTTTGGATATCTCACGGCTTGAAGCTGGTGCAATCGTGCAAAACCGGCAACCGGTTGATCTGACAAGCCTGGTACAAAATATTGTCGAAGAGTATTCGGGATCAGCAAATCAAAAGCATATTGAGTTACGAACACAACTGGACCGGCAAACGGCCCATACGGATATCAATCTGTTTAGTCGTATTGCGCGCAATATTCTTTCCAATGCGATAAAGTTCACGCCACGCGGCGGAGTGATTACAGTTACAGTGCAAAGTCGTGACAATCATATTGTTTTCAAGGTAGCGGATACGGGAATTGGCATCCCGGAAAGCCGACAATCGGACATTTTTGAAGAATATGTGCAATTGGGCAATCACCACCGGGAAAGACATAAAGGGCTTGGCCTTGGTTTATCCATTGTCGGCAGACTCTGCGAACTTCTAGACATCAAGATCGAGCTGAAATCCGAGGAAGGAAAAGGTGCCTGTTTTACGTTTCTTGTGCCGAAATCCGAGGAGATCGCGACAACGCCCTCTCCTTGGGAACCCCATACAGCGCTGAGATTGGCTGTTCTTGTCATTGATGATGAAAGAGAAATCCGCGACAGCATGTCGGTCCTTCTTTCTGACTGGGGGTGCGAAGTTTTCAGTGCGCGCTCAGGCGAGGAAGCTTTGGAACTGATCAACGCTCTGGATATTCATCCGGAAATTGTCATACTTGACATGCGCTTGAAAGGCGGCGAGACAGGCGTGGAGGTGCTCATTCGCATTCGCGCGCTGCTTGGAAGCGACATCCCGGCCATCTTTGTCACCGGGAATATCGATGGCCATGGCACTGTTCCACGACCGTCAGGCACCAAATTGCTGACAAAACCTGTCGATACCAGCACGATGCACTGGGAACTGAGGCTGCTTGCCCGTGCTTCAACCGCCATGGCGGCGAGTATTGGCGAGCCCTACAGGGAAGATGCCTGAACGTTTCCCAGCGCATCTAAAAAGGTTCAAATATGCCCCATTGACTGCGCCATGCGCACGCAGGCGGCGCGGGTATTTACGTTGAGTTGTTTGAACAATCTCTTGACGTGGGTTTTCACCGTATTCTCACTAACATTGAGGGCGTCTGCAATCTCGCGGTTGGAAAAGCCCTGAGAGACAAGTTGCAGAACTTCCAACTGCCGTTGGCTGAGTTCAGTGCCAACAGTGTCGCATTTATTTCCCGGTGACCTGTCGCTATCGGTATAGGCGTTCCACAATTGCGGCGGCAAATAAATATCGCCGCCCAAGATCGTATCGAGCGCTTCGGCCAGCATTTCTGACGACGACGATTTTGGCAGAAAACCCTGCGCGCCCAAACGCAGAGCCTCCTCGACCGGAGGTGCCGTGCTGATGCCGGAAACGATGAGAATTGGCGCTCTTACGCCGCGTGCACGCAATGCTTTGATAAAGGCAATGCCGTTGAGACTGTCCATGATCAGATCAGAAATGATCAGATCAAATTTTTGTCCATCGTCCACCAGGCGAATTGCAGCCAATGGTGAGGTGATTGTCGTGCAACGGTAAGACTTGTTTACGCTGGTTACCAGATGAGCCAAACCGTCTGCAAACATCTGATGGTCGTCCACAATTGCAACTTGAATCAATTTTTCTGTAGCCATCAAACGGATTGGTACCATGCACCCGGCCTGTCGAACAGTTCAAAATTGCTCCACCATGCGCACATCCTTGTGATGACGGCCCGGTTCCCTTTCCCCTTGGCTGTGGTTGCAGGTCTGAACATGACGCCAGGGGTTTCCTGCATCGAGAGCTGAATGTTTTGCTGGCTTCTGGAATGCCTCAGCGTCTGCCCACAATCACGATTGATGTGCTGGCTCAGATATACTCATGTCTGCCGTCGGGTGTTTTGGAGCATTTCACAGAAATTAGAGCATGTCTTGCTTTCATTTATTCACTCTGCCAGTTGTTTTTTGGTCAGGATCAAGTTGGTTCGCGCAGCGCGTACCTTAAGGTAAGGGCAAGCGGAACGACGCAGATAGTGGCGAAAAAACAGCTGGCCCGAAGGGTTCGCGACCAGTGGCCGCCCGCTGTGTCAGACGTCTCGACCGATGCGAGAGCATCGCTCTTCACCGCCTTCCTGGCGGATCGACTCACTGGATCACTTACAGAGTGGTTCAATGAAAGCCAGACATGCTCTAAAATGCTTCGGCACGCGCTTTTTCCCAATCGCTGCTATAGGCTTCACGCACTTTTCCCGACAACAATTCGCCAGGCTCAAGGTAATTGTGCGTTGTTCCAAACGGCCGCTCTGATTCATCGGCCACACGCTGGTGAATGTGGTCTGGCGTCAACTCATCAGGAGAGAACATGCCCATGGCTCCAACAAGATCGAGAAAGCTCTCGACGGTTGCCGCGTGAAACCGGGCGACGTGTTTCTGACGCAAATTGATATCGACGGCCTTGGCTCGTTTGCGGTCCTGGGTCGCAATGCCGGTGGGACATGTGTTGGTGTTGCAGCGGACAGCCTGAATGCATCCCAGCGCGAACATCATCGGGCGCGCCACATTGCACATGTCCGCACCCAGCGCGATTTTTTCAATCATATCGAACCCCGACACCACCTTGCCGCTGGCGATCAGGCGAATATCTTTTCTGACACCGGCGCCAACGAGGCATGATTGGACGAACGCCAACCCTTCATTCAAGGGGACCCCCAGGCGATTGGTGAACTCGACCGGTGCTGCACCGGTTCCGCCTTCGGCGCCATCGACTGTAATGAAATCGGGCGTAATGCCGGTCTTCAACATGGCTTTGACAATACCCATGAATTCCCGGTGATGACCAATACACAGTTTGAAACCAACCGGTTTTCCGCCGGTCGCATCGCGCAATTGAACAACAAATTGCAGCAACCCCTCGGGAGACGAAAACGCCGAGTGGGCCGGCGGAGAAATAACATCCTTGCCCATGGCAACACCGCGAATGCGCGCAATCTCCTCATCCACCTTTGCTGCCGGCAGGACCCCTCCATGGGCCGGTTTGGCGCCCTGCGACAGTTTGATCTCGATCATCTTGACAGCGTCACGATTGGCATTCTCCGTGAATTTGGCTTCGTCGAAGTTTCCATCCGCTGTCCGGCAACCAAAGTACCCCGTGCCTATCTGCCATGTGATGTCTCCACCTCCAGCCAGATGATAGGGGCTCAAGCCGCCCTCTCCCGTATTATGAGCAAACTGGCCGAGCCTCGCACCGGCATTGAGTGCGTGAATGGCATTTGAACTGAGGGCACCAAAGCTCATGGCTGAAATGTTCAGCCGCGAGGCCGAATAGGGTTTTTTGCATTGTGGCCCACCAACCATGATCCGACCCTGTTGCGGGTCAACCTTCTTGGGTGAGAGGGAGTGACTCGCCCGCACAAACCCGACCTCCATCAGATCAAGCTGTGTGCCGAAGGGGTGGGTGTCATCAGAGCCGGTCGCCCTGGCATAGACCAATTCGCGTTGCAGACGATTATAGGGTTTGCCGCTTTCATTGGTCTCAACGAAATACTGGCGTATTTCAGGGCTTATGAATTCGAGTGCGTAGCGCAAATGGCCAACAACCGGGTAGTTGTGCAACACGTTGTGCGTGGCCCAATGCATGTCGTATATTCCCAGCAGGATAAACGGCACCACCAATACCAGCGCCCACCAGAACGGTTGCCAGACCTGTGCAATTGAACCAACGATCACCAGGGCCACCAGCGACACCGCATAAAACACCATACGCATCATTCGGCAATTCCTCTTTCCTGTCGTGTTCTGCAGGCCACTTTGACTGCCCAATCGGCATTGTCTGACAGCATTGTCTGTTGGTTGGCAGATTTTCACAAGGGCCGCTTGCTTCAATGGCTTGCAACTATACAGGCAAAAGGTTCCGATCTGTTTCACGAATAAATTTACAGAAAACACACCAATCAAAACAATACCTGACAACAGACACAATGACGGCGCAATTCTGCCGCGAATCTGCAGCTAATGACAGCACGCTCAATTGTCGGCATTCAACTGACGTGGCGAAATTATTCAGGAGAGACCAGAAATGAAAAAGAACAAAATCATACCAGCGATGATTGCAGTGGCTACGGCAGCCATTTTGCAGACATCACCAGTCAATGCTGCCGACGCTCCATGGGCAGCAGCGCCAGAGCCGATCGCAGCAAAACAACGCTTCGTCAAAATGGGATTGTTGACCTGCATAAACCATGGCGGTTTTGGCTATGTCATCGGGTCATCCCATGACCTGACATGCACATTCAAAAATATGCGCGGCAACCGCTCAAGTGAACAATACGATGGTTCGATCACCAAAGTTGGCCCGGATATCGGCTACAAACAGCGTGGCAAACTGGTCTGGGCTGTTTATGCACCCAGCTATCAGGTGCCTGAAGGGCGCCTGGACGGCACCTATCTGGGCGTCTCGGCAGAAGTCGGCCTTGGCGTTGGCCTGGGTGCCAACGTGCTCACCGGCAATCTGAAGAACAACCTTAATCTCGTTCCTGTCAGTGTCTCCAGCAATATTGGCCTTAACGCCTCAGTCGGTATTGGCGCCCTCACCCTTACAAGCGCATCCGCCTCTCAGTAAGACCATTTCGAAGTTTACCGATGCAGGCCCGATTGCTCCGTCAGGACAATCGGGCTTTTTCGTTTGATGACACGGCCTTTTCTGTCTTCAGGCGGACGGGCTTCAGGCGGTCGGGTGAATGGGAATTGTCTTTCAGTCCCCGTCAGGCTCAAGCCGGGCAAGCGCATTTTTGCACCAGTTTATCCAGCCGTTCTCATATTCCATGCCCAGCTCCAGACCCATCAGCTTTCCAAGGTCGCCTGGTTCGGGTTCACCATCGCTGAAACGCACATCCCTGATGTGATGGTATTGCGCCAATTGTTCACGGTGCGCTGCCAATCGGGCGGTGATTTGCTGACGCAAAGCACTTTTGTCAATGTGCTCGATCGCCTGAAGCCTTACCAGGAGGTCGTCCTTTATCACCGCCGGCGCCACAGGCTTTCGGGACCATTCGAGCAAAGCCTGCCGACCTGCATCCGTCACGCAATAAACAATTCTGTTTGGTTTTCCTGACTGGATTTCCTCGTCGGAAACCACATGACCCCGCTGGCCCAGTTTTTTCAGTTCGCGATAGATCTGGGGATGAGTGGCATGCCAGAAAAACCCGATGGAAGTGTCAAAATACTTGGCCAAGTCATAACCGGACATGGGACGTTCCGTCAGGCAGACAAGAATGGCGTCTGAAAGAGCCACAGGGGAACTCCATTTCTGGTTTGGCTTTTTTATTTGATTTTACCTATATGTGTCAATACACATATACTTATCGAGAATACAGATTCATTCAACTGGAGGGCATAATGGATCAATTGACGGGATTGCACCCCGATGCCGTAAAAACGCTTCAACAGTGGCACCAGATGCTTGAACACAGTGACCTTAGCGGTCTGCCGGACATAATTTCCGGGAATATTGTTTTCAGATCCCCCGCAGTGTTTACGCCTTTTGCCGGAAAACCGGCGTTCCTGACGATCATTGATTCAGCCATTCGGATATTTGAGGATTTTCGCTACCTTCGGCAATTTGCCACGCCGGACGGAAAAAGCGCAGTGCTGGAGTTTGAAGCACATATAGCCGGCACACACCTCAAAGGTATCGACATGATCCGCTTTGACGACAGCGGTCTGTTTGAAGAATTCGAGGTGATGATCCGCCCAGCCAATGGCCTGGCCGAGCTTGCCCGGCGCATGGGTGAATTGGCAGGCCCAGGCCTTGCAAAAATCCGTTCATCCGGCAGCTAGCAATTTCTGCCAGTGACCCAGCCAGCCAGACCAACAATCGCGTACAGGATTGATCAATGACAGCCTATCCACATATTTTCACCCCCCTTGATCTCGGCTTTGCAAATCTGCCAAACCGCATCCTGATGGGATCCATGCACACCGGTCTTGAGGACCGCAAAGCCCACGACCGGGTGGCTGCCTATTTTGCAGAACGCGCCCGTGGCGGTGTCGGCCTGATCGTCACCGGCGGTGTTGCACCCAATGTGGAAGGCGCAGCCCTGCCGGGGGCTGGAAAGCTGACAATGAAGGAAGAAGTGGTCGACCACCTGCCGACCACGCAAGCAGTCCACGCAGAAGGCGGCAAGATAGCCATGCAGATCCTTCATTCGGGGCGTTATGCCTACCACCCCGGGGGGGTGTCGGCATCCGCTGTCAAATCCCCCATTTCCCCCTTTGCGCCCATTGAACTGGATGAGGCAGGAATTGAAAAACAGATTGCAGATTTCGCCAATTGTGCAGCCCTTGCCAGAGAGGCTGGATATGATGGCGTCGAAATCATGGGGTCCGAGGGATATTTCATCAACCAATTTCTGGTGACCCATACCAACAAGCGCACCGATGCGTGGGGCGGCACCTATGAAAACCGCATGCGCCTGCCGGTGGAAATCGTCAAACGCGTGCGCAAGGCGGTGGGTGCTGACTTTATCATCATTTACCGCCTATCCATGATCGACCTGATACCCAATGGTTCAACCTGGCAGGAAGTGGTACAGCTTGCAAAAGCAGTCGAGGCGGCAGGTGCAACCATCATCAATACGGGTATTGGCTGGCATGAAGCGCGCATACCCACGATCGCGACCTCGGTGCCGCGCCGCGCCTTCACCTGGGTGACAAAACGTCTGATGGGTGAAGTGTCCATTCCGCTGATCACGTCGAACCGCATCAATTCGCCGGAAGTGGTCGAACAGGTTCTGGCCGATGGCTGCGCAGATATGGTTTCCATGGCCCGACCGTTCCTTGCCGACCCGGAGTTTGTAAACAAGGCAAGACAGGGACGGTCCGATGAGATCACCCCCTGCATCGCCTGTAATCAGGCCTGTCTGGATCATACATTCCAATTGAAACTGTCATCCTGTCTCGTCAATCCACGGGCCTGCCATGAAACCGAACTCAATTATTTGCCCACTGAAAATCCGCGCAGGATCGCCATTGTCGGTGCGGGGCCGGCCGGATTATCAGCCGCGCTGGTCGCTGCACAGCGTGGACATCATGTCACGCTTTTTGATCAGGCAAAGGAGATTGGCGGGCAACTCAACATGGCAAAGCAGATACCGGGCAAGGAAGAGTTCATCGGACTTGTGGATTATTACAAGCGCCAGTTGGAGCTCAAACAAGTCAAGACAGTACTGGGAGCACGGGTCGACGCGGACGCCTTGTCCGAACAGGGTTTCGACGAGGTCATCATCGCGACCGGTGTGCTGCCGCGCGATCCGCAAATTCCCGGCCAGACACACCCGAAGGTCTTGAGCTATATCGATGTCTTGCGTGATCGCAAACCCGTTGGCAAAAAGGTCGCAGTGATTGGTGCAGGCGGCATTGGATTTGATGTGTGCGAGTTCCTCGCCCATGGTGATGCATCACCAACCGAGGACCTTGACCTGTGGAAACGCGAATGGGGCGTCGGCGACCCGGCATTGACTCCGGGTGGGCTTAATCCGGAAGGGGCCCAGCCGGAAAAATCGCCCCGGGAAATCACGCTGTTACAACGCAAGACCAAAAAACATGGCGCCGGGCTCGGGAAAACAACCGGCTGGATTCATCGCGCGGCATTGGCCATGAAAAATGTGCAGATGCTTGGCAACGTCAACTATGAGGAAATCGGCGATAAAGGCCTCTACATCTCCTTTGGACCCGAGCGACGCGACCCTCAATGGCTTGATGTCGATACCATCGTATTGTGCGTCGGGCAGGTATCTGAAAACCATATGGCGGGCGAGCTGGACAGCCGCAATGTAGCGAACCAGATCATTGGCGGCGCATTCAAGGCCGGTGAACTGGATGCAAAGCAGGCCATTGACCAAGGATGCCGCATGGCGGCCGCTCTATAAAGCGGAACGCGCCCGGAATAGCTCCGGACGCGCTTTTTGCTTCTTGTTGTTCTGTGACCTTTGGATCTGCGACTTCAAGCAGGATATCTTCTTGTGAAAACAGCCTTTTGCAGTCAACAGCCAACAGATTGAATCCGGCAACCAAAACAGAAGACACCCTGCCCGATTAGAGCTGGATCTCCAGATGCGGACGGCCATTGGAGGTTTTTTTCGGAGACACCCCTGATCCATCGATCACACCATGAACGCGTTGGCGAAAATTCGAGAAACTGTCAAATGTGACCACATCGACAGGTTCGTCAAAGTGCAGGGTGACGCGAAACAGGTTGTTTGCCGGCAAAATCTGCGCGGCAATCACCCGGCCGGTGAAAGCCTGGCCAAGATAGGTCCCGCTTACCCTTTCACCCACGTGGACAGGTGTCGTCGGCCTGTTGCTTGCGACCCGCACAAACAGAGTATTCCAGTCCTTGAAGCCGTATTGATGCGCGATGGCTTCAAGTGCTTTTGAGTGCCCGATGGTCGGGCCTGTTTCACCCAGGGATTTACGCAGCCGTTTGGCCTGATCCTTGAGTGCTTGCAATGTTGGTAATTCGATAGACATGTTTCGCCTCTTGCAGTTTACGCACGCCGAAGAAAAACGGTACTCGCATTGCCATCAGTCCGCATGCACTGAAATTGGCGTTGTGTCTTCAAATGGGACTTCACCATGGTGTAAACCAGCGAGCGGCAGGTGCCCCGACCTTTCCCATGATTTGGTTTGTCCCGGGCACTTTGTCAAGGCCACCCGATAGTCTGGTATCGATGCCAGCCGGAAAGAATGCCACGATTGGCTGCAGTTGCGCATCCGGTTCTGGCTGCCTGGTCTGGCCTATGACCATACCAGCGCCAATCATCGGGCCGATTTGAATTCCGGATTGTAGATAAGGCCGATAGCATTGCCAAAAGGATCACTGACCGTTGCGACGACAATCTGACCACCAACATTTGTGGCAGGATCCATGATGGTGGCGCCCAGTTTGACGAAATGCGCAATGGCTTTTGCAATGTCCTCCACGCCCCAATAGGACAGGACATTGCTCGTCTTTTCGTCTGACTGCATATCATCGGGCATCAGCCCCAGCTCAAACCCTCCGATATCGAAACCCACGTAAAAGGGCTCATCAAAATAGGGCGATTGATCAAATGCCTCGCCATACCATTTTTTGGCGGCATCAAGGTCGTGCACCTTGTAGATCGTCGTTCTGAGCCCGAGAATGGAAGCGGCCATATTAGGTCCTTTGATGTGATGTGGTGGAAAGAAAGCGCCTTCTGCATTCAAAAACACCCAGGTGCTGATCGTGCAACACATCCCGACCAGGGCGCAATCAATTTCATGAAGAACGGTTTTCAGACTTGTTATTGAACATATGCCGCTCTACGGGTTTTCTATGACATCCATACAGGGTCGCGGGCTATGACAGATATGTCAAAAAACTTACCATCCCTCCAACAGATACGAGAAGCCTGCGAGACGCTTGACGGACGCATTGTCGAGACGCCCGTCCTGAACCTCAGCCATGACCCGATTGTTGATTTGCTGGGCGGGCATGTTTCAATGAAACTTGAGCTTTTCCAGCACGCTGGTTCTTTCAAGGCGCGCGGCAATCTGTTGGGGATGGACCGGCTTGATGCCACACAGCGTGCTGCCGGTGTTATCGCGGCCAGCGGTGGCAACCATGCACTTGCTGTTTCATGGGCCGCCCAAAAGTTGGCTGTGGCAGCGACAATCGTCATGCCTCGGGCTACGGACCCTCTGCGTATCGAAGGCTGCAAGGCATTTGGCTCATCGGTTCTGCTGGTCGATGACATTGCTTCGGCCTTTGATCTGATGAACACCAGGGCGGCTAACGATGGGCTGACCATGATGCATCCTTTCGAAGGGGAACATATGACACTTGGTGCAGCCACCTGCGGCAAGGAAATTCTCAATGCGCTGCCTGATCTGGATGTCATGGTCGTTGCGGTGGGCGGCGGCGGACTGATCAGCGGCATTTCGGCGGCGATCAAACAGGCAAGACCCACCTGCGAAATCATCGGTGTTGAACCGTTTGGCGCCGACAGTCTGTTCCAAAGCCTCGAGAAGGGTGAGCCCGTGCGCATAGGCAAAGTAAACACAATCGCCGACAGCCTTGGATCGCCTGCGGCCCTGCCCTATTCCTTTGCCATCGCACAGAAATTTGTCAGGCGGGTCATTCGCATTGAAGACAATGCAATGCTGGAGGCCATGGGCTTCATGCGCGACCATTTGAAACTCATGGTCGAACCGGCCTGCGCCGCTGCATTGGCGGCTGCGATGGGGCCTTTGCACGATGAGATCCGGGGCAAAAGGGCTTGCCTTCTTGCCTGCGGCTCCAACATCGGACTGGAGCGTTACAATCTGTTGTTAGGCAATCAACAGGCTCGAGCCTGAGCGACCAATCCACCGGCCGACTTGGTGCAAAAATACTACCGAAGTATAGACATGCAGCACGCATTGGCTTATGGCGCTGTCGTCCATGAATTCCACCCGCAAGCGGGTTTTCCAACCTGTGGACCGCCATCGACCGTTCCGGCATCCAGACCGGCATGACTTTGGCGGCATACGGAAAACCCAGCCAGCCAGACTGCTTTCACACAGCACCATTCCTTGCCCGGGAGCCACTATGAAAAATCTCAATGAAGAAACAGTCCTGTCGGTCCACCATTGGAATGATACCCTGTTCAGCTTCAAGACCACTCGCAATGCAGGCTTTCGGTTCCGCAATGGTGAATTTACCATGGTGGGGCTTGAAGTGGATGGCCGCCCCCTGTTGCGTGCCTATTCCATGGCGAGCTCAAATCATGAAGATACACTTGAGTTTTTCAGCATAAAAGTGCCGAATGGGCCGCTGACATCCAAATTGCAGCATCTGCAAAAAGGTGAATCCGTTCTGATCGGCACAAAGCCGACCGGCACGCTGGTGACCGACAATCTTCTACCGGGAAAAAACCTCTATCTTCTGGGAACCGGTACCGGTCTTGCGCCGTTTCTCAGCCTGATCAAGGATCCGGATGTTTATGAGCGCTTTGAAAAGATCGTCCTGGTCCACGGAGTCCGCTTCATCAGGGATCTCGCCTATCAGGACTACATATCCAACGAGCTCCCCGTCCATGAATATCTCGGTGAGATTGCCAGTGAAAAACTGATCTACTACCCGACGGTGACGCGCGAGCCGTTCCGCCACAATGGGCGCATCACAGAGTTGATGGAAAGTGGAAAACTGTTTGACGATATCGGTTTGCCGCAGATCAACAAGGACGACGATCGCGCCATCCTGTGCGGCGGTCCGCAAATGCTGGAAGACACACGCCTCTTTTTCGAAGGACGCGGCTTCACCGAGGGAACGCGGGCCAATCTCGGCAGCTTCCTGATTGAAAAGGCCTTCGTCGAGAAGTGAAATCCGCGTGCCTGCAACCAAACCACTGGGTGCACACAAGCCGCATTTGCAGCTTCTGTTTCAATTCGTAAACTTGCAATCGCCGCAGGTCTGTTTCGGGATGCCTGGCTATGCTCGGAACAAAGACCTATGTGCAGCCGCGTTTGAAAACGAAAAATACGCTTGATTGACGGAAAACACCTCAGTCTGGGGGTGTTTTGCCAAAGTTCGATGATTATGACCCATCTGACTGGTTCGGGAGATTTTCCGGCAAGAAGCGTGTCGCCATGAGATGCAGGTGGTGGCGATACGTGACATCGGTCAAGACGCGCGCCTCCGTCCGGAGAGCCTCCCGAACCGGCCTCCGGTGAGCCCAGCCTCCGTCGGACGGCGTTGCGTCGCTTGCCCGGCCAACCAGGTCGCGCCGCGCGGCGCGCTTGGCCGACGGATAGGCTGTGCTCAACAGATGGGTCTTAATCATCGATCTTTGGTATTGTACTGCTGAAGAAGCAACTTCACGTCGCAGTTTACGGATTAATAATCAACTACTGCAAGACTTGGTTTCAAGGCGCCCCGGTCCAGGTTGCACTGAAACGACCCAAGTCCGGTCATTGCAGCACTCTGATTGGGCTTGCCGAATACGCGAAGAAAATATATTTTTATAACTATATGTATTCAATGGATAATATTATTCCTGATGAAAAACTATCTGATAAATCTGGATCGAAGCGGGGATCGTCTTGCAAGGATGCGGGAGCGTTTTCATGCGATCGGCCTGGATTTTGTTCGCGTGTCGGCTATTGACGGATGCAACCTTTCTGAGAGTGATATAAGAATATTCCTGAAAGACCGCCGCTCACGGCGATGGAATTACGGTGAAATCGGTTGTTTCCTCAGCCATCTCAAGACCTGGCAAATCTTTGTCGAATCCGGTGAAGAATTTGCGGCAGTATTTGAAGATGATGCTTTCATGTCTTCCGAATTGACAAGTCTGCTTACGGGATCTGGCTGGATACCCGAAGATGTGGACATCGTTCGCCTGGAAACCACATTCTGGAAAACCGAGATCAGCGTTGAGAGGACAAAATTGTCGGGCAAACTTGGTCTTCACAGGCTGCTATCGCTGCACCATGGAGCCGGTGCCTATATCCTGTCAGCCCGCGCTGCCAAGTGGCTGCTGGATAATAATGACCTTTTGCGCACAACCATTGACAGCGCCCTGTTTGATTTTCAGGAGAAATCCTGTCGAAGCCTTAAAATCTACCAGATAAATCCGGCACCTGTTTTGCAGGAAACGGTCTACAAATTGCACTTCCAACCGACTTATGATGCACAATCGCAGATTATAAAGTCTGATTGGGTACCGACACCGGAGTGGTCACTGAAGCTGCGTAAACTCTGGCGCGAGATCAAACGCCCCTACCGGAAACTCAAAAATGGATTTCAGCGAAAGGCGCGTGAGAACAACAAGCTTTCAGTGGTCGGCAAAATTGATTTCTACGGAAGAGTGGAAAACAATGCAGAGAAAATCTATCGACCGTAGTGCTGTTCACGATCATTGCTGCTTTCAATATCCTGTTGATCCTGCAGAGGGCAGTATACGATTTTCCGAACGCATAAATTAAATATATACACCCTGTTGAAATTGTGCGCTTTCCGAAATAACCGCACAATTTCCCGCCATATTTTGGCAAATCCGCGCATCCTCACTTTGGAATGCAGTTGTTCTTCTCTCTCTTCGTCAAGCAGACTTTCAAGCCCTTGAAAATGGCTGGAACCTTCCGTGCCTATCCGCTTGACGCCCACACCCACTACATCTAGCTTGGCTTCAAACGGATAGGAGGTGACTGTGGACGTTCTCGACCGAGAGGACCTTCCGTTTCCGGAA